>Ga0315915_1000581_pt1 | contig 38955 bp, 23 predicted proteins | sample MpolbnodulesMG_FD_207738 | JGI IMG/M metagenome (GOLD analysis project Ga0315915, IMG submission 207738) | Medicago polymorpha root nodule microbial communities from Los Angeles, California, United States - branched nodules | ecosystem: Host-associated > Plants > Roots > Nodule | place: USA...
TATGTTTGATTTATTAGTGATTGAAAAATACTTTTGAATCTAGATGAGAATAATCATCTATCAAAACATAGATTCTAGACATGGAATGGATGTTTTGATAATCACCGTTTGTATCCACACTTAATGCTTTTTTATCATTTAATAGATTGAGAAATCGTCGATTGAATGATAGGAACGACTCTTGGATCGTTTAATAGTGTGAGAAATCGACGATTAAACGATACAATAGAAATCATAACTTCATTTGGACACGAATGATGTTGACGAGGGATATGTGATAATATCAATTGATAATTAGAATCCGCAATATACTAATGGCTTGGAAGGAATGTGTCTCCCATCTGTGGAAAATGACTCCAAAATTCTAGTTGATAAAGTTACTAACAATAGCACAATCGAAATGTTGTATTCCTACTTTGATTCGGACGCAAGCTTATGAGTTTGAACCGGCAAGTTCACCAAAACGATACTTGGCATGAAGTTGGCAAGTGGTAATTGGCTACCAAACCTCAACGTCACCAAAACGATACTCTTTAGTGAGCTTCGTAGTCTTTTTTTTTTTTTTATAAAATATCTTAGGCTTGCATGCCTAATATGTGTGTGTGATTATATTATACTATAATTGTGTTTATAAATAAATTCTGATTCCAACCCAGTTGTAATAAAAGCTGTAATGACTTCTGTCCCCTCCCTTCGAAAATCACTGCGTAGCAATGCTTGAATTAGTTATGTTTATAAATAATATCTTGAGTTTGCATGCTCCTATTGCAGTATATAACCACAATGCATTCTGCAACTCCTTCAATCGCATAATTTACTATGGTTCAGCTTTTTCGCAAACAAAAGAAAAAACAAGCCACAGTTTTCCAAAATGAAAACAGGTGCTCTTTAATCACAAGGAAATAAGTATAAATTTACAAGAAGTTTTGTAGAAGTAAGATTAGTAGCCCTACCTGCTATACTCTACATCTCTAGTTGCCTGATTTAAACGAAGATTTTAGTTCATACCGCAAACAGACTAATGTATCTAAAACATCATCGTCAAAAGATTCAACATCCTCTATTCTTGCGATAGACATCAAGGTCTTCAGCCATTCTTCATGAAGAGTTGAAAACTCTGATCTCTGTTCACTTGACCTAAAGTTTTTGCCAATTGATATTTTCATCTGTTGGCTTGCCTTTGAAGCAACGTTCACAGTTTTTTCTGGGATTCCAGCCATAAGTGCAACCTGCAATCCGTAGCTCTCCGGACATGCTCCAGAGGCAAGCCGGTATAGGAAAACTAGTTCCTGATCTTTTTTGGAAAGGGTATCAGATTTTGACCTGAAAGCACAAGCCATGTGTTGCATTGTAACACGCGGATGAGAGGCAAATTCTTTTGTTAGCGGATGGTAATGTGTTGCGAATAGCAAGCGACAGTTAACCTTTTCAATCAGATGCCGGAATACCTGTGAGCATCCATAGAATTATTAATAGTCTAAAAATGCTTTTCAATGCATGGAGCAAAATTACAGGATAAGGAAGTAGATAAATTTTCAGTATGTCCACCTCATAGTAAGTATAGAACCATTGTACTCAAAACCAGAACCAACAATAGCATTTAAGAGAAAGATAAAGAAGAATAGTGAAGAACGGAGTCTTACAGCATATGCAATGGCGTAGCCATCAAAAGTGCTTGTTCCCCGACCCAATTCATCAAGGATAACAAGAGAATCTTGAGTAGCATTATGAAGCACTGATGCAGTTTCTGTACACTCAATAAAGAAGGTACCTAAAAACATAGTTCGTTAGAATCGCAAAGCCACAAGTTCATGAGGTAAACTGCATGAGCACACATGGAAATATTTTAGAACCACAATCCTGAATTTCAAAGTGCTGAAAATCTATATTAGAAAAATTGATGGATGGGCAACACCTCTAATATAACCATAAATCACATTTGCTGTTTGTCGGAGTACTTACTCTCGCCTGCCATGATTCTATCTGTGGCTCCAAGGCGTGTGAAGATGATATCCACAACTGAAAGAACACAATTTTCGCACGGCACATAGCATCCTAACTGCAGAGACATCAGAGGCATATTATAAGAGGCAACAGAAAAATCTAACAAATATGTGTTGAAGCTATTGTTTCCTTTGTATCAAAAGCTTGGAAATTAACATCAACATAGTTTAAGAAAAGTAACTGCTCATCAGAGATACCGAAACTAAAAAAAGCTAGTAGAATGGAGAAGGATGAGAACCTGGGCCATAATAACAGCTAGACAGGTAGCACGCAGAAGTGTTGATTTTCCACCCATGTTTGGCCCTGTCAGAAGCAATGTGCGAGGATGATGCCTGCCTTCATTCTCGCCAAGGATCATGTCATTTGGAACAGGCTCACGTCCAGTCTCTCCAAGAGCAAATGGATGCCATAGTCCCTTCATTTTGAGCACAGATGCTCCACTATCTTTACTTGTACTTTTTGATGGCACTATGACAGGCCTAGACATAGTTCCACATGAAAAGCTAGAAGTAACAGCAAAAGATCTTAGTACATCAATGCAATTGATGGCGTGAACAACTTCAAACCATGGAGTAGCTTTCTCCAAAAATAGTTCAGCAAGTATTGTGAGTGTTTCGGCATCTGTGTTTGTAACATCATGATTCTGGCACCAAATATAAGGTCAGACATTTATACAAGTTTAAAGAATTTCAAAGATAATACACACGGCAAGCTCGAAATACATTTTTAACTATAAGTGACTGTTGTGACGGATAAAATACTTCTCAGCGAAGTAGTCCATTTCAATTTTACACTGTTAAATGAATTGTTAGGAATTTATCAAGCTGTTAAATAATTTGTTAGGAATTTCTAATGGTTTATATTCTAATTTACAAATGACATAAGAGCACATACAGTGATAGTACATATCAATTTCCAATCAATCAAAATTCAAAATTTCACTGCAATATACAAACATAAGTCAGACTAGGAGGAATACATGGAAGAAGTTTTGTTTCATATTATTTGTATGTGTAACAACTAACAAGGAAGAAAATTACTTGGTAATTTGGGAAATCACTATCTACAGCTGCTTCAAACTGAGTAAGAAATTGATCGAGCCCATCACTGCCAGTAAGAACTGGAAGTTTAAAAACTTTGGTCAAGGATGATATTAGAGGCTGCTCTTTCTGTAGTAGAAGCAACAAACTCACAGTAGTCCGAAGGCCTTTCACAAGTGACCCAAATACTTTCACCTGTATGTATTTACCATAAAAGTTATTTATGTGCACTAAATGACAGAAAAACCTTCAGTACATATTCTCAACATGTCATTTATAAACAAAAATCTAAAGATCCTAAAAATAAAGATAGATTATTCAACCTGGAAAAGTAAGTTTCAACAGTTAATAAGAATAAATTATTTGAAATTATAGCTTATATAAATTTCTCCAGTACCAATTTCAATGTTCATGTAAATTGCCTAGTGAATTTCCTTCACAGCAAAACAGTTTCCAAATTCCATTCTCCGTGGCATGACAGGCATTACAATCAATATGTTTTATTTGGCATTCAAATGAGAAGTTGATTTCATTCAAAACAGAGTGCGAGAAATTGTTCAGAAATCATAGAAAGAACTAATTAGCAATCCTATACAAATTTGGCATAAGAAACAGTAGAACTTACCCTCTGTTTCAATATTTTCTTTACCAACAAGGGCAGTAAGATAGGGCTTGATACTTTTAAGTTGGACTTGGTTCGGCCAAGTAATAGTTCCAAATCTGGAAGCTTACGAAGATTTTGTGCAATATGAGACACAATTTCAGGGGAAGCTATTAGATGGTCTACCACATCAAGCCTATTATTAATTCCTTCAGCATCTTTCAATGGACAGCAGATCCAGTTCCTAAGAAGCCGCTTTCCAGATGAAGTAACACAGTTATCAAGATACTTGTACAATGTACCTGAAACACAAGCAGAACAAACTTTTTAATACTGAAATTTCCAATGTAATATGTTAAGGGTTAAGAGTGATCAAATAGAACAAGCGCTTGCCTGCTTTTCCACCATCCTCGCTATTGCCAAAGATTTCTAGATTTATATAGGTTGGACCATCCATTTTGAGGCAACCCTTATAAACCTGGTATGGATATATGTCCCCGTTCTGTAGGACGTCGTCTAGCTGTATGGAAAGTAGAACAGATTACTCATTATAAATAACATAATTGCACACTGCTCAAAGAAGGTATCAAAGTAAACAAAGTTATACCATCAATCTATTCAGATGACCTATCAGTCCACCAAGAGCAGATAATGTGATTTCACGGTGAATTACTTTGGTCAGCACATGATCCAGTGAATTAGATGAACCCTTAAAGTATCCTTTGAAGTGAATTAAATCACTAATTTCTGAGTTCGCCAAGTCAGTGATCAACCGCATAGGAGTCAATTGTAGTGCTGTGGAACCTGCAAGTGGAACAGAAACAAATAACAAGGTCCAATTATGTTTTTTAAATTTAAATCACACATGTACGTATTCAACATAGCAAAGGTAAAAAAATACTTTGAAAACTTCATGCTACAAAAACTTTATATCAAGCAAAAATATCTAATTGCAACATAGTGCAAAAATTTGGTAACTCAATTATTCCACGTGCAGCTTGTATTGAGCTATTCACGTTGTTAATACACAAGACAGAATGTATATGAAGCACAATCTAATTAATTTGTTTACCCTAGAAGAACAAGCTATTGGCAATTCAGCACATACAACAGAATATCAAATGTTCAGATGTTACGGTTAGCAGATAAACTACAAAAATGAATATAATACCATATCAGCTTAGTTTCAAAGGGGAACAGGTAGCCTGAATTCCTAAGATACCACTTTGTTCCATATCTATTTCCAGAAATCATAGAGATACAGGAAAGGTATTAACTGATTTCCATAAAACATTATGTATCTTTAAGTCAAAGCAGAACTAAATGCACCAATGAATAACATACCACCCCAAAATGTTTGTTATTAAATTGTTATACAAAACTGTGGAAAACTATTACTTTCCTAACCTTGGTATGTAAATACAACGTCCAAGACAGAGCATAGTAAAGAAAGTAGAAACACATTTAAAACTCTATAATACTTTCAATACAGTGCTGGTGTATTACTAAACTGCAATGAAACATAACAACTCACCATTTAAAGAGAATTTTCTAAATGCTTTCTCAGCTTCTTTGGACACCCCTGTAAAAACATTGTACTTCACAATAAGAAATAATCCTAATACAAGGTACAGATTTGAAGTGTGTTCAAGCTGAAGGCAAAGAAATAAGATTGTATACCTCTGCGTTCATATATAATTTCCTTGGGTGATACCTAAAATTGAATTCACACTGGAAAATTAGCTAACAGTTTGACAAATTAAAAAATCAATCACAGAAACTACATCCAAAAAAGGAACCAGTTAAGGAAGGGTATTTTGAGCATACTTGCATCAATAAAGCCCCCAAAGCGGAACATGACGCATCATCATCAATAGAACCAACCCATAACCTAAGACGAGCACAATCAACAAAAGCAAATCCATATGTAACTGAACCATTATCCGAGCCATTGCTTTCCTGTAGAAAATATACAATTCATTGTCACATTAATAATTCAAAGTATTAAAATTTAACATCATTATACATCACAAATACTTATCATAGCACACAGAAAATGAACAATTCAACAACGGTGAGAAGGGGGAACCTCTTTTATTGCAAGAAGATGGTTTGCATCAGGGCCAATATTACCATCCACCTTAGTTGATGGGGTGACTACCTGAACTAATTTTCTTTGAATAACCTGCAATCAAGCAGCAAGAGTCAGACCATGCAAAAAAACCACCAGATCAAAAGAATTAAGGACACCGGCTAAACTAGTATACTGATTGGAACCAACTAGTACAGAAGAAGAAAGAAGCAAGTATTGATTGATATGAATGAAGCAGTCTCAGGTTACTAGAGAGAACTTGATCTCTCCCTTGTCGCAGTCTGATTCACCAATTGAGTCTCCTTTTTATCCCTTTTCCTATCGGCAACATGCATTGTTTATTTTTTCTAACACAGCCTAATTTAGTAACACAGTCCAAAAGTAACAATCGACCTAACATATACAGGGAGTTCTAATAATTTAGTCAACCAGAAAAGGCCCAATTTCAAATGACAGAAAACTTACAGAATTAGCTCCTCTAGCTTTTGCTTCTTCAGACGTCTCCAATTGCTCCACTCGCCCAACCTTATATCTTCACAGTGAAAAAAACATCATACTGAGTATCCAATAATTTACTAGGAAACTACTATCGCCATGTAAATTTATTATTGAGAATTAATGCATGTGGTGCAATAATCAATGATTAGCAAATATCATCTATATGATGCATAAAATCTCTACTTAGTATAAAAAAAGTAGTTGTATCAACTTCAAATCCATTGTATCCTTACCCACGAGCAACCAGGTTTTTAACAGCATCATCAATCCCACTTTCAGATATACCAACCTGAGTCAACAAATTCAAACAATTCACATTAAGTAATAAACATAGAAAATGGGTCAAGAACCACAAAATTATAAAGGGAAATGTTAACGACCACAACTAAAAATTAGAAATCACCTGCCGACATTTTCCCACGCCACTTAATGTCATTTTCCAATCAAGCTCCTTATGGCCAATTTCAGCATCCATTTCATAAAGCTCATAAAATTTTCCCTGCGTTGAGGATTTATTTTAGGCACATTAACTAAGTGCTTATAAAAAATACCAGTAGTAAATAAATAAATATACCACATGATATAAAGGAATAAAATGTCAATGTTCAAAGTTATTGATTGACTAACCACTTTAAAGAACAGCAAAACATCCATATATTTACATTTGACACTCCAATACTGTTTCTGTGATGCAGTCATTTTTCTCAAAACCTCTGGAGGTATATAAAGTGTAGTTCTGTCGTATAACGGATCATCGGGCCTTCTTCCATTTGCATCCCTGATTCGAGAAGGATCAAGCCACTCAAACTTGCTAGCTACTTCTAACTCCTTCTTGGTCATGTCCAGTGATATTGAATCATCAAGGAATCTGACTCGTTTGCCCAAATCCCGCAAGGAAGAAAGCTTGGACACATCCTCTACTTTTCGCTTTAGATTAGAAGTAAGAGGCTGCATCCCTGGGGTTACTGGTCCAGTAATATCATCATCATTTTCAAACAGGAACGTGTTTTCATTGTTAACCTTTTGCTTAAAATTTACAGCATTATCTTTTGCTTTCACTACAGGTTCAAAAGCTGCTGCTTCTCTCTGCAGCCCTTTCCGGTTAGTATTAGTAAATATAGAAAATGGTGGAGACGGTCTGGGGAAGCTATCATGATTTGATGACTGGCTCCTGAAAGTAATATCATGATTAACCTTTTCTTTGAAATTTAGAGCATTATCTTTCGCTTTCACCAAAGGTTCAAAAGGTATTGCCGCTGCTTCTTTCTGCGGTCCTTTCTGGTTAATATCAGTAAATATATCTGATGATGGAGACGGTTTGGGGAAGCTATCATGATTTGATGACTGGCTCCTGCAAAAAATTGCACATGAGAACGTTCTGGCATCCAATAAACAACACTTTCCATTATGATTCACTAACATCTTCAGTTTCAACTATATCATTTTTATCAGTACTGCCTAACTCGCCAAACAACCGTATTGTGACATAATAATTCAGAAAGTGTGTCTATTTGAATTAACTTATTCTAGTTATCTACCAGTATAAGTGCATGTGAGACAGTTTCGAAGAGCTTATGGAAACAGCTTACAACATGTCCATAAGTTGTTTTCAGCTTACTTTCATAAGCTATCCAGGATAACTAATGAAAACAGCTTATATAAAAACAGTTATATGATAAACGTTTATACTATGAGTGCTTAGCGTGCTTCTATACAGTTTCTACTCATATATTTCCAAATCGACCTACGTTAATGTTGCAACAATTCCACTGTAATATGTACAGTATAAGATCGTTGGTCATTCTGAACATCAAGCTTCAGTAAAATTGCATCTATACACTTTTCATTATGATTCGGTAACATCTTCAGTTTCAACTCTACATTTCAAGTATATAATTTTATCATCTTATACAATCATATTCTGATATGGTAATTTCAAAATGCATCAGTATGTTTGGATTGGCTTATTTGAGTTTATCTACTCGCATAACTACCTGTTTAGAAGAGATGATCGAAAAATCTTATTGCATGTCCAAAAGCAATTTTCAGCTTATTTCCATAAGCTCTTCAGAATAGCTTATTAAAAAACGCATAGCTCATACAAAAGCAGTTTGACTTTATTTTATCTACTGTATTAAAAATAGCTTATACATAAGCACTTATATAATTAATGTTTATGCTTGAACTTCTAAATAAGCTGTTTATCCAAGCAGGTACTTGATAATCATTCTTCTACACAGTTTCTAATTATACCGTTTCAAATCAACGTAGAACCTTGAATCAATTTCACTCTAATATGGATCATTTCAATCTTAGGTCATTCTGCACATCAAGCTTCAGTAAAATAATCCTTCACGTTATTTTCCAATAAATCATCAAAACAAATTGCATTGATAATTATTCTTCAATGCGGAAGTATACGAAATCAATAGCAAAAATCACGTGCAAATTTTTCCCTATTTCATGAACAAAAACCCTAACCTAACGATATCACATAACACGAGAAAACGAACAAAAATTACAAAATTAGAAAGAAGACAGAAAACAATAATTACCTCTGGTTAACCTTTTCGCCATCATCAACCTTAATAAACTTATGCATGATACTCTCAAACAAACAAGAACCGGAGTTCTTCGTGTTCACCGCGTAGTTCGCTGGTAAAATCTGACGCGGCACCTTCTCCGGCGGAGTGTCAGTTCCTCTGACTTCATCTGTTGAAGGCGGTGGATTGACGACTGGTTTGACAGTACGATCGTCGCGGTAGGGTTGTTGAGCCGACGGAGCGGTGGCGGAAGGGCGATTTTCCGGTGAGGTTTTGTGGAAGAATGAGAGAATTGATTTTTGGCGATTCATGTTGGATTTGTGTGAAGAAGAGAGTGTGAGAGAGAAAGGGTTTTTGTGAGGTTTGTATGAGAAATGGTTACGATTTGAAAATGTGAATTGTCAAATCTAAGGTGGAAAATTTTGCCGCCAAAAATGAAAAAATGTTTTAGCGCTAAAACTGTGATTGAATTGAAGACCGAGGAACGAACGAGGATAGTAGTGGTGACTAGTGAGTGAGTTTTGAAATATTGTAAAAGAAAAATGTGAAGAAAAAAAAATATTGAATCTATATTCTCTTTTGTTTACTAGTTGAAAAAAGAAATATACAAAAAAAAAAAGCATAAAACTTAAGAAGTAAACATGGCGTAAGAGAAGGTTTTGACCTTTCTCGTATTTAGTTGTGTTTGCACTTAAAAATAATTTAACTTGTTAACTGGAAACACTTGTGATTGAAGTTAAGATAAAATTGAAGTTTAGGTAGTTGAATACATTTAATTCATGTTGATAAAGGATGAATGAAAAGTCATCGTGACCTTAACTCAGTTGGCAGAGATAATGCGTAATATATGCAAGGTCTAGGGTTTAAACCTCGGCCACCACAAAAAAAAAAGATGAATGAAACACAAATAGCAAATTACTCCCTCCGTCTTTATATGTAAGCATTCTTTGCATTTTTCACATGTTTTAAGAAAAATTGTTAGTGCAATTAATGTGTTTATTTTGTGTGTTAATATTATCAAATTGTCTTTTGTTTGTATGTGTATTAAATTTGATTTTTTCATATTTCAAGACAAATTAGTAGTATTAATTAAAGGTGTGTTTAGGAAAAAAAAATTAATGCATTTGGTAATTTGAAAAGAGATTTATACCAAGGGACAAATTTTTAGTCAATTGTGACAGAAGAAGTATTTGTTTCATGTCATGTTTGTAAACGAAATGGCAACACGAGTTGAAATTTGCTCAATTTACTAGATGGCAAACACGAGTTCAAATTTGCTCAAACACGGGTTCCTCATCAATTTATGATAATTTAAGATAGAGATAGACACAAGTGAAAGATTAGTAAGATCCACCAATAAAGTTCACTTACTAAAATGGATCTCCACTTATATATATATATATATATTTCACTCAAAATTAGACGATACATGAATGGTGGTGACTGAATAGACAAATTTAAACTAAGTAACACATATGCGAGGTCTCCAATTCGAACTCTTATGAAGTTGTCCAACTTATCACTTATTAATGTTAACATTTTTTTTAAAGTATATTTGTTCTCTTATTTAAAATCTAATTTTTTTCTCCACTAAATAATAAACACCACATCGCTGCAAATTGATAAACAAAAAATTTTGGTTGATAAAGAACAAATTTGATTAAAAAAAGAGGTGTTATTTGAACAACCATTTGAGTGATAACTTTTGTGACAACCACTAATTTACAAAGGAAAGTAGATAGCGACAACCACTAATTCATCTTTTTTAAGGATAAAGAAGAATATATTATTTTTTTAGGGAAAAGAATAATTTTAAAGATAAAGAAGAATATATTATTTTTTTTAGGGAAAAGAATAATATACTTTTGAGGTGAAACAGAAGAATATATTGATTATCCCCTCAAAAAAGAATATATTGATGAAAAAAAAATTGGTTTATAAAGAACCAATTTTCCCCTAAAAATAGAACAGATTTTATTAAAATCAATTTGAAACAAAAAAATTAAGACCAACAAATTGGAATATCGCCAAAAAAATTTACATTGATTTTTTTGAAGGATTAAAAAGAATATAATGATCTTTTTCAAAGATAAAGAAGAATATATTGACTATTTTTTTTAACAAGCCAAAATAAAATTACAATAATACTGCTATATCATTTTCCTCGACACAAGGTGTACCGAATATATTGACTAAATTTGATGAAAAAAAACAAAAGCATAAAATATAAATCTATAAAGTTATAAAAAAAAAGTTGTTTTTTCATTTCTTTTCTTATCTTTGGAAATGAAAAAGATTTATTTTTATAAATTTCAGCTTGTTCTCCACGCAAACTTGAACGCCACGCAATAAATATCTTCTACTTCTTACTAGAACTTTCTTGAGAATCCCCGAACCCAATCCAATTCACCTATCCCCATCACAAAACAGAACCTTCCAGATACACATTTACCACCCTATATAAACCCCAACCCTCACATTTCATTACTCATTCCCATACATTCATATTTTCATCTACGTTTATCATCTATTTCTTTCTGGTTCGAACTCGAAACCTTACATTAGTTTGTTATTACAATGCCGACGCGAACCGTAGGAACAATAAAACAAGACTGGGAACCAGTGGTTCTCCACAAAACCAAACCAAAAGCACAAGACCTCCGTAACCCAAAAGCAATAAACCAAGCCCTCCGAACCGGAGCAGAAGTTTTAACAGTCAAAAAACCAACAGCCGGTTCAAACAAAAAAGCAACGGCCGGTCCGGTTTTAAACGCGAGGAAATTAGATGAAGCGGCTGAACCGGCAGCGTTGGAGCGGGTTGGTGGAGAAGTGAGACACGCGATACAGAAAGCGCGTTTGGATAAGAAGATGAGTCAGGGTGATTTAGCGAAATTGATTAATGAAAGGGTTCAGGTTGTTCAGGAGTATGAGAATGGTAAAGCTGTTATTAATCAAGGTGTTTTGGGGAAGATGGAGAAGGTTTTGGGGGTTAAACTTAGGGGTAAAATTGGAAAATAAAATTATGTTTTGAGGGTTTTTTATGTGTGGTGGAGTTTGGGAATGTTGTGTTTTTTGTTGGATCTATGATGATTGTAATGGAATTTTTATGTTAATGTAGATAATGTTGTGGTTGTTATCTATCAACAATTTTTATTTTTATCTTGGTGTTATTGATTTGTTATTATTTTTTTCAAAAATGATAGATTAATTTAAAAGATCAATCTCACTCTTGATGAGCAATGTTTACTTCTAGATGGAAATTAGACTGAGGAAATTTGAACTTGAGACGAGTATACTTTAAGCTTTAAGGTCTTTATTCGACCAACTCATGTTGTAATTATTGTTTTGTTAATTAATTTTGGGATCATATTAGCTCATTATGATGATTGTTGATGTTATGCGATTTTTTTTTAATTATTAACGGTTTTGGCGTTATCCAAAGTTACCTTTTGTAATAGGTCAGATCTTTTATAGATGTGTAAATGGACACCTGGTCTGAAATAATATACTTGGTTGTTTGTAATTCATGGATTATTGTCATCGTCATGAGAGAGTTGTGATTTGATCACAAGGTGATTGGGCTGTGATTCCTCTAAGGATTGGATTTTGGTCTTCAGAACAAATTTTTAATGTCAATTGATCATAAACATTTTATTGATCTTTTGTTTATAAAATAAATGTGAAGAGAGGAATGTAATCATTGGGATCAATAAACTGATTTAAAAGATGGCTGGTTTTCTCAGTTATTTCAGTTAGTTATTGGAAAATTTGAACAAGAGAACCAAGTAGGAAGTTTAAGTTTTCACTGTGAGGATTAGAATGGAGGTTATATGATTGTCAAGGTCAAAAGTAATATAGGCTATATATAGGTTGCATACACCTTTTTTCCTGTTTTGCTTTGTATTATTTACTAAAATATTTACAAGACTATATGAATTTAAGCAATATCAACATCTCATCACATACATAACTTATTAAAGTACATGCATATATGAGTATGTTGGAGCTGGAATGTGGAATCTGTTAGCTACTGGGATCAAGCAGATGTTTTTGTGGAGCTGAATTTTTAAATCCTGTAGAATTTCACAAAGCTTACCCTGCATGACATTGTGATGATTTTGTCGTGCTTATGGAAGCGAAGAAATGAGAAGGTATGTGGAGAACGAGAAGAAGAGGCATGTTGTGTCACTCAACATAGCTCGGGAATTGCTTAGAGGATGGCAGCATGTTTGCTCGCATTCCACAATTGATCAGTTTGCGGCAGGGGGGGGAACTAAAATGCAACATTGACGCGACTCTTTTCAAACATCAAGAATGATTTGGTATCGGAATGTGCATTAGAGATTCCACAAGTCAAATTTGTTAGCGCAAAAACTGCGTGGTTTAACGGCTGTCCACCACTGACTGAACCAGAAGATTGGGCTTTAGGAGAGCACTCACTTGGCTTGGTGAGTTGGGAATATTGAAGTTAACCATTCAACCGGATTGCAAAGCTGTGGTGGTCTGGTGGATGGTATCATTGATAATTCTAGAAACCAAACTGAATTTGGAGTCATTTTGGATGACATGTAGATCTTTTTTTGAATTTTCTTTTCTTCCAAATTTTATGACAAGTAGTCGGAGACAAACATACTATGTCGCGCATAACATAGCTAGGGCGTCCATGTTTTATATTAGTCACCATGTTTTTTGATTTCATCCCAACTTAGATTGCTACGCTTATTTTGAATAAAATGCATTGAGTTTGGTTTTGTTAACAAAAAGAATAATGAGTAAGTTGGGTTCAATTTGGATTAGATCATCATTTTTCGAACTCTGTATGTCAAAATTTACACCAACCACTTGTGTTTGATCCCAATGCTAAACCGATCCAATCTAACGACAGAAGGTCGGTTTTCACCTCTCTTTTTAGTTTACCAATATTTGCATGAGTTAAACTTATGCTATTGTAACCAAAACAAATTTAAACCCCTGCTAAGTATAAAACAGAAGTTGAGTTAGATCATAATGTTTAAAGTTTTCAACTTGAGTTCAATTCCTGAAATAATTATTGACCAAACTTTACTTACCTTAATCAAACTCTGGATTACCATGAGGGTTAACACACACAAAAAAGTTTTTAACCATAAGGCTTTGATAAATTAGCAAAGACATGCATACAAAATTGGTTGGATGTAACATAAAATAGATCTTATAATGTTATTATTATGAAGAAGTATACAAGGAAAAGATCCATTTGTTCACTATTGTTTACACTCTCAAATACACGTAACCCAAATACAAAGAACATTCAAAGCCAAGGAGAATTGTAAATGGGAGTTACAACAGATTTAACTTGCAAATACTTATGTAATGATTCCAATCCAAAATCTCTTCCAAACCCACTCATCTTGTAACCTCCATAAGGAATATCATTTCCAAAGACAAAGTAGCAATTAATCCAAATAATTCCTGCTCTAATGGACCTTGACACAGTGTTTGCTATATCCAAATTCTTTGTCACAATTCCTGCTGCTAAGCCATATCTTGTATTGTTGGCACTTTTGATTGCTTCCTCAATAGTCCTATTTTTTATTCATGTACTATAATTCATTATTCATGAACAACCTTACTATATAACATCTCTTTACTATCATAATTACTTCAAAAACAACATCAATAAACAATTTGGATTTGGTGGTATCTGCATCACGCAGTTTTCGATCTCAATCGTGCGATCTCCAATTACTGGTCGAGATCATTTTAAACTGATTTTGTTATCATGTAATCTAAACCATTGGATCTCAGATTAACGGTCCAGGATCGGAAACTGCTTTATAACAATCGTGATCGAAAACTGCGTATAACTACGTCTTTTGTTCATTGGAGCAAATCATGATCTAAAATAAGTATAAAAGGAAATTTTCGACCGCTAAACTTTAGTCCATATGGAAAATTTATTTATTTTTAGTCCCTATAGTTCGCCTAAAAAATTTGTGTTTGTAATCGTTCGTTTGTATTTTACGGAATCAAAAGTGCAAAAATTTTAATAGACTAAAGTTGAATAACTTACTTGAACTTCATGAGTGCCATGACAGGACCAAATATTTCATCTTGTGCTATACGCATGTCCTCCTAATGAAATTATCATGAACAAAAAGAAAAAACAAATATGATGGTTAGGTTATTTGAATATTTTGAAGGTACTCCATATAGTATATGATATTTCTCTTGAGTTGAATTTCACCTTAACATTGGAGAAAATTGTAGGCTCAATGTAGTAACCCTTGTCTCCAATTTTGTTACCACCTGTTAAAAGGGTTGCTCCATCTTTCTTTCCATGCTCAATATATGAAATAATTTTTTCAAATTGCTTCTTGTCAACCTACAATGAAAAACTCTTGGTTATTACTAGAAATATAATACAAATATGTGAAATATGTCTTTCACGCCTAGCGTGGGTCTGGGTCCAATTCCCACATTGCAATTTTTAATCTGGCCCTGATCTTAACCTGGCTTTGATACTATGTTAAATGAGTTTGTATCTCATCCCAAAAGATAGCTCAAAAGATGAGGGTACTCAAGCATATTAACCTGAGCGATGTGGGACTAAAAACGAACTACAAACAACTTCAACATTGCTAAGTTCATACCTGAGGCCCTTGTTGAACTTTAGGATCAAAAGGATCGCCAACAACCCAAGCTTTTGCTTTCTCCACCAACTTCTTCTCAAATTCATCATAGATTCCTTCTTGAACAAACACACGAGAACCCGCAACACAAATTTCTCCCTGGAACCATGCAAGAATTGAAAAATCAGAACTTGTTAGAAGCTACACAGTTCGATTGTTTTGTAAAAACTAAATAGTAGTGTTTAAAAGAAAATAAATACGAGAAACACAAACAAAGAACACACGACATTTGAACACGGTGTTAGGTCAAAAATTCACCTTATTAAATACAATGCCAAGAAGAGCAAGTTCAGCAGCTTTATCAACATCAGCATCATCAAAAATTAAGAGGGGTGATTTTCCTCCTAATTCAAGTGAAACTGGTTTCAAATTACTTCTAGCTGCAGATACCATTATTTCGCGTCCTACTTCTGTTGAACCGGTAAAACTAACCTACACAAACACAATCAAGGTAATTTCATTAGTCTTATGTTACTTTAAATCATGGTACTTTCAATATGCTTGTGACATTTAAAACTTACCTTATCAATGTCCATGTGTGAGCTTATTGCAGCTCCTGCAGTTGCACCAAATCCAGGTACTACATTGAGTACTCCATCTGGAATTCCAGCCTTCAAAAGATGAAAAGCAAGAAAAACTAATCAAATTAGTCTTAGAATTTAGATTAATTTATAGTTTATAGAAGCTTCTCAATGAAAATTAGTCCTAAAATTTGGGTTAGAACTAACTCGACACGACAAACATAATTGGTAAGGGATGTCTTCCACTTATAAATGTTTTTACGGATCATAGCACATCCAATGCGACACTATGAGAAAACAACTTATAGCTGATAGATTATTGTTGAAGCCTCGTTTCTGAAATGATTTTCTACCTCCTATTTTTTATCTATGTTCGTTAATAACCCGTAGTTAGCATTTGTTTTGGAGTGTGACCCAAGTAACCTGATTACGGGTGACCTAACTGATCTTTAATAGACAAAACAGACTTTTAAGGTCAATGATGCGACCACTTATATATACTTTTCAAACCATATCACATCTAATGTGATATTTTCAGCGATAAGTTTATAATTGTTTCCTTACACAAAAGTCCTTATAAACTAATATAATTCTAGACAAGTTAAATAAGCAAATTTTTGAAAAAATTGAGATGCAAAAGCATGTCTTTCACATTTAAGTACAAGAACCAATTGTTTCAAAATATATAGTCATTGCAAGATTCTTTAATATATAATTTTTCTTACAAGTGCATCTTGAGAAGTTTATGCAAACTATATACTACTCTAGACTTTAATATGAGCAAAAAAAGTACACGGACACAACCAGTGTACTTTTTTGCTTATATTTAAGTTCAGATGGAGTACGTTTGAATCGTCAAGTGGTTAAAATGTACAAGTCAATTATGTTTGATAAGAAAATTTTCCGACCACAAGGAATCAAAATACTTGAACATAAATCTCACATGCGAATGTTACTAAATGAATTAAGTAACGAAGCTTGAAAACTAAATGAACCAATTTTCTTTAACCTTACCTCTTTAGCAAGATGAGCATAAAACAAAGCAGAGAGAGGTGTTTGTTCAGCAGGCTTAAGAACCATAGTACAACCAGCAGCCAAAGCAGGAGCAACCTTAGCAGCAAACATTGTACTAGGAAAATTCCAAGGAATAATGTGTCCAACAACACCGATTGGTTCCATCAAAGTATATGCGTGCATCTCCCGAGCAGGTTTTAAAACCTCACCGTGAATTTTATCCGCAGCACCGGCATAGTAACGTATTGTATTTGCTACTCCAGGAATGTCAACAGCTTTGCAGAAAGTGTATAGTTTTCCAGCATCTATTGTATCTAATGCTGCTATTTCTTCTATGTTTTGTTCAATTAAGTCTGCCCATTTCAGCATGATTTTTGCTCTTACCTGATTAATTAACAAACCATATGTCAAGTTTTAATATATGCTGCAAAATATAGATTGAACCAAAGTATATAGGTCATGCTTTGATAAACAACTTAATTAACTGTTTATGTATAAGCTATTTCTACAACAAAAGGTAAAATAAGTCAACATGTTTTCATAAACTATCATGGATAGATTATCGAAATAAGCTGAAAATAGCTTAAGTACATGCCATAAGTGATTTTCCAGAAGTTCTCAAAAATAATCTCACTAGTGTTTATATCAATAGATGAATTCAAATAGTTCAATCGAAAGAAGACTGTAACTTTTTTTAACCATGACGTACTACATTTATTTATGTATGTAGCATTTTTTTTTAAGAAGTTAAATTAGTCCATTTAAGTTGGCATCAGAGAGAATCGAACCTGAAACTTCAAGGAGGAGCATACTTCGAAGTCCAAGTCAATATCACCAGGTCAACCCAAGTGGGTTATTTATGTAGGTAGCTTAATTACATTTTGTGATTTGCATTTAACTCTATCATTTTTTATGTACGTTAAGCATCAAGGCAGTTAAACATCAACTCCTATCATTCAATATCAGAACACCAACTCTATAACAAATGATTGGTGTGAGTGTTATAAACGTTGTTCCATTTCAACCAATAAAAAAACCATAAAACAGAATGTGAATCCAATGACAGTGATATGCAATTTAAAGAAAAATATTTCTGTGGTGTAGGCCCGTTGCATTATAAGTAACAGCCTAGCTAGGGCTAGAAGGATTGTTGGACTATTTTGTACACTAAATAGTCACGGGTTTTGAAGTGAAACCACATGACACGTCAGAAACACATCAATATATCTTATCAAAGACCGTTGTTTTGTCTTATAAACATAACATATAAAAGTTGAGTAGTTGTGTTGTACCATGCATTATGCATGCAACTTGGAAAAGTTTATAATTATATTAGTCAATTGAAAAAAGTAGAGACTATTAAATTTTTTAAAAATGAAAAATATCTATTAAATCTTTAAACAATAATTAAAAAATGTTAAGAGTTTTATGTGTAGTTTTAAAAAAAATTGATGATATAAATGTCCACTATTAATCATGAAAAGATCTGCTTCAGGTTGAATCCTATGGGTTCACCATATCATGAACGGTCTAAAGGCTCCAAGGAAGTTGACAAAAATATTTTCATACTATTCAGACATCGTCATGTCTAGAACATAATTCAAATTTAAATATTTTTAATGACATGTGCTATCAAGTACGTTTATGGTTTTCAATGTTTGAAAATTGTTTAAAGTTCCGATGTTGATTGACATCTCCACCTTCAAGGAGAAGTTCAAGGTCTATACATCTTTTACTTTTACAGTTGAGATAATGTAATGGTTAATTTGATTCTACATAGACAAAAAAAAACATATAAATTAAGTTTGAGCACTAATATTCGTTTTCTTTGTTTTTTGTCGAATTGGCACAAATTAGATCATCCTCACAATAGTGAGATGAATAATATCATAAACATCTAATATTCATTGTGTTTGTTTTAAGTTATAGAATTATATACATGGGAGGAATGATATTTTTAAGAATCTTATTATCCAAAATATTATTTAGTTTAAAAATATAAAATTAAAATAATACAAATAAATAAAGAAAAGTGAATAGTTATTCGTAGATGCATTTTATTTCCATGGGAGTTTCTAAAATAACTCTAAAATGTTAATATGTAAAAAAAAGGATTAAATTATGCTTGTGTAGAAAAAGTTTACACTAATTATAGACAAAAGTTAAATCCTTTTATTTAATTCTTAGAATATGGAGGGTCCTTTGTGTAGACAAAAAACTAAGAATAGAGGGTCCTATTATTATAATACCAGTTTCTAGTTTACTTTCAATTTGTTGGTTAGACGGTCAGCTCATTAAGAATAATAAATAGGAGGTGATCCCCACTTTTATTGGCAGGATCGTTTCTGAAATTTTGGTGTCCTGGGGCAAACTTACAATTTGAGTTCTAACTAATATATATATATATATATATAAACATCAAACTTGTTAAAAAAAAACTAAGCAATTTTTTTAGAGCCTAATAGAACTCTAAAAAAAAATTGGGGTCTAAATTTCGTACTTTTTTTTGGGCCTAGTGCGGTCGCCCTGGCTCAAATACGACCATGTTTAAGGGTGATTAGGACCATTAAACTACTTTGGATGAAACTTGGAACCATTCAAAATAAATTTTATTTTGTAAGTTTAGTTTTTGGGTTAATATTTGTGTAGTCAACCTTATTTTGTGAGTTAATATTTTATGTTATCACTATTTTGACCAGATTGAACTTGAGAATGTGCTGTTTACGTATTATATTTGGAAAAGTCCATTTCTGAGTGATAATACTACTTGACTTTGAGGGTTGAATTGAATTACTCAAAAATTTCATTGTTGTTAATAAGTCTGCAAAACAATTGTAATATAACTACCTGCTTGCATCAATAGGATTTAGTTGTTTGGAAATAAAAATTTAAAATCACAAATAATTCAATTGCAATATCAAGTGACATAATTAATGAATAATCAAACATGTAGTAGTTGATTAATCACTTTTTATAATAGTACTACCTCATTATGCAATTTTCGGAGTTTTCATATACGCAATGTCTCTACCAACTAAGTTAAACTCATAAGGACGTAAAAACTAACAAATTAACAATTAACTTACTAACGTTAATTGTTTAAAAAAAACATTTCATCATTTCTTTAATGATATCCCTAACTATTTGAACTCTTTTATTAAAAAAACAAGTAGGAGTTCTTTTTTAATTATTTGAACTTATTTTCTTTTAATCAACATATTAGCAATGAATTCTATAAAAAGATTAATAAATTATTATTTTTATAAAAAATATCAAATCACAGATATTACTGTCTCTTTTTATAGGTTCACTACACATTTTTCGTATCAAATACTTCCCTAAAAAATATATTCAAATACTACTATATATTCTTCTCATTTGGTCAATGGATATATATTCTTGTCATTTGGTCAGTGGATTCTATTTCTAATAAAACCAAACTAGTTGTGCCAACCAAAGAGACAATGCGTGTATATCGTGCAAAACAAGGCACAAGGGGGCTGCCGGAAGAAAATGTCTAACAACAGTAGTTATAATATTTTTTTTTGTTAAATAGTTTAGGGTTTTGGTCAAAAAAAATAAAATAGTTTAGGGTTTATATATTCACCCTTTAAGCTGAATCAGAAATTTGAGGCGTAAACCTTGACTTATACATATTGTAATGTTTCTATCAATTGAATTATATTTATGGACACTAGTGGTTTTAATTATTTTTAGGGGGAAAGTAGTTATAATTTATTGAATGATTTTGGTTTTAGTTATTTTTAAGGGAAAGTAGTTATAATTATTGAATGATTTTTTTTTTTATCAATTTTTTGTTAATAAAATTTAAGATGAAAAGATGATTTCCAAATCAAAGGAATAGAAGAGTGAAAGCAATGTTGAGGAATAAAAGTATTTACATTAATTAGGTCCAGCGAAAAGCACTAACACGGTTCAATAAATATTTATTATATTATTCGTGAATCATTAACATGTGTGATTATTTGTCAAAAAAAATACATGTGTGATTATGATACATATTAGTATCACCTTTTTTCTTTTACCAAAAATTTATGAATGATTTATTCAAAAAATATTCTTCTATGGTCACAAACATAAAAAAATAGTGTTTGGACACACATATAAAGAGATTTTTTTAATAATAAAAGAAATTGATAAAAAAAAACAGTAATATTTTGAAGATAAATATCTCTTAGATGCGTTTGATTTGTTAAAAAATGGAGGACAAGATAAGATAACTTCAGTTGCACAATATTTGATTTGTAAAATTGTTTATGTGACAAGTCAAACCGGAGGTAAGGGTGAGAAAAACAGAAAACTAAACCACAACACAACTTGTCCCACGTGCAAGTTATTTAAAATACAAAAATAGTATTTTGTCCGTCAAAAACGGTATAAGACAAAAAATTATTCAACACTGTAAAAGTTTGTGTTGTGTTGTTCTGTCTTATGTTGTGTTGTTATGTTCAATACATATTATTTAGCAAATCAAACACATCCTATGCATGTCTATGATCATGTTCATTTATATTTGTGACCATTGAAGAATATTTTATTACGTGACATTAACTATAGAAACTAAGTCAAATTAAATTGTGGCATAAACTAAAAAAATAAAGGTTCAGCCAAAAGGAGTAGAAAAATGGAAATTTAATTAAATTAAATGAAATAAAAAGAGTGGGAGAGAAAGATAACATACAAAACCGGGCATTCGAGGCCATGGACCATCATCGAAAGCGACACGTGCCGCTTTTACAGCAACATCAATGTCTTCTTTTGTTCCCTCTGCTATCTTTGTTATCACCTCTCCACTTCTTGGATCTATTGTCTCAAACTCTTTTCCTGTTTTTCCCATTTTAAATACTCTATTAGACAGAGAAAAAAACACCAAAAAGGTTTTATTGGTTACTTTTAACAAGCTTTTTGAAAGTACAAAATATGTTTCTCTTGGAGATATTTAGTCTATGATTATGAACTTTATCAATTAAAACGTCTTTGAATTTGAAAACTACTTTTAAATAATTCTAGTTGATTTTTTATGTTTGAAGGACTATTTTGACTTATGAATACACAATCAAGAACAATTTATAAATTTTGATACATTGATGAACTATTATATCTATACATTAAACATGGTTTCAATTACAACACTGTTGAACTAATTGCATTGCTAAAAAAATATGTTGTATCAATTCATTCATACTTTTCATTTTTACTTATAGATAATAACGTATCTATGTAATGTCAACCTATTATAAGTTAAAACCAAGTTATACAAAAGAAAAAGCAAGTAAATTAGTTTAAATAGTTAATGAACTACATCAAAATGTGATTGTTTAAGGGAATCTCAATTAGAATCCTTTGTTAAACAATTTTTGATAAGACCAAACTTTAAATTATTAAAACACCTTTACCGTAGAGATTGGAGGGTTAAAAAAAAAATATAAGTTAAAACACACCGACGTATTGAATTAATATGTATTTTAAAATTTTACCTGATAAAAACAAAATGTTACTATCAAATAATAAATTAATCAAATTCAATTTTGTATTTGATCAAAAGGCATAAAAATCAAGCGGTTATGTGTATTCCCTTTTTTTTTGGTCTTATTCTTTATCTATTACTATACACTTCATAATTCAAACGGAACTATATACAATATTAGTAAAAGGTAGGGAAATGATTCTTTTGACAGCAAATATGATATCTTCTCCTCTAAAATAAAATAAAAATTATATCTTCTGATTTTTTTTATTTTATGTTTTAATATGTGTAAGTTGTAGAAAATAATGTTAAAATAAAAAGAAAGAGACAATAAGACAAATATATAAAATGTCACATACTGTATTTTTATTTTGATATTCAAATAACTCGGGTAAAATGTAATATAATTTATAAATAAAAAATAAAAAAATAAAGAAAAACACGATTAATCACATTGTGATATGTATATACAAATAGTTTTAATACATCCGCGCGATACATGATTAATCACATTTGAATTAATCACAATTTTAGTTTTGAGTTGAACTAATCATCTATTGAACTAAATTAATCATATTTAACTAGATATCCTAGATGTATGAAAAAAAGGGTCTACACCAAACATTTTTTATTTAACATGCACTAGTTGTATTGTAGGCCTCATGATGTACTATCATGATTTAAGAATGAGTGAATTACGGTTGTGGCCAACTCTTATCTAACCATCATACTCCATTTATGAGTCCAAGCATTGAAACTTTATGCAACATAAATTTCATATTTCATTCATCTATACATACGTGTAAAATTGTGTGCCGTGTACTATCATTCAACTTTCATGTGACAAAAAAAGGGAAAAAAAACTTAAAACTAATACTAATAATCTAGAAGGTATGATAAGCTTGAGAAACAATGAATTTTTGTTGAAGAAGTTAAATCAGTCTATCCAAATTGGTATGATATTGGAATAATCAAACACAAGACCTTGATAAAGAGCACATTTTTAGGTCTCAAACCAATACTACCAAGTCAAACAGAGTGGGTTGAGAAACAATGAAAATTAATCTATAGAAAGAAGAAAAACTTGAAATAAAGGGGAATTAAAGAAGAAAAGGAGTGATAAGAGAAATGGAAAGATGTAAAATTAGTGAAGAACCTGAAAGGGAATCAACAAATTCTCCATTGATGAAGAGTTTGGTGAACTTGATGGTGGGAATCTCTAGAGAGAAATTGGACTTGCCATTGGAAGAAGGTAGAGTCATCTTTGTGTGTTTCCCAAAGAAACTAGAGTCAAATCACAAGACAACTCGGAACTTGGAAGAAGGTGGATTTCAAAGAAATGGGAAGAGACCCTTATTTTTATAGACAATGACTGAGGATATGGGGACATATAAGAACGTGTGGGCAGAGGAGTAAAATGTGACACATTTTGTCATATTTGACACATAAACGTGTCCTTTTTAATATTCAAATTAATTTCAAATGGATGAATTCTTTTTTGGTTTAATTTATATACACGGTCAAAGTAATTTTTTCCACACATGTATTTTACAACATATTATCGCATCATTTATCGAGTATGACAAATCATATATTTTTAATCTATCAAAATATGTATGTGTGATAACATATTATTAAGTACATATAAAATTTCTTTAAGAACATGGATGTTATCAAGCATCAAATCCTCTCTTTTCAACAATATCTTTGATAGTCGCTTTTTTATCAGGTAAAATCAACGTAAGTCAAACCACTTTATATAGTTTCTATTTTTAGAGTGTAAGATTTACATTGATTAGAGTAGAGGTTAGAGATAATGTTAAAAGGAGAGTGTTGTTAACAACTACTCTATATTGAACGTGAAATTTTACTTCCTAACCACATGTCATGAAGCACAACTAGGAAATTTTTGTTGTTGTTTATAGCATAAAGTAATGGTTTTTTTATAGCATAAAGTAATGGGTACCTAGAAAATAATGCATCCACAAAACAAAATAATGCATTGGATGCAATATAAAATTATGTGATTATAGTAATTTATTTGAAATAAAATAATACACGGTTCATTACATTTGCAGAGGGTAGGGTCCAATATTATTTTCATTTTTTTAGGGACAATAATAAGACAAGATAGGTCCTTGAAAATCAGGTGAACTCTCCATTGTAAAAGAGATAAAAATATTAGAAGAAACCAAAACTAGGTAACTGAAAAGAGGAAAGCTAAAGTTTCACAATTATGATATTTGAGGGACTAAAAATGAAAATTAAGCATTTATCTTGAACTCAATATTACAATCTGACTGTTTCATGAAAGTGAATTTCTACTATATGGTATTGAAAGCAATTTTCATGAAAAATGATATCTTTCTCACTATTTTAGCAGCATTGGTTGATGTTAAGTTAAGGGAATAATCAGTCCTTCTCCTGATTTTTGTAAATATGTTTATAATCGATAGGTTCCTATATCATTTTTGAGGAGTGATATGCATCCTCTTTTTCTAATGAGAAGAGATTCTCCCATGACTTTATTATCAAGTGAAATCCAAACTGCATATTTTTTATTACCATCTTCGGTTTTAATGTATTAAAAAGAAATGAAGGCTTGAGATACGCATCAGTCTTCATTCGTGAAAATTTTATGGGAGAGGAGATAGACTTTCTAACATATTTTTATTGGATAAAATTCATGTGCATATCATAATTTGAAAATAGATCTCAAATAACAGGGTGATATTCACATTAATTTCATCTGATAGAAGAATGAGTGTCGGAGAAAATATAAAAAAGAAAGTGTTCTTAAAAAAATCGAAAATCTAACACCAAAACTTATTAATCTAATACCAAAAATTTATGTCTAATGATAAAAGAAAAAGAAAAATAATAGAAAGAAAACTTAAAAAAACAAAGGATATGAAGCAACCGACTCAAACAATGAGCCTATAGAGCAATTTCAATATTAATAGCAAAAAGAAAAGTCCAAATTCTTTTTCTCTTTCCTAACCCACCGGAAATGGAAAATGTAGCATACAACACAAGTCATTGATTAGAGTTGCATTTGTTCAAAAATCACTTAAAATACATCAAAAATCATGATTTTCACAACATGCTTTTTCAAATCTAAAATATATCTTTTAAAATAATATTTTAAGAAGTAAAATGTTGGCAAAGCGCCCAAGCCAATCACGTGAACAAGATTTACACAAAAAATGCATTTTTTTTAACCCAATCTCATATGCACAAGAAACTCTCGTTTAGTTTATGATAATGAAGAAAGTTCTCTTGTACTAACTTGTATACAAGTTTATATCTCAAATATTTATATATAAAGACTCTAAAGGAAGCAAATTCAAACAAACTAAGGATTTGAACTTGTTGAAATATCACTCAAAAACAACATTTTCTAGTCTCACTTTTAATTCATTTTTTTACATAATTAGTCTAAGTTTGATTTATTCAGTATTGTAATTGTGAAATTTCACTCCCTAACGTTGAACTATAAAAAATAAATGATTATATTTGCACAATTCTAAAATTTTGAGGGAAATCAGCAAGTCACATCCAGTAAAAATTGACGTGGGGACAAAATACAATATGCTATATATTAGAGACGATAAAGAAACTCATATTTATGTCTCTAAATTCTATTTCTATTTCAACTTTTTCTAACAACGATAAAGAAACTCTACCATGACAATAGTCATTTTAAACATATAACACACAGTATCTTTCATTAAAATAAAAAAAACATAAAGTACCATTTGTTTTTTCTGAAGTTACTATGTTATTTATAGCAAGTTTTCATAAATTTTTAACATAAAGTAATTTAATTGCTGTATTTTTTTGGTTCGAATTATATAATGCGAAGGAAGATATTTTAGTAAAAAAAGGAGGATGCGTGAGAATTTTGAAGGGTGGAAAAAGAAATTCTCCAATTTGGCAGTGAACTATATTCTATATGGAGGTGGCAACAACCCATTTCTATTTTATTCAGGCTTTCTTTGGTTTTTATTAATTTTTTGTTGCTTTTACTTTTCCCACCACATGTGATTCTCACATGCTCTATTTTTCTTTCCGAAATACTCTTTGTGCGGATTTTATAATCCAAACCATGTTTAGGATTATATAATTCAAAGTCATGCATTGCTCAAATTTAAAAAACAAGACTCGAATATAATATTAAGAAGACATAATTAGAAATGACCAAAATTAAAATTTATTGTAAAACAAAAAAGTAAAGAGACAAAAATGAATCAAATTCTCATTATATTATTAAATCATATATTTTATACTACATTTACATTAATATTGAAGCTTTTTACACAAAATTATTAAACACATAATACTAAACCTATGGTGCAAGAAGATGGAGGGGGAAAAAGACTGTGGTAAGGTTTGTTCACTATATAGGGAGATTGAGACTTTGATGATCAACCTTACACTCAAACAGATGGTGCCAATTTACAGTGGGCACCATGCCCTTTGACCATTCATACAATCCCTAAAATATTAGAGTAACTTTTTTGTATGAAAGATTAACAGTAGAAGCAATTTGTAGAAGAAAAGAGAACGAAAGAATGCGAGATGGAATGAGATTCCGTGAAGGATTGATGAGTATTTATAGGGAGGAGTTTGTGAAAGATGGTGCATAGAGTGTAACGGTCTATTAATCATGGTAAAAAACATGGTAAAATTGGTCTGACTAGTCAAGGGACCCAAAGAACAAGCTGTTCAACGAGTCAGTCATGTTGCCCAAGCCACCGTCCACACTCAGAACTAGTTCACACTATTTACATTTATATCCCTTCAAAGACACTAGCATAACTCACCTCTCAGATTCAAAACTTGTCTTTTTAATTTACTCTTCAAATACAAACTTTTTTGTGGTCCACAAGTGCATCAGACTTTTGATAATCCGAAATATCACAAATAATCTAGGGTTAACAGTGCTTTACCCCCTATAATATAGGCCATTTCAGGTTTACCCTCTGTAAAAAAAAAAAATTAGATTCCATCCCTGTAAAATGAAGATTCTTCAAAAATAGACTTTGATCTCATTTGACAATGTAACTAAGGTGATGTGACGTTGTTAGCCTGAATTTTCATGTGTTTGTTTTTGACAGGTAAGGCTACAGTCGAAGAGGAGTTTCTTCAAGTTCAAATTGGAAGCAACCGTGTTCAACAAAATTCAGTGTTTGTAAACCATTTCAAGTCTTTTGAATTCGACTAGAAAGAATTCAAATTCTCTCTAAAAGTCAAGATCAAAGGTCCATGACACGTGAAAACAGAGTCAAGCTTGAAGTCATATAGTTTAGGACGGTTGGCTTTTAAATTATTTTTTTATGTATAAATAGTAGTTTTTCATAGGAAAATGAGGTCACAAATCATTATCAGAATTCTCATACTCGAATTATCCAAGCATAGAAAGAAAAGAGTAACAAAGAATGCATGTAACATGATTTGATGAACCATTTACTTAATGCAATGCAATTTCATTTCTTTTAAACTTCTTTATTTTCATCTTTAAAGTTAAGTTTACTTTCAAATCACTAAAAACTTGTTCAATTCAGTCGAATCAAGCTTTAATCTTCATCTTCTTCATATTTAAACTCATGAACATGACGAACATTCAAACAATTTCTAAAATAATATTGCACAACATGTCTAGGATTTCTAGTTTGATCATGCAAGTAACTTTTTAAAACTAACACTTTTTAAGAGAAAATCTATCTAATATTTTCTTCATCAATTTCTTTTAAATTTTTTGAGCATAAATCTAACATTTTCAGAAATTTTGAAAATGCTAAAACCTTGTTTTCATTTCTTCGATAAATACATCATTTCTAGCTTTTCTTCCATCTTTACTCTATAACAATTGTTTACTACTTGCTAGTAGTTTAAATACAAAATATATTTTATGAAAAGAAAACTGAAAATGTTTTCATAAAGTAAACGAGACTTAAAATAATAATAAAATGAAAAGAATAAAACATGGTATTATTTTTTTACATATTTTCTTAAACATATTTTCTTAATAGTGTAGGAGGGCATAGTTTAGTCGAAACAATAAGTCACTTATTTTTGAAATGTTCAATTTTTTACTCTGCACAACAATAGAAACAAGCATCATATGAATCATTCTTTTATATATTCAATATTTTGTTCAACTATAGTCGAGGTGAGATTAATCGTTCATACTCGAATCCAAACCACGAATGGTGTTTGCATATGGATCATTTGCATGGACTATCTTTTGCAATAAGGAGTTTGACTAAGAAAAAGCAATGCAGAACATAAAAATTCAGATGTAAGACTGGCTGAAAACCAAGGTTAAGGCTTTGACTTTACTATTCATAAGTGGTACTCCAATCAATGTTCAATGGTGTGCTCATTGTGTGATGTGCAATGCACTTCTATATTTAGTCAGTCAAGGGTAGGTGGCATTTGCCTTGTTAGGCATGCACTTCAATTTTTGAGTAGTTTTTAGTTGCTAGATTAGATTGTGTAAGGTTGTATGCGACATGTTTCAATTGTACAACATTCCACATTTTTATTTTGGCTAACCAGTACCCTCAAGACAATGGTTAAGAAATCTACAAATAAAAATTTTATCTTGAAAATATAAAATGTTACTTTTGATTAATACCCTTAAGACACTAGTTAGCATTCTCATTTTTTTTCATTAAAACTTTCTGTGGTTCTACAACAATAAAGACTTTTCTTTTTCTCTAAAAAAAAAGCTTGAATAAAATTTGATAGACAAACCGTTCATTGCCTTAAAACAAATGGGGAAATACTACTTTTCTTCATCTTTAAAAGAGAAAATTCTAAAATAATGAGTTAACGTAGACTTAAAAAAATTAATATTGTGTTGAGAGGGATGACAATACAATTCTCTTCCTTGAAAAAGCAAACGTTCCCTTACTAGAGTCACAAATTAAATACCATATTTGATCCGATTTGAGGATTAATCCTATACTCTATAACTATGTTAATACTTTGGGATGCTTACTGCGCTTACTAATATCTCTACCAACGGAAATTCAAAAAAAATAAAAATAATATTAAGGTAGTTAAAGTTATATCTTGTTGTGTAAATTGGATATCCTTTTCGCATAACCGTACTAATAATTTAAAAAATTAAAGTATACAGATACATTTGTTTCATAAATCTATAAATTAACAATTATTTTTATGAAATAATGAGTTTTTTTTAAATGAATGAAATAATGAGTTATTTTTTGAGTTTTATATTTTAGAAAATATCATTTTCATTAAAAAAACATAATTTCATTGTTTTTAAGAATTATACTAATTTTTTTTTACATATTATCGTAAAAAATAATCAATACTGACTATTTTGAGTAATACAAATTCTGAAAAATTAAATTTTATTTCATTGACACTTTTGTAAATAATATTTAGTTATTATATATTTTTTGGTAAATAATATTTATTTTCTTATAATTTTAAATGATAGGAAATAATTATTTTATTTTTTTAAAAAAAGCTTATTTAGTTGTTAGTTTAAAAAATGATTGTGCTGATACATGTCAAATTTTCGATTGTACCATAGAAATTGTATATTTTTTTTGCTAAGCAGGGAGAAAGACAGACATCAGGAGGCCGCAACGACATCCCAACTAGGTTGGCACCTCGGGAAGCCTCCGTCCTATTTTTTATATTGGTACGTAATAATAGTTATTAATAACAATAGTCTTTAGAAACAGACACATACAAGTGAAGAAACTGAGATTTGAACCCTCATCATGATGTCAAATAATTTCAACATTTTAGCCCATTGAGGCAGGACTTGTGGACAAATATGTTGGAATACTCTCCCTGTTTCCTGTTTTACAACGAGTGTCATTTTAACAAAAAATATTTATTTTAAAATGAATATCATTTTCACTTTTCAATGTAGGATCAAATATTTATTCAATACCCTCTAATTATACTTTCCAATTATAGCCTCTAATTAATACTAGTACATGAATCTCTAAACACTATATTCTACTTTACATTTATCATGATTAGATATACACAGATAGTTGATACTTGATAGAGTTAGTATGATCAAAATGATGTTTTTTGATTACTTTATTATATTTTTTAATCTGTGTGCAACAACCTTATACGAGATTCATTTTGAAATGGATGATGTATAATATAAGCGTAGATGTCTCAAGAGTTTTAGTATGCAAAATATAGATTTTATTTTTTAATTGATAAATATAAAAATAACATTCATTTTTAGTATATGGTTATTGTTGACTGACTATAACCACAATTTCTTAACACATTTTTTCTGTTTATATGTTTTGCACCATATTCTTGGTATTGCCCACAAATTCTGACTTTGCTAAGGCATTCAAAGTGGAAAATAAGAATGGAGAAAAAGTGTAGATCCCAAATTATCAGGGGAGGCCAAAAGAACTTAAATCGTTTTTTGAGCTTGATATTTTTCCACATATTGTTTAAATATAATGTAGACTCATATGTGTCATTGCTCCTTATAAATAACTCATGTACCATACTCCTTTTCTCAAGTTACACTTTCTATAAAATTATATATTGCATATTTAATTTAATAGAGAAAGGCAGGTATAGAATTATAGATGGACAATCTCAGCATCAATGGAGACTCCTTTGTTAAGATTCCAACTATAAAGTTTAAAAAGCTTTTCATCAATGGAGAATTCGTGGACTCAGTTTCAGGTTTTTTTTAAATTAGTTTCCTAAATATTTGCCTCAATTCTTTTTAATTTTCGTACAATAACTCACTACTATTACACTACTACTAATTAACATTTCATGCCTTCAAAAAAAGTAAAAAATTTCATACATGCTAAGTAAATACAACTCAAATTGCAAGTGCAAGGATATTTGATATCTTGAGGCGCAAGTTTAAACTTACAATTCTCTATTTTTTTCTACAAGGATATTTGATATCTTGAGGCGCAAGTTTAAACTTACAGTTCTCTATTTTTTTCTACATGTAATATGTGAGATTTTTGCAATGTGACCATTTGACAAAAAATAATTCATACCTTTGTGTGATGTGTATTTTTTGCGTTGTTTCCTAGTTAAATATATAAAGTAAGAGTTTAAAGATTGACAATATTTTTTTATAAGTGAAAATATAATTTTTTATATAGTCATTCAATCATACATTGTCATATAGATATTTGTCGATTTTTTTTTGTAAGATATGTTATTATAAAGTAATAGTGATCATGATGTTGGATTGAATATATATGTATAAAAAACAATGTCATAAATGAAAAATATATAATTGTATAGTCATTGATGAGAATTTATCCATGATACACAGAGATCAACTAGCAAAATTCAAATTGGACATTATACTTTAGTACCAAAATACATTCCACTATTAGAAAAATAAGTAAGGTTTGACATTGGAATAATTCAACTTAAGTTAATTAAGTTGTGATATAATTTTTGGGCGTATACTTGTCAAATCATAGATATACAAGGGTAATGGTCCAAATTTTTAAAAATAAAAATTGACATTTTTGGTTACAATGTTTTAATTGACTTGGTATACTTATATGCATATTGAATTTTTTGTTGAAATAAAAAAAGGAAAAACTTTTGAGACTGTTGATCCAAGAACAGAAGAAGTGATTACAAAAATAGCAGAAGCTACAAAAGAAGATGTTGATATTGCTGTGAAAGCTGCTAGAGAAGCATTTGATAATGGTCCATGGCCACGTATGCCTGGTGCTGTAAGTTCAAATCTTTACCTATTTTACAGTTTGTGAATAGTTAACATAGTTTAAATAAAAAGTTAAGAGAAGTAATAGCAACACCCTCTAATACACTTTTTTCAGCAATTTATGTTAAGTTTATGTTAGTGTTTGGAGTAATTTTGAATGGTAAAAATTGATTATAGAAGTCTAGATTTGATTTTTACATGTTTGGCTGTTATGAAGTAGAATTAATTTTGTCTCTAAAATTGATTCTAATTTATGATTTGCAGTTTTTGACACAACATAATTTTTCCTCTTAAATTTATTGTTCAAAGTCATTTTTAAGCGAATGTATCAACCATAAATCAGTTCACGTTCAACTCACTTTTAACTAAAATCAATCTCACACAATAAATTCATTTGAAATCAAATTTTGTCTCCGCGGCCAAAACCAAATACACACTATTTCTTTTGTCAGATGAATTTCATGTGGGTCCAACCAAGAGATTAAGCATTGGTAGCACTAACCTTACGGTGACAATTTTATAACCGTTATCAAGTGGATTATTTGAACTTCGTCCCTCGAGGTTTAAAATATATATTTGTGCATTTTCTAGGTGAAAAGTTGCATTACCAAGCATTATTCATAAATTACTCTTTGAATACAAATATTTCATAAATTATTCCATTGCTACTTTCATTTGTTTAACTATTTTACTCCCTTTAAGAGTGTATAAGAAAAGTAAAAAAAAAAGTGATTATTGAGAAAGACGAAAAAAATGATAGCAATGTATAAAATAAGTGGCTATAGAAATATATAATTTTCTTTACCCACCATCCAAACTTCTTAGGCCCCCTATTTCGGATTTTAAAATCCAAAAAAATTGAGGGTTTTATGGAGGGTTCCTGAACATTTTTACACCTTTCGAATTATATAATCCAAAATATTGTAGGGCACGCGAGAAGCTTGGAGTGTGGGAAAACAAACTCTCAAAAAATAATGCCTAACAAATTTTCACACAAAGAACTTAGCCAATGTTCTCAACTAGGAATCAACATGCATTAATTTGATATGGTCATGAACTGTTTGATAGGAGAGAGCAAAAATTATGGTGAAATGGGCAAGCTTAATTGAACAAAACATAGAAGAAATAGCAGCATTGGATACAATTGATGGAGGGAAACTATACAGTTGGTGTAAGTCAGTAGATGTACCTGAAGCATCCAATATCCTACGTTACTATGCCGGTGCAGCCGATAAAGTTCATGGAGAAGTGTTCAAAACTTCTAGGAATCTTCACATGTATACTTTGATGGAACCTATTGGTGTTGTTGGACACATTATACCTTGGAATTTCCCAACTATTATGTTCTTTGCTAAGGCTGCTCCTTGTTTGGCTGCTGGTTGTACTATGGTCCTTAAGCCTGCTGAGCAAACACCTCTCTCGTCGCTTTTTTTTGCTCATCTTGCTAAGGAGGTAAGGTTAAAGAAAATTTATTGAGTTGGTTTTGAAAGATTGTTTACAGTTCCTTAATTCATAGCATGTGGGGTGTACCTTTGAGGGTTTTGATTCGTCGCTGACGGGAAATTCACTATCAAGCAATTTGGACCGTCCAATCAAGATAGGAGAGCTCGCGTTCCGATTTGGTATTTTGAATCTGATTTTCAAAGTCGGAACGTGAATAATCCAATCTTAGTCTGATGATCTGAACTCTGTATGATCTTGTGACTACATGTGATCTGAATCCTTTGTATCTAATGCGTTTATGTTTAGTTTGTTAGCATCATGAATACATTATAATACGGGATATCTTCAAGGATTTTGATTCCCTGCAGTAAGAGAATAGATAGTCAATCAGTTTGGACCGTCCAATCTTAATATAATGGCCTGCATTGCGTAATTGTGGCAAATGCATGATTTCCGTGACCGCAGGGGATCTGAACCCTAATCTTTGGTATATAAGGTGTTTATGTCTAGTCTGTTAGCATCACCAATACATGAATGAAAATTATTAGCATAGGTTCAATTTAAGAAAGCTTGTTTCATAAGCTAACTAAGACTTTCTTGTTTCTTTCTCCTTTTCATCTAGGCTGGTATTCCAGATGGAGTGCTCAATGTACTGCCAGGATTTGGTTCAACTGCTGGAGCTGCAATAACCTCACATATGGACATTGATGCAGTAATTTGGATTCAAAAATATTCTATGCCATTGATTAAGTTAAAGATGCATTACATTTCAAACAAACTAGGCAATGACAACTACTAATTTTGACTGGTTTTACAGGTCAGTTTTACAGGTTCAACCGAAACAGGCCGTCGAGTAATGCAGGCTGCAGCAATGAGCAATTTGAAACCGGTATCGCTTGAATTAGGGGGCAAGTCACCTGTTTTAATTTTCGACGATGCTGATGTTGATAAAGCTGTTGATCTTGCTCTATTCGGAATCCTTCACAACAAGGTATATAATTTTTCCTTCAAAGAAAATCTTGTAACATAAAAAAGATCAAAGACTTGTTACTCAAGTAACTGTAATTTTCAGGGAGAAATATGTGTTGCATATTCTAGAGTTTTTGTCCAAGAAGGGATTTACGATGAATTTGAGAAGAAAGTGCTGGAAAAGGCAAAAAATTGGGTCGTTGGTGACCCGTTTGATCCTAAAGTTCAACAAGGACCCCAAGTAAGGAAAAGTTAAATATGCACAATAATTAAAAATAGATTCCTTGTTGTAAATGTGTCACACAGTTACATATTTCGACTGTCTAATCTCAAATCAATGATCAAGATCATTTTAAATTGATTTACGCACTTTATAATTCGAATCGGAAGGAAATTGTTACCAACATACATCTTATTTGCACATTATTTTCTTTGCAGACTAGTAAGGAACAATTTGATAAAATTCTTTCCTATATTAAGCATGGAAAGAATGAAGGAGCCACATTATTAACTGGGGGTAAACAAGTGGGAACCAAAGGATACTACATTGAGCCTACTATATTTACCAATGTTACGGTATATTTCTACTCTACCAAGAGAAATGAAACCTTATGCCATTCTCATAACTGAACAATAGAACTAATTTTTATTTTATTTTTTGAAAATTTGTTTAGGATGACATGTTAATAGCACAAGATGAAATATTTGGACCTGTTATGGCACTTTCTAAGTTCAAGTAAGTATATTTATATTTCATTTTCGCCATCTTCGACATGATTTTAAACTAGAGTTGCAATAGTATCAAAATTTTAAACATAGAAAATCACAGCAAATATAGTTCGAGATAAGGTCATAGAGACATCTAAAATCACCGATACTTTATATTGAAGGCATGTCTGATGCCCGATAACACTCACAGTATTGACGCATGCAGTTACATGCACGACAATATTGTGAGTGTTGTCGGGCATCAGACATGCCTTTAATATAAATTGTTGGTCAATAACCACGATGCCGTGGTCCAAAGTCCGGTCACAAACTTTTTTTTAAACCCTAAACTTAGTTTTAAAAGATGTTTGTGAATGTGCACCTAAATGTTGAATTAAATATTGAAGGACCATTGAGGAAGGAATTAAGAAGGCCAACAATACCAAATATGGCCTAGCAGCAGGGATTGTGACAAAGAATTTGGATATTGCAAATACAGTCTCAAGGTCAATTCGTGCAGGTATCATTTGGATCAATTGCTATTTTGCCTTTGATATTGATTGCCCTTTTGGAGGGTATAAGATGAGTGGATATGGAAGAGATTATGGATTGGAAGCACTTCATAAGTATCTTCAAGTTAAATCTGTTGCAACTCCTATTTACAATTCTCCATGGCTTTGAAACTTTCATCTCAAGCTACTTGTAGACACTAGAGATATACTTATATACATGAATTGGATCAACTACTTTAGTGTTTTTTTCTTTTTTTGGAATTCTAAACAATGTAAGTTTTAGGTTAATAATGATCACTACAACTTTTGAGCTTGTATTTTATGTATTACATTGAAGAACAATGATGAAAATTGTCAAAATTATCAAATAAGTGAATATTGAAGAAGTTGAAAAGTTGAGGCATTTATAGACACTCATAAGCAATACTTTTAAAGAAATTGCTTCTTTAGTATAAGCTAGAAGAAAATTAAGGCTATGTTTGGTGACATGATGAGTGTTGAAAAGCATGGTATAACCTAACAAATAGATAAATAAACTAATAGAAAGATGAACTTTAGAATTGAATGAATGAGAAAAAATTGATTACAATTGGTGTAGGAAACACTTTATATAGTGATCCTAATTAAACTAACAAACTTCAACTAATTTGTAACTAATATTAACCAACTTATAACTAAAATTATATTTAACAAACTCAACAATATCTAATAAATCTCTAATTATATCTAACAGCGAGGGGAAGTGAACGCATGATGAGTATGAAACTACTAGTTGGATGCAGACTTTAATTGTGAAAAGTGCGAGTTTTAAACAAAGACAGAAATCACAGTTTTTAACTTTAGAAATTTCATTCTTGTTCAAAAAAGGTCATGTTTCTTATGAGAATCAAATGATACGTTAATAAATGATCTTACCTCAACAAAAAAATTCAAATAAAATTTGGAAAAAGTACCAAATCTTAAAGAAGAAAAACATAAACAATAAAGACCGCTTAAAAAAATTGAAGGTCAAAATCACGCAATAAAATTGTAAGAAACCCTTTTTGGTGGTACGTACAAAGAAGAGAAATTACGCTATAAGATTAAAGACTAAGTATGTGTTTGGATACACATTTCCCCTGAATATTCGCATCCCGAGGCAATTTAGACAATTTAGACGTGAAGATACCAAAAGCTCCAACTCATAGAGTTGGGAAAACGCACAATTACAACCTTCTCAACATGGAAACAAACACATACCAACACTAAGCTACGCTAACAACTAATTTCTTCGTATTCATTCTTGATAATTATTACATTCAGCAATTTCCTCCTTGTAACAGTTGCATATTCTAACAAACTAATCAATAGTAACCAAGTCTATATAAATTGAGTCTGCTTCCATTCGAATCTCTTTTTGTAGCAAAGTGTTGTACTTGATACAAAATAGTCTAGAATTTCCACGGACAAAAATTAAGAGGTAAGAAAAAAATAATCAATGGAGTATGTATGTAATGATCAGCGCCACTAACATAAGAAAATAAGCAACTACTTGATCCAGAACCTGAGCATCACTTGTAGGAGTAGGTGCTGGAGAAATATCAAAATTCTGAGCATGACCCATGTGAGAAATTGCCATGAACAAAATAATGAGAAGTGGGAAGATGAAATTGTTCATTGTCTTCATTATTTTCTAGGAAAAAAAGAAGCTAGAAAACGATAGAGAAGTTGAGAAAATCTTAAGGGTATTTCTTTGAATTTGAACTTAGGGAAATATATTGGTGCTAGTATTTATAGGCAGGGAAAGAAGGAGTAAATAGTAGCGTCTTCTAAATTTTAAGTAAGAAATAGAGACTAAAAATATATAGTGGTCGTTATCATTAAATAAGGTCTCGTTTGGTTTGAGCTTATGAAAAATAACTTATGTAAATAAATAAGCTTTTATTTTAATTTATAAACTCTCACTGACGAAAATTGTATCTTCATAAACGCGTTTTTCATAAACTACCTTAAAAACTTATAAATAATACATAAAAACTTATTTATTTGCATAAGCTGTTTTATATAAGCTCTAAAATAAGCTAATCCAAACGGGCTCTAAGTCTCATCATCATCAATTATTTTCAAATTTTATCGTGTCTCTGTCTCTTCAAATAAAAGAAATGAAGAAGATTTTAAATGAAGATTTTACTCTCTCTCTCCCCAGAAACCCCTTTCTCTCTACTCTCTCATACGGAGAGCTTTCTCTCTCTACACTCTCTCTTCCCTCTTCTTTAAGATATGAAAAATTCAAACAACAATACAGGTATATAACACCAATGGAAAAAAAATAAGAAGCTAAAATAATTGAAAAACACGATTAAAAAAAGGTTAAATGAAAAAGAAAAGAGGTCAATGGCGGTGGCCAATGATATCGTGGTGGCTGAGGTGGTTGGAGGTCGAAAGCGGTGGTGAGGAGGATGATGGTGTGGTTGTGTCGGACAGAAAGAGAGAAGGTGGTACCGGAGGTGGGAGATGAAACCGACCTGGGTTTTGGCGGTGGTGACTCCGTGGAAAGGATTGGAGAGAGAAACAAGGCAGAACAATAGTTTTTTTTTCTTTTTCTTTTCGTACATGGAATATGCATTTTTTATTATTATTAAATTTGCCACTGTATAGTGGTAGAAGAACTCTAAATTGAGTAAATATGCAATTACCTCCCTGAAATTGTAAGTTTCGTCAATTACCCGTCTGAAATTAACAAAACTTTAATTACCCCCTGAAATTTCACAACGTTAATCAATTTACCCCCTCCGTCAAATTTTTCTGTTAGTGAACATGACATTTTACAAATTCCCCCCTAAAGTTTTGCACTTATGTGCAAAATGTCCCCAAACTTAAAAATTTATATTATTTTTTCATAAGTGGAACAGTAGAATAAAAGAAAATACACACCATAAGCACAAACATAGTTGGCACAAACACTAGAACATGACTGCTCTAAATTCCAGATCAATAGAAACTGGTTGAGAACCAATAAATTATTTTTCATATTTCTTTTGAATTAGAAAAGTAATTATTACATGTTGGCTATAGTACTTACAATCTTATTCTAATGAAAAACAAAAAATATCAGCACAGGAACAAATGACTTGCC
>Ga0315915_1000583_pt1 | contig 38940 bp, 16 predicted proteins | sample MpolbnodulesMG_FD_207738 | JGI IMG/M metagenome (GOLD analysis project Ga0315915, IMG submission 207738) | Medicago polymorpha root nodule microbial communities from Los Angeles, California, United States - branched nodules | ecosystem: Host-associated > Plants > Roots > Nodule | place: USA...
GACACAGAGTAAGAATATAGAAAAAGTATCATAAAATGTGTACAATGTTATCTCTTATTTGGGTCAGGAGGCTTAAAATATCATTATTTCAAATGTGTACAATGTTATCTCTTATTTGGATCAAGAGGCTTAAAATATCATTATTTCATAGAATATTGATCTTCTCCCTTTCAAAATTGTTCATTCCCTTAATTCAATGTGAGTTAACTCACGCTGGCACTTTTAAGATCGGTTGAGTTGGCTTAAAAAGTGATTGAATTGATCTTAAGAGTGTCAGCGTGAGTTAACTTACGCTAAAAAATGTCAAGCATGAGTGTGTAACTCACGCTGAATTAAGGGAATGAGAAAAAACAAAAGAAAGATCGAAGAGCAATTTTCTGTCATATAAAGGAAGGCAGCCCATATCAACACGACTCTGAGTATAAGCCAAACATCTAACTTAACAGTAACACAATGTCTAACTTTATAGTATCACGAAATTGATGTAAAGTGAAACTTGTTAATATCTTCGACTACAACAATAACCAAGTCATAGACACATATCTCACAAGTTGACTACAAAGATCAAACAATGCCGTCACAAGTTAATTGACAAGTTTGATAATGACATAGAAGACAAAAAACAAACCGAACATAATAAATGATGACAAGTGTGCAACTAACTCCCAACATTCATCATCCATGACCACATGTACAATGCATGTCAATGCATTTCTGTTGACTGTGAGAGTGCGGGTGTTTACCACTCTCACGACAGGAGAGAAGAATGCATCTATTTCTACATTAATATATACAAATGGACTGCATGGAATATATAATTTACAAAAACAGGATTGTATTTTCTACTAGATATTACAATAAGACACGTGTTGACCTACAAACAGAAACTAATTCTTACTGCTCGCTCTCATTGCCGTCGTCATTTTCTGTCTCCAAATCAAATCCATAGCCAGCGTCATCTTCATACAAGTTTGGATCCAAAGGACCAACATTACAATCATTCTTCTGAGCAGTCTTTCTTGTAACTTGGGATGCAGTGAAGTCATCCTTTGAACCTTCATCAATTCTCTGTTTTTTATGGGGAGAAAAAGTGCCTGCAAGGGCATCACTAGACCCAGAAGGCTCTGATAGGGGCTGGTTTTGCTTATCATGGGACAACGGAAGTGTTTCCGATGCTGCCAAGGTACTGCCTAATTTCTGCTGTTCCTCTATGATCTTCTGCAAGTATTTACCCTGGGCTTCAATTCTCATTTGTAATTGCTTTTGAACCTGGAATATCAAGGAAGAAAATGCACGGCTTTACCATTAAAGAAATGCTCGCTCATAGAAGCACAATACAATGAAATTTAACAAACAGTATTCATCTTGTTATCACACTTAAATCCTGAGAGTCTGAGGCAAATTAGAAGCCAATTATTATTCTTCATCGTCAGCAGGCTTATTTAATAGATATAAGTGATGGATTTACCCAGGACACAAGATGCATATGACTCTCAGATCAAACAGACGAATCTACGTATTTAAAAGAATTATATAAAAATTGCAGGCAAAAAATATCTTAAGCCCTTCTGTTCAATTTCAATGTAGTTTCATCTAAAATAATCCGTGAAGAAATTGAACTTGAAATTAATATTTGAACCATTGATGTAATGATCGCTCTTCAAATTACAATAGCAACATTTGAAGTTTCTACTGTAAGTTAAACTTGAATCAATCACTCAAATCAGCCATATGGATGCTTATTCAGTTATTTTCTTCAAGATACATGCAACAAACAAGTTCTAATTTATATCAATAAACAAAATGAAAAATGACTCATGTTTTAACTATTAGTTGACACTCACAGATGATAAATAAAAGAAGGTTGGGCATAGCATCCAAGTTTAATCATTGTTGAAGTTATGGGTTTTACTATTAGTTTGATATGATTGATGATTATGATTTATTTGAAACACAGAGTTAACACTAATCCTCCTTATTTATACTAATAGCATAGCTAGGGAACAAACCTCAAGCTGTTCATGCAGACGTTTTTGAACTTCCATCTGCATTCGTAGAGCATCATTGATTTGCAATCCCCTGCAGGACACGATTGTTTTATTAAAATGTTAGAGGTAGAGGCGTCAAAGTGAAGGAGTTACAAATTATCTTCGGAAAACAACTAAGACACCCACGGGGAAGAATCAGCGCCAGAAATGCTGTCTCCAGAATTCCTTTTCTCATCTTTAGAATCTGAAAGTCCAAAAAAGAACTCTGTCAATTGAAAAAGTGAAATCAAAACAGCATGACATTTCTCATAACTTTGTAAGAACTACGAAGGGCAAGAAAAAACAAGGCACCTTTACCATCACCTGGTGATTCAGGCAAGTACTTCGCCAGGCGATACTTCTACATGTAGTGATATCATAGGAAAAAATTAGAATCAATGTAAAATTAGTAAAACATTTTTGCACATAAACAAAAGAATAGTAAGACCACATATTGATACCTGTAAATGGCTTTTAACATGATAAATGGTCAGTCCAGGCACGCCCATCACTCTCAAAACACCTTTCGGTGTTGCTCCTGTCATGAATAATTTAAAGTTAACAAGATCTAGGAAATTAGCTAAACTCTTGTTATCAGGTAAAAGCAAAAACAGAAAAGGTAAGAAAAAGTGTGGCCCCTTCCATCAATGACTATACATTAATTAAAACCAGCCACTAAAATATTAAAAAAAAAAAAAAAAGGTTCTGCTAACTAGTGCCAGGAGAATAGCAGTTAAGGAATAAAAAAATTGAAGACTTTATTGAAAGAGAAACGGTATTTGTACAACTCTCTCTGATACTCGCAACCTTTTTCCCCCTCTTCTTTTGGGACAAAAACAATAGAGAGAGTAAGAACAAAATGCGAGTATGAGAGAGAGTTGTCCAAAATGGTTGTACAAATATCATACCTCAAAATAAATCTCCAGTCATTACGAAGGTTTTAAAAGGTGAACTGAATTTCATGCAAAATAAAACTTCAGAGTCATTTCATATAGGGTTAATAGTGTTTTTAGTCACTACATTTTCTTTTTGATTCCAGCCCTAACATTTAAGCTTCTTCTACTTTTAGCCCTTGTCCTTGTTGAAATCGGACCTTATAGAAATGCTGATGTTGCATTATTAATGAAATGGTTGTACTTATTCAGCAAAATGAATTTTGAAAATGAACAAAAAAAAAGAGTTTATATAAAAAACCTAAAAACCAACTCAAACAAAGTCCTTTGATTCTCCCTTTCATAAACTGAAGCTAAATCTTGATCAACCTAACAAGCTTTGCACTCTTCTTTTGCCAACAAGTTTCTATCATAACATTCTTTGTTACCCTACACTCAATGACCATCTCTATATAAGAGCAAGGAATTCCATCATCATCCAGAACATGCGAGCAAACAAAACCTTCTTCGTGTGTATCACGCAATCAAACATCATCATCATAAACAGAGAGATTCAACAAAACAGAATTAATCAACTAATCGAACAAAAAGCCACTACGAATCACCATTGATGGCACCTGTTATCTTCCCGAGAAATCCTGGAATAAGTACAGAACTCGACAGTGAGGACGCAACGGAAATTAGTCTTGTGTAGCCCCCTCGTCAATTCTTGTATCCTAAACTGCTTCTTTACTGTTTGAGGGACCGGACCAAGCCGATCGGTGGATCCTAAGACCAAATGGTAACATTCCTCCCTCTTCGTCACGTAATCGGGACTCAACGTCTTGCCTCTCTTGAGAATCTTCCCCTGATCCATCACGAGATTCAATCTAGGGTGTTTCACAATCGTGCAATTTCGATCACTGCCGCAGCGAATACAATTTAGATACGGCGCACTAGGGTTCACAGAGTATGTACTTTGGTTTGGTTTTTTAGATATTTCAGTTTTTCATTATTTTCAAATTCATTTTACTGACTAAGTAATTACAAAATACCAAATTGCATTAATAAAGCCACATCAGCATTTCTGGAAGGTCAGATTCTAACAAGGACTAAAACTGGGAGAATTTAAAATATTAGGGGCGGAATCAAAAAGAAATTGCAAGGACTAAAACTCGATTGACCCCATATTACAAGTACAAAAAGCACTATTTACCTAATCATATAAGGTATGATTTAAAAAGTAGCATTAACTCTCATATTTAATGGCTACACAAAATTGAACTCAATCCAACATTAACTCTCATATTTAATGGCGACACTAAATTGAACTCAACCATACATTCCAACATGGTAATGTCAATTGGTGACAAAATGTGCAAATACCCATGTAGTTACAGTCTTGTAGGAATAAATTGATCACAGCTTTCAACAAAACAAAATAAGCAGCCTTTATCATATTAAACAAATGACCCTTACGCATGCATTGCTTCTTTAATAATATGATTAGCATTATCTTTTTCATATGTCGCAATTCCCGTAAAGCATTATCTTTTTCACATGTCTTTGTAAATTGCAAGAACATGCTAAAAAGGGTTTAGACTAGTTTGGAAGGGGAGGGGGAAGGGAGGGTTTACGATGTCATAAAGGGTTTAGACTTTAAGAGATTTTTTAAAACCCTCCAAAGTCGTCCTCCTTCTGTGCTGTGCTTTTTTCTCGGTTCTCCCAATTTAGAAGTTTTGACCTATGTTTGATATCAGTTATCACTATAGGTATGTTAGAATCAAGGTGACCCACTTTGATTTTCCAAAAGCTAAACTTTGTAACTTCTGCAAAATTGGTGTGTGATTCTGACATACCCGCCATAATATCAAATATACACTAACTCTTCCATCCAAAAAGCCCTTTCCCACCACACTCCTCCTAACTTATAAAATCTAAACATACCTAAAAAGAAATATTTTCACCCCAAAAAAAAACACATGTTAATCTCAATAATGAAAAGAAATACCCACTATCTGGTCCACCAAGCTGTGTAATAGCATCGACAAAACGGTCATGAAGATCCGACGTCCAACGCAAACGCTGCTTCCCACCACCCCCAGCAGGTTGAACATTTTTCACAGCAGATCCATTCAAACCCCCACCAGTTGCAAACTGTTCACCACCACCACCACCTTGAGATTTATGTAGCATCATCGTCTCCTCCGGAAACTTCTTTGCATGATACATACTCACACTAACAACAAAAAACACCAACAAAACAATTAATTAAATTTCAATTTAAGCTAAATTTCTCAACAATAAAAAAATCAAAATCATCAAATTAAATTAAATTAAATTCATCCAAGTCAAATGGAAAGTTTCTAGGTCAACTGATGAACACAACAATGAAATTCTAAAAATTACCAGCGAGAAGCTTAAAATTGAAGCATTCGGAATCTGGTTTCGAATTTGCGGGAGTTTGAGAGAGAAAATAGGGATTTGATTTTCTCGGGAAAATGTAATGAGATTGAGGATTAGTGGTGTTTGTGAAAGAAACAATGAGTTTTTTTTTTTTTTTTTGTGATTGAGGAAATGATTGAAATTTAGAGAGAGAAAATGAGCGTTGAAATGAACGGACGGCGGCGTTTTAATTGGAAGGTGTCGTTAACAATGGTGGAGGGTCCCACGCGTTTGTCACGTGTCGTTGGTACTTTTTGGGATTTTTATTTGGAAAAAGTTTGTATGTCACGACGAATGCCGTTTACCTCTCCTCGTTCTCAAGGCTCAAAAGATTCCCATCCCTACATTAGAGCATCTTTTTGGTTTTTTAAGAGAAATCGTAAATTTATTCTATTAAAAATATTGTAAATATCAAATAAATCTATAGAGGATGATTTATAAGAGTTTAATAGATTGAATTTCTACTGTTTGATATAATCAAAGGTTGATTAATTTATAAATATAAAAATGATATATTTAATGAATTTAATTTTTTTTAATTTAGATTATAAGGGTTAAATTGAGATAAATAATGATAAATTATAAGTCTTAAGCAATAAGTTATTTTGATAAGATTATCAAAAATCACTATCATACCAAACAAACCCTTAGAGCATCTTCAATGAGTTGTAAACTTATAATTGAGCTTATAACTTATGTCAAATAAACTTATAGTATAACATAAGTTATAACTCAAAATTATGTCATACCAAACAGACCATAAGAGCATCTTCGATGAATGTATCTAATGATTTTTTTTAATTTTTTCTTCTCTTCATTGGAGGAACCATAAGAACATCTCTAACAAGAGTTTCTTCAATTAGTTTCAAATACTATGCAACCATTACATAATTTTTGTTTTCATTGGAGCATATCCACATGGCAATCAAGGTTCCATAAAAAATTACAAAGTACCTAAGCTACCGTTCCATACCAATGTAAAAATAACTGTTCATGTAATCAACCAACAAAAGAATTTATTAAGCTATTGTATCTTATGAATTGCTTAAATATGCACCATTGAAGTTAGAAATCCTACGATTTGAATGAACGCGTGTGTTGAAATAATCACGGGGGTTGGGTGTGTTGAATTGTGACCCTGTTCTGAAGTGTTAGTGTAAAAAACAATTTAAATAATTAAACGTGTATGTGTGTGTTGTGTTTACTAAAAGTAAAGAGTAAAGGGAAGAGAAGAAGAACACACAGAAATTTATAGTGGTTCGCCTAATGTGGGTTAGTTCACTCCTTACAATCTTGTGAGATTTTCCACTATGATGCTTGAGATAACTTCTCAAATCATACACCTTACAACCTTGTTCACCTGAACAGTTACAACAATTGTATTCTCTAAGTCTCAACAGGCTTACACCTTTCTTGCTAAGTTACCCACTTCGACTTTACACCTTTCTGCTCAAACTAACACTTTAGTACCCCTAAAGCTAGATGAGACTTTGTTTACAATTTGAATGGAGTTTGAATGATTTAGATCAGACAAGAGAAGAATGGAGGGAGAGATTTTATCTTTAAAAAGATAAGATAAATATTGATGCACACTTTTAAATACTTCTTGGAATCTTTGTGAGATCAATGTTGTTGCTATAGCTTCAAACACTCTTATGTTGTTTTCTTGTATGCTTTGCAAATGTGTGTGTTATGATGAGGTCTTGATCTCTATTTATAGAGTTCTTGAGCCTCTGTAGCTGTTGGAGAGTGACCAATGGTCTTGTGCCACCTGTCCCGGGACCCACCAACTTTCACTTGAAATTTTGGGCAAACTGAGATACTTCAGAATGTTGCTGTGTTCATCATGATCTTCATCTAGGTGCATGTGGATGAACGGTCAGATATGCATCTGGACTTTATCAGATGAATGTCACATGAATTTCTAGGTTGTACTATGAAGATTGTTCTTGTACGACTTCAGAATGTTGTTAGATCAGATCTTCTTTGAAATTTGTCTTGGAAAATGTGCAGGATCTCATAAAGTGGAGTTGTCACTTCACTTCCATGCTTTATGGGATTTGGTTAGCTTTGTACAATACTAGTACAGTACCAACTCCCTTATGTGTCGAATTCCTGTTGAATCAGACTTGATCTTGCTTTTAGATTTGCTTTTTACTTTTCAACCACTGTATTGTTCATGTCAGAAAAAGCATGGAGCAAGATCGAACTCATGGGACTTTAGAATGTTTCTTTTGTTTCACTTAAGATGATTTGTAAGACTCTTATTTGATGTAATCAAATCCTAACAGTGAAACATTGATGAAGTGCAGCATGGAGAACATCTAGGATGATATTCTTAATGGAATATTCCTAATGTTTTGTACTTCAAATGTTCATAGTCTTGAATGAACATTGAAGATGCTCTTTTTGACTTTAATCAAATAAATGCCTTTATTCCTTGATTGATCTTAGTCAATGTACTTTACTGGGCTTTTATTTAAGTCACGTGAATCTTGCATGTTCTTCATTTGGTTCATGAGTTTTTGGGTTTGGTTCTTGATGTTCATCATGAACAACCTTCTGAACTGTGTCTAACCTTCTGAACTCTTTTTAACTTTCTGAACTTTGACTGAGTTCTTAAGTCTTTATGTCCTTTGATTTCTTGTTTCTTGGTATGAATTAAACTTTGTTTCTGTCTTGATTAAACACTCAAGAGCACAAGTTAAATACCAACAAATTAATCAAAGTCCATTAATTCCTTAATCATCAAGGTTTGTTATCTTTAAAATTAATTAGGGATTTTGCCTCAACAACTTTGTCATTTGGGATGCTCTAAGTTGGCTCTAAACTATTTTTAATCTACTAAGATAGTCTCTGAATCATCATTCTATCTATTATTATTAAAGAAAATGAGGGACTGATTTAAATAAAAAATAGTACATGGGATACATTTCTATAGTCTATGAATTAAATTGGTGAGAGAATGATACTATAGGGACCAAATCAACAATTTATTCTCATTTAAATAACCACAAAACAAAAGGATTCATATTTCTCCTCCCAAATTAAACTCCAAAGTACTCTCTTTAATTTTATGTCAAATCTACGGTGCACAATGAAGATGAGTCTTGCATCATGCATAAGATTATTTTAATAATTGAATCAATAATTTTTACCATTAAATAATATATGATGTGATTTATCAATCCAATAATAAAATAAATCCTTGTGTATCTAAAAAAAACTTGTGTATGGTTCAATAGTCATTTACTTGTGTATGTTCGGCAAAGTCTTGGTTTTGTAAGGAAAGATGTCATCTGGAAGGGTTGGTTTTTTCAAGTCTTACTAGGAGTAACTCATTTTGGTGTCTAGCTGCATGATGTAGCACAAGTGGAAATTGTTAGTTCCGGTGAAAAAAATGATTTCTTTCCCACCTTAAAAAATGGAATGGACAATTTGGTAGAGTTTATAATGTCACTTTGTCACGTCTTTACACCGGAATGACCAATTATATAATTAAAAGTTATAAATCTTTTAAGTAGAATCAATTTTGAAGACAATCAATTATACTAAAAAATAACACCTTACATATTAAAATCAATTATATACCTTCATGATTAATTTTGACCATTCATCCTTAAAAAAAAAAAAGATTAATTTTGACCATTCATCCTTCAAAAAAAAAAAGATTAATGTTGACCCTTCTAGAAGTGAAATCAAAACATACACATAGTTACTTTTAGGACAACATTTTTCTTCTCTCTTTTTTTAGACAAAAATAATAGAGGAAGATCGAAAGAGAGAGAATAAAAACACAACGAGAATAAAAGATAAGAGTTGTCCTAAAATGGTTGTACATATATCACTTCTTCCTCTATTATTCTAAAGTGTCTATTCCACGCCGTGGAGGTCACCTGCTACGTGTAATAAGTTGACGGCATTCTCTATGTCAATTTTTGTTGTTCTTCATCATAGACTTGCAGTCTTGTTTAAACTAAGATTTATGAGACCAGACAACGATACATTATTTCTTAATTCCTAGATATGGTGTTTAAGAACTAACATAGGATGGAACGTCAAATAAATAACTACATACTTGCAAATAAGCATCGACCACGCCATTTCAATGTTTGCACCAAAACATTGATCATAAAAATTATATACAGTGGATATGAAAGACTGACGTCTAAATGCTCAAAAGCCTCTTGTTGTGATGGTTTGAAAGTAAATAATGACGAGACAGCACAATACCTTATTTTGCATGGTCTCTACAAGCTGGGAGGCCAGAATGTCAAGGTATAAGATACTCCATCCATTTCTAAATATAAGTAAAATTGACTTTTTAAGTTTATTCAATTTAGGCACCGTTTGGATTGAGCTTATTTTAAGTTTATGCAAATAAATAAGTTTTTATTTTAACTTATAAGGTCTCACTAACGAAAATTGTATCTTCATAAACTGTTTTTTCATAAACTACCTTAAAAACTTATAAATAATACATAAAAACTTATTTATTTGCATAAACTGTTTTATATAAGCTCTAAAATAAGCTGATCCAAACGGGGCCTTAATGATGTATGTGGTTTATAATATAAACCACATATCATTAAATGAATGAACCTAAAAAGTCAATTTTGTTTATATTTAAAAACAGAGGGAGTAATGTGCATGTAGTTGTGTAAGCAATAATTATGTTACATGTTATGTGTGACTAACAACACCTACGCCAGGTGGGTCTTGCAATGGTTGTGGCGAGGAAAATAATATATTAAAGAAATCACACTAGACATATTGTTGGGTTAGCAAAACATTATCCTCACTAAGATGTGATTTGAGCATGCCCTCAAAAGAAGTTAGAGCTTCTTTTGATGCATATTAACAATCCAAGAGGCCATGGTCCATGGATTAACCTCGTTTAGTAATACAAGAGAGTTCTATAATCACCATTCAAAATATAAAGCAACTGAAATTTCCAATGAAGACCCATAAATCCTTGAAGAATCGAACTTGGGGATGGTTTTAATAGTTAAAGGATATTTAAACAAACAATGATAGTAGCTGCATCTAGTGCTAGCTTAATACATCAAATCCTATCAAACTGAATTCACATAAAACAAGTCATCCTCTAGATCACAGACAAATTCCTATGCCGCACGCTAATAGGGATTGCAGTACATGAAAACACCAACTAAATTCAACAAGACAGATACAAAAAGGATGTGTCAGCAGTGATGGCTAAAGCTTCACAGATTTTCACGAGAAGGCAGACATGCACAACTAATACAGATCATCTCATCTCCGAAAACCTGCACCACGCTTCTCTTTACGCGTATCTTTCTGACCACCTTCACGCGTCTCTTTCTGAACACCGACATCACGCGTCTCCCAAGAGGGCTTTTTCTCATTAGCAATATCGTTCTTGATCAGTGCTTCTATAGGCTTCATGAAAACCAAGAACTGCAGAGAGGAAGAATAATATCAACAAAAGGAAGAATCTCCTGACGTTTATAAAGAGAAAACGAGATATGCCTCAAAGTTCAAAAGCTTACCTCTAGAGCAAATATGACAGGAATCCATATTTTTCCTCTCTGATTTGGATTCGGTCCTTCAATCAAATTCTTGTCAACAAAAATAGACTCACTTTTGTTCAATGCAATTTCTGTGATTGTTTGGACTAGGTGAGGAATCCAAGCAATCCCATTTGGAAGAACCTGTCACCATGCGCACATTTTCTCAATCAGATTAAGCAAGATAAATGGGCTGATAAAAGAGGATATAAGGAAAGGTGAATGGCATGAAGCAAATCTCCAACCTTTTCATCAGATTCATTTTTGTTGCACCTCCCACTGTTCTCGATCAAGACAACAGGAATGGCAGAAGCCTAGGGTTAAGAGAAAAGCAAAATACAAGCATGAAAATTATGAATTACACACACAATGTTTGTGAAAAGCAACAATTAATAATTATTAAAATCAACATTCAATTGAAACAAAAGATAAACAAGAGAGAACTGGACAGAACCCTACTAATTTTCACAATCATAGGATGCTCTTCAAACCCATAGAACATCCATAAAACAAATACCCTGAATGAAACCGTGTGTCATAACTTGGTTTAGACTGAAAGAACAGCCCATGAGAATGCAAGAATGATGTGTTTGTATTCACCCAACATTCAACAGAGAACCAAAGGGCTGCTACTTTATACGGAGAGATCAACGGGTAGAGTAATAAAGAAGGCTAGTAGCAGGAAGAAATACAGTTATGAACTAGCACAATGGGAATTTTTCTCATTGAATATCTAGGTTTCGGTACCAATTTTTTTAAAACTGAACAAAATCCGCTTAAGTAGAGGGAAAGATCAAAGATTGAGGATGAAATGTGGTGAATCAAAGTTGAACTGGAATTTATTTGTAGATATATATGTACACCAGATCAATAAATGATGCAGTGTATGGGAAAACAAATTGTTATGGATATATAAGTAAAACTAGAAGGAAAGTATTAAATGATCTTTCTAACATCATTGAATTGATTCATGACATATACAAAAACTCAATACAAATTAGTTAGTAACTAGGTGCTATGGATAACATAAAATAAAAGACAAATCCATACTTCAGAGATCCATAAATGACTTGGTGATGGGAGTCCATCACGTTTTATGAACACCCTGGTTCAATTCTTATAATTGCCAATTTTTTAATAAATTCTGAATTTCAAAAGGGCATACCACGTATAAAAAAGGTTGAGCTATAACGTTAAGAGAAGCTTTAGCAAGGTGGGTGAACAACACCCTACCAATGCAGCAGCCAAGGTATGAATCTTTATTTACTCTATCGGAACGAATTCTCAAATAAATTGAACCAGTTCAACTGCCAAGTTTTGTCTGGTTCACCGCTCAACAGTTTCAAATCCACTTTTTACAAAAGCAGACTGGTCACTGGACCAATTCATTGGTTAACCAGGTTCGGCCAGATAATCCTGTATGGGTTTCAAAAACTGCCCCATTTCATCAGTGGTGTATTAGATAAATTGGCCAAGTGTCCTGGGAAAACAGATCCCGACAAGAGTAAGTGCATTTGGAATCATACAGAACCAACCATGGGGCCAACCAATGTATTCCCGTTCGTGGATCATAAAATCTAGGAACTTAAAATCCAAATACTTTGATTCTGGTGCCTTAACAGTTTTAACTTTTAACCCTGAGATGTATTTTTCAAGGATAAGATAGATATTAGATGGACAAATACCTGAGCGTCATCCTTCTTCTTTAAGGAAGCACCTGATTTTATAATTTGCAACAGAGCCTCAGATCTTTTTGAGAAGAATTCATCATAAGCCAATGCATCTGGTGGAGAGAACTGGGCATGTGTGAGTGCTACTATAGCCTTGTTCCATATTCCTTTGCCAAAACTGTCAGTAATAGCTTTGGCAACCAACTTATCCAAGTTGTCTACTCGATATGCATCTAACCGGTCCACGTAAAGCAGAACATCTATGGTCTTGTCCAGAAGGAAGCTACAAGAAAAAGGGTAAAGAGAAAAAAACAATATAAGTAAAAAACAAAATTCACACGCAAACTGTTACATGCCAGACATAAAAGTATACCGTTTTATGATATCGAGTGCCATATCATTGATGTACCCCCCTTCAATAAGACCAGGAGTGTCGATAATGTTCAATGTAAAACCAGCCCTTGCTCGCGACACCATAACAGGTCTTGGCCCTTCCGACTATTGAAGATAAAAATAGTTTTTTACAATACAAGCAAACATATCAAATTAAAAACAACCACCCTGCAAACCATCACAGGAAAGTACCAATTCATGACATACCTGAAAGGGACTAATCGTCACCACTCTTTCCCCAATGATAGAGTTCACAGTTGAAGACTTTCCGACACCGCCTTTCCCCATCACAAGTATGGTTAAGGAGTTCGCATCCTATACCAAAAGAAACATACACCAAGTTCCAAACGCGGAAACAAAAAAAACCCATCTTTTAAATACAAATTCTTGTTAAAAACATGGAAACAACAGTAAAATTAAAAGTAAAACAAAACCAAGGTTTTTAATCGTGGTTGGGTGCATTGCGAAAGTTGGTATCTTGATTTCAAATTGCAGTCCGCAACTCCAATTGCAACGACAACATACAAGATTTTAGGTCTCAACATTTTGCCACAATACATCAACCCCAATTTAAAACCATAGTTGGTATTATAAAAAATTGCAGTCAAATGCATAATAATTCGCCTATAATTGAAATTGTGGTCTCAAAGAGACATCAAAAACCTTGACACCGCGAATCGCAGCCATAATTACAATTGAAGACAGTTTCTTAAACCCTTAAACAAAACTAGAAACATGAAAATTTGCTCTATGAATAAAAAAAAAAGAACCTCTTGTTTGAGTTTTCCCAAAAGTTCAAGCAATTTGGTTTGTGTAGCAGGAGCAAACGTATTGATTCCAGACCACTCACGAACTTGTTGTTGAGATGCCATGATGTTCCACTAATTCCACAAACACAACAAAAAAAACATTAATTAGTGCATATTGTACTAAAACCTAATAATTAGTATAATGAAAAAGAATTAAGAGAAACAATTACTAACAATAGTTGATGGGAGAAGTAAAATGGTGGAAAATAGTGAAGTGAAGATGATAATATAAATAAAATTGGGGGAGAAAATAAGAAGTGAAAGTGAAGAAAGACAACGGTTGATGAATTGGGAAGAAATGGTTACCGGAAGGGAAGCGACGATAGATAGATAGGGAGAGATAGGAAGAACCGCCCTGACCCTCCACCTTATCTTAATTCGTGTTCACTCTCAAACTTGTTTCCCCTCTATATCAGACGGAAAGTAGCAGAAGAGGGGGAAAGTCTGATATAGCCTCCATTTTTTATTTTATTTTTTATTCATTACAATTTTTTTCCATCAAGTAGGCTAGTGGATAAAACTTATGGTTTGAGGTTCGAACCCCGACCCCTGCATATGACATGTAATATCTCTACCAACTAAGCTAAGGTCACGGGGATATTCATTACACTTTTAAATTACTAGAAAACTATTTTATTTTGTGTTTTATTTATTTATACTAAGCATGTTCCTTTTTTTTTTGTCAAATAGTCTAGTGGCTAGAGCTCACACATTTAAATGTGAAGAAGTGGGGGTGTTCGAGGTTCGAACCCCGACTCCTAGATATAAATATGCAATATCCTGACCAAACTGAGCTAAATATTTTATCGTGACTAACTATTGTGTTTTGTTATAAATATTTGGAACATAACATAATGAAATAAATATTTAACTTATATTGTTCTATTGCAGTTAAATTATTTATATTATAATGAGATTTAACAAAGAAAATATAATTAAAAATTTAATAATATTATACAAAATGTTGATTAGAGTAGTTTAAAAAAATAATATAATTGGAAAATAAAAATTCAACCCAAAATTTATAAATTATCTTCTCATTAGATATTATGACAACACATTATTAGATGTATGTGTTCAACTTTTCTACAATAATATTATATATAAATTATTTGAAAAAATGATTTTATTTTTAATCATTCTATTATCTTTTCAATAAATTTTAGATTTAATACTTGAAAGTTTTTTGAGAGGAAATACTTGAACTTTTTTTCTTCTTATACTCACTTATTTGTGAAATTGGTTTTTAGAATCACTCAATTTTACCTCAAATGAGCTAGCTTATTGATTCAACAAACTTATAATCCTTGAGAGTTTGACTTGACTTTTTTTGGTGATAACAAGAATGTTGAGTCTTGTAACTTATTGAATGTGGCTTATTAGGAATCTTATAACTTATTTTTATCAAACATGGCCTATGAGTGTGTTTGGATGGATGGATAATTGATTTTTTTTTTCAAGAATTAAGAATCATAGACAATTCAAATGATTCAATTATACTGTGTTAATTTCTAAATATTTTTGTTTGAGTAAACTAATAAAAAATTTCATTGATATTGTGTTTCGGTTACATTTATAAATTCTAATTTATTTGGGCTAAATTTGAAAAGTATGAGTCAATTTTAAAAAATTAGGGGCCAATTTACTCTTTAAGTGTGATTTAAAATTCTCTAAATCTAACTAGATAAAATGCTTCATAAGTTTCATCAATTTTAATTTTTTTACATTAATCATCCAAAAAATAAAATTAGTTTAAAATGGTTTGAATTCTTTCAAAATATTACGTTACCTCTAAACATTTTTCATCTAATACACTCTAAAGAGTAGTTGTAAAAGTGGAGGTTTTAAGATTCATTTTCTAATAATTACTATTATCAATTTAAAAACCCATATCTAAGTTAAGTCCAACAAAAGTCATCTCAATTCATTTTAAAAAGTGGTAAAAAATCATTTTAGAAAAGTAAAATCCATATTAGTCACGGTCAATCTAATTTACACATACCAATTTTTTTAATTTTTGAAGGATCACATCCCAATTTTATTAAACAAAATTATCATGAAAAGAAAGAAACAAAAAACAGATAAGGAAAGAGTAAAAATCAGAGATGAGAGTGCAACCAGAGAGAACCGCTACCACCACTACCACCACCAGTAGCAGCAACGCAATGTCATCAACAACCGGCGCAACACCGCGAAGACCAATCCAAATCAACATACCACCATCCTCCTCCTCCTCCACTTCCGCCATGTTCCAACGGATCCGTCCTTCCATCGTCACCTCATTCCTCCAAAGACCTCACTCTCTCCCTTTCGTCCTCTCCATCTTCCTCTTCCTCGCTTGGATCTCTCTCCGTTCATATCGCTCTTCTCATCCACTCCCTCTCTCTTCCCCAAACGACGACGTTAGAGCTAATCTTCGCAGATTCTCTTCCCGCTTTCCTTCTCCTATTGCCAAGGATAATCGTGGTTGGATTCTTGATCCTATTGCCCTCGCACTTTCTTCCAGCATTTCAGGTGGAGCTGTTACTTGTGCTTCTCTTCATCTTGGTGAAATTCGGCCTGGGAAATTGAGAGGAAATCATAGACACCATGATTGCAATGAGACTTTTGTTCTTTGGGGTGCTTCTATCAAGTTTAGGGTATGCTTTCCTTTCCCTTTCTCTTAATACAAACAAAATTAAGTAAATTATTTTTTTATTAGTGCATGTATGGAACTTCACATTATTCCCGAGTCAATTCAAACATTTTTACCAAAGATATAAAGCTAGTTGTATTAGCTATTGATCAAAATTTGAATTACTTAGTGTACTTTGTTCGATAGTATTATTAGTGCAAATTAACATTTGCTCCCTCTAATTCAATTTGGAGTGTAAAGTGCATAATATCAACTGTTGATGTTTAATTAATAAATAGTTACTATTATATGCACGTGACTATGTTGAAATATCAGTTTACTAACTACTTGATTTTTACGAGCCAAATCTTTAATCAAGTATTCTTTCGGTTGCTGTGAAAGAGTTAGTCTATTATGTTAGGTTGCTACCATGACATCATTCTTAGAAGGATGCAGACTCCACTAAACTGCTACCTGGAACTAGGATCTATTAATGTGGCACTTATGAGTAAAGCCAACAATATGAAAATCACGCTCTATGGACTAGTATTTGAGAAAACCTACGATCAAGCAAACACTAAAAATGTTTGGATTATATTTTGCATTCCAATTTTATGGTGCACAAGTCAGACAAGTCTTGCACCATGCATGGACTTGTTTGTTTCCACCATTGGATCAATAAGTCTTGCCATTGGATCAAATGTGATATGTTGTGACTTATTTACCTAATGGTGGAAAACAAACTTGTGCATAGTGCAAGACTAATATATTTGTGCACATTAGACAAAGCCCAGTTTGCAAACTTATATTTGAACCAACTTCATTTTGCATAGCAACCTTCCCATGGTTTCCATTTTAAACCGAGTTTGAAGGTAATGATTTGGTTTGCAAAATGTCACCTACCGAAAACCAAACAAGAGTTAGTCTTGCTGTGTTAACATAAGTTACGGGGTTCTCAACGGAAAATCCAAACACACGTGTACATACTAAATATCAACTTAAGTTTTTTGGAAATTAATTTGATTATATGTTAGTTATATTTTTCTCACAACTTTTTACTGTAGAATAAATATAGCCAAATTAGTACTTCTCAAAATGATTAGCTCATGTGGCCGTAGGCAAAATTTGCGTACTCAAAAGTTACAAAGCTCCAAAATTACAATTCCAATGAAATGAAGAATCTTTTTTGTTGTTGGAGTTAAATAAAGCTGTCAAAATCTTGAGTTCACAGTAATCTGTTTGCAGGTGGAAAACAGCGAGGTAACTGATATTGGTTATGCTGAGGTGACCATTGGCAGAGATGAGGTTGTTGTTGCTGCTAGCCCTGCTCACACTGCACATGCTTTAGTGAACATAGATCCGGTTCGGAGTGCTTACTTTATAGGATGCCAAGATAGTATCATAAACTATAATGCCTCAAGTACGGACTTTAATGTTTGGAAAGATCTTTAAGTTGTTCTCTTTATAGGTTTCCCCATCACATTTCTCTTGATGAAATCTAAGATGTTTCTGAGTCTTAATATTATTATGATTTTTGTTGGCGCACAGAATGAGAAAGTTTTACCTTTTAGATGTCTATATAATAATGTACAGAGCTTAGTTGCAAACTCAGAGAGTATGAGCATTTTATAGGGTACAAAAAAGAAAGACGGAATGAAAGGAGGTACAGTTTATGCCTTAGTCTATTAAAGGAAGGAATGGAAAAAAATTATTCACAGTTCCTGAACTTTGTACTGATTGTAAAGAGGCAACGTGATTTTTTTTTAAAGTTATCCTTGTTAACTCTGAAATTGTGTGACCTAATCTGCGTTGCCTATTTACGTGATTTGAATTTAGGAATTATTTACCTTTTAATACACTTTAGCTATTGTAATTAAAAAAAAAATCATAAATTGGAAGGCTAGTGGTCATAAGTTGCGGTGCAGAAACAACAGCACCTCTGCTACACAAAAGCAGATGCTGCTTTTGCCCACTCTGGTCTACACTCTACACAGATGCTTGTAAATACAAGCCTTTTGCAGTAATTTGCATATCCCAGCTATTTTTAAAGATATGGTACCCATTGAATCTCTTTTCAAGAAGAAAAAGAGCAGGTGAAGGACATTTTCATTCGTATCAATTGAGGCAATTACTATTGATGCTTATGCACCATTATCAGAGACAACTCTGTTCTCATCGCAGCAGACTCAGCCATTTTGCATCATTCGCCAGCAATCGAAACTGCAACAGTCACGAGCCTCACAACCATCAACACCTGCAAACCCAAAAGTTTGCTCATGAACGACTGAGGAGTTCTTTTGGTGGCTCTTGTCTTGCACAGGTCTTCCAAGGAAGAGAGAATGCTTTGTGAGCAATATTTCCACCCTATTTTTTAGATTTTATTCATTCATGAAATTCTTTTTTGGAAAGTTACAAAATCAATTTGATTTGACTTTAAAACCGCTTTGGATAAGTTGCACCTGTGCTGTTAGATAATTGTTTTTCATTTATTTTGTTTGAGTTTTGAACTTGATATCGATTTAAAAATCAATTCAAATACTTTTTTTATAGTGAATTTTAAATAGATTTTGAAATCAAATAAAACTATTTTCATATTATTGTGATTTCAAACCCGAATTAAACTTGATAAAAAAATTACGAATTTGACTTGAGGATTACAAGTTAGAATGTAATTTAAAACTTGAATGAGTAGTGTCGGAGGCGGTACAGATACATCACATATGTGCTGGAGCTGTTATTTTTTGGATACTGCTGTTGTGGTTTTGAGGTTGTTACATTATTTGCTTTGCTTTAATGTGCAATGTAATTGTGGTCTTTGTGTTAGAACTTGTGGATTTGGCATTCCCTGTGGCATTGTCCACTTTTGTACTTGATAGCAAAATTACATTTGTGGTCCTTTTAAGTTTAATACATTTCTCAGATTTTTTTTTCCCAGCATTAGTCATATATGTTATATTTTGTTTGCACGATTATCATATAAGTTATGCTACTATTGCACCATTGTCCTTTATATTACATTTTTGTGACTATGAACCACAACTTTTGTTCAACAACAAAATTTATGTGTTCGTTCATCAAGCCTACAGCTAGATATGAACGATCCACTGTTTTGGGTTAGTGAATCAAACCATTACTCCTAAATGAAAACAATGTTGCGAAAAATTAGGTCTTTTGGTTCTAAGTTTTTGAATTTGGGAATTTAAAATTAAAGAAGTAAAGAGAAAAATAAATTAAGGAGACGAATCTAACATGTTTATATGAGTTCAATATTAAAATTACACAAATGCGTTTTTTAATGGAACTGGTTAATCAAATAGGATAACGATGGAAATATAATGCAACATGAATGTCCAATTCAAAAAGAATTTTTTTAAAGGAATAATCTGGAAAATGGTCAAACTTAAATAATGGTATACTTGATAATACATGGAGTACTTATTTGTCTTTGCCAAAATAGTTTTGAACGAGGGAGCATGTGCAGTGCCCATCACTTGCAAGAAAAGAACTACTTGGTGTTTTACTTGCACGCAAAGACTGTTTCTAGAGCCAGATCTATACAAGTCCCTGGATTTGTGATGAATAGTTGAATACAAAAGACAAATGCTATGAATTCTGAAATCGAAGAACCAAATTCTTTTCACCCTGGCCAACTCACAAAGCAATAAAAGAACTTTGAACCATAAACCATTTATCCTCTTAGTACGAACCCCTTTCGTATCAGAACACGTTTTCTATTTTTACAAGATTTTGATTGTGCAAGAAACCGTGACCATATTTTCTATATAAAGTTTTAAAAATAGACTGACTGATTAAAAATAATGCGATGCTTATGTAACTTAAAGCTAAAATAGAAAATAAATTTACAAAAAGCTTATATCACACCAAAGATACCCTAGCCAACTTAAAATATAGGTAAATACACCTTATCTTTAGCTGACTTAATGTGTTTTTTCAAACGTGAAAGACTCTTTCAATATTGCTTTGGACTTGAATGAGACCTCCAAAACTTACTAGTAGTAGATTATAAGAGTAATGCTATAAAATTGTATCAATTTAACATCACATTTACCCAATAAGGTTACAATCAAATATTCACAAGTTACTTTAAATGGATGAGTCATACAAAAAACCAAATTTAGTTCACCTACAATTATGCCTAACAAGCAACAATTTCAAGTCCTAATTTAATATCCCAAAAATAGAAGTTCCATAGCTTGAAAGCCAATACAATGTCCCATAAGGTTGCTTAAGGAAAATCTACAAGGAATGTAATTGCCACCCCAAAGAACTATATAAAAGAGACCCTGAATGAATGAGCCAATATACTTAAAGCTTATCCATAATTCTTTTGATAAACTTGTTTAAGAGTTAAAATATTTGAAGTGATTGCAAATTGCAATGGAGGGAAAAAACAAGAGGCTAGCAGTTTTGGTAGGGTGCAATTATCCAAACACTCCCAATGAATTGCGTGGTTGCATAAATGATGTGTTGGTCATGAAGGACACATTGGTGAAGCGTTTTGGGTTTGATCATGATAATATTCAGCTTCTTACTGATGAACCTAAAAACTCTCCATCAACTATGCCAACTGGTGCTAACATTAAACAAGCATTATCAAACATGGTTGATAAAGCTGAAGCAGGGGATGTGCTTTATTTTCATTATAGTGGACATGGAACTAGGATTCCTTCCAAGATACATGGACATCCTTTTCGACATGAAGAAGCTATTGTGCCTTGTGACTTCAATCTTATCACTGGTTTGTATCAACTTCTCTCTTGATGAAGCTTATGTCGCCGATTTAGTTACAAAATTGAAGGGATCAACCGATCAAGATGATTTGGTGGTAAAATGAACAAAATTTCAAAATAATCATTGAAATTGAAAATCATCGATCGCATTAGTCCTTTCAAATCAGTCATTTTAGTTCACAAATAATGTGATTGAGGATTTCTTTTAATCATTTTGGAATTTGGTTAATTTTAATTACTAAATTGTGTGGTCCTACATTTGGTTAATTTACGATGTCTATAATTTTTTTTATTAAAAATTGTTAATTTATGAAACAATTAAATTGACTGACTTAAAAATTAGATTGATCACAAAAAATATACCCAAAACAGTATGTTAATGTAGTTCCCCCATAGTTTTAACCATGCATTAAGATTCACTTTTTTTTTTGTGATGTTATAAGATTCACCTATGTTTATCTTACCAAAAAAAATCTATTAGGATATGTCCAGCATTTAACAATTTTGTTTATGATGTTACTAGCTCAAGTTCATATGAAAAAAATCACATTTTAAATTGCAGAGTCTGTGTGAACTATAGTTTTCTTAGATATTTGAACTATGTGACAACCCAAATACCATATATAAACTATTTATAAAACTAATTCATTGTCATATACTATATAGATTTGGACTTCAGGCAACTGGTGAATCGGATTCCAAAAGGAGCAAGCCTAACAATTCTCTCAGATTCATGTCATAGTGGTGGCCTAATTGACAAAGAAAAAGAACAAATTGGACCATCCTCATTTGATGACAAAAGTGCCACATTGAAACCAAGTGATCATAAACCAAAGACTATTCCTTATGAGACAATATTTCAACACGTCTCATCATTAACAAACATAAACACAACAGACATTGGAACTCATTTGCTTGAGTTTTTCGGCTCGGAAGCGAGTTTGAGGTTTCGGCTTTCGTCACGCGATCTTGAAGAAGGAGTTCTGTTGAAACCTGATGAAGGGATTCTGTTGAGTGGTTGTCAATCTGATGAGACTTCTGCAGATATGAGTCCAAATATGAGTAATGGAAAGGCTTATGGTGCATTTAGCAATGCTGTCCAGATTGTGTTGAAGGAAAATAAGGGGAAATTAAGTAATAGAGAGGTTGTAGTAAAGGCTAGGGATGTTCTAAAAGGACAAGGATTTGTGCAACATCCTTGTCTTTATTGCAGTGATGAGAATGCTGATGATGTCTTTTTGTTGCAAATGTTAGAACTCTGATTGAAGAATTTGATGTGTCATGTGTGTGAAGTGAAGCTGAAATCAAATTGAACGAACTATTGTGTGTCATTATGTTGTTCATAATTGTATGTTATATGAATTTTATATAAAATAAATGGAAGGAAATTTTAATTCATGAACCAAATTCTTTTCACATAATCCTTAATAAAAAAAAATCACATAAATAATTTATCTTAACTTATTGCAGATTGAAAGTTTCGATAGTACTTAATAGTTGAGTTTGAACCATTGATGAAATAATCATTGGCCGGATTTACTCATTTCTATCTCAAATTATAGATTATTAAGACATTTTTTTTGGTGCAAGAGAGGGCTAAACACAAAAAAGAAACAAAATTAAAAAGTTAATCGAACATTCCTAGACATGTAAGCCTCGGATAAATCATAAAAAGACCTATTAACCGTGAGAAAAATGTAAAGGAGTTTCACATTCATAATAAAGAGAGTTGAAAAAAAAAATATTGATATACTTAATGGAGTCGCTTTCATTATCATGATCTGCCAATTTTATTTTACTTTGGCTTTTGGAATTGCAATCCTTATAATCATGCATTGCTGGAATTCGATGAGTTGGATGCTTATGATTTTTTTTAATTTTTTTTTTACAAATGAATGCTTATGAATTTAAAATTATGAAAAATGCATATTGATGTGTCAACATCGTTTGCTAATATCCCCTCAAAAAGAAAAACATCGTTTGCTATTAAGTCTTTATCTTGTCCCATATTACATTCATTAAGCCACTTTTATTTGTGACATTTGCTAAAGTTGTCATATTTTTCCTTGTCAACATACCAAGGTTGTTTTGCCAATCTAATCACGTTCTTTCCATTATGAAGTTAGGACTTTAATATAAATGTGCCTTTATGACTTGAATGAATGCTATGATTTAGGTATCTTTTAAAGGGGATTTTCCGGGGGATTCAGGTATTTACTCTCTCCGGTCCTATTTACAAGAGACAATTAATTTTTTTGATATATTAAATAATTTATGTATTTGGTTTAGATTCTTGACTAGATACATAAATTATTCAATGTATCTAAAAAGTCAACTTTCTCTTGTAAATAGGATCGGAAAGAGTATGTTTTTGTATAGGGAAATGTTAACTTGTGCCTCAATAGAAACTAAACATAGAAATATTTTCTTGGAAACTGTGCATTCAATGTTTTAAAATTTTATCTTTTCAATACAAAAATTATACTCCCTCCATCCCATATTAAAAAGCAATACAAAAGTTATACAAAAGTTAGAATATATTTCTAACTTAGTGATGAATTAAAAAGGTTTTTTTTATATATTTCTCTTTTTTTTTTATGAGGTTTTTAAATATATTTATGATTTAAAAGAATTAGAATAATAAGATAGATGATAATAGGGTTAATTAAGTTTTTAGTCCCTATAAATATTTATAGTTTTGTTTTTAGTCCCTAAAAAATAAAATCACACTTTTTAGTCCCTATAAAATTTTCCATCAGCACTTTTAGTCCCTGTAAAAAATTTCCATCAACAGTTTTGGTCCCTAAAATGCTTAAGAAAAATGTCACAAGGACTAAAAAGTGTGATTTTATTTTGTAGGGACTAAAAACAAAACTGTGAATATTTATAAAGACTAAAAACTTAATTAACCCATGATAATATAGCATTTCAGTTGCACTTAAATATTTTTTTTTTTACCAAACACTTAATTTATTTTTAGAAACATGGTATATGTCCTGAATTTAAAAAAAGAAAATAAAGCATTTCCTCGTATTAGCAGGGCTGCCAAAATAGTTTCAAACTCCTAAGCCTCTTTGTGGGCTGGCCTGGTGAGTAGTTCCGTAGCCCCATTTTTTAAAAAAATGCTCTTTTCCCCAACAAATTTTGCTCACTTCCAACCAAACTTTCAAAAAATATTTTTAAGGTGAGTTAAATTACGCATGTGTTAAACAGTTGCGTGACTTAACTCACACAGAGATTAAACCTACGTGAGTGAACTCACGTTGTATCTGTGTAAAAAACCAGAACTGGCAGAAACTCAATTTTCCCTAATTTTCTTCATTCCTTCATACATCCACTCAGTCAATTGCATCATTTTTTATCATTCATTCAAGCATTCTGAGACTAGGTTTCTGATACTGAGGCTGCTGATACTGAGTCTGAAAATACTCAGCCTAATACACCTCCTGCCGATACTACTGCTGATACTGCGTATCTGGGACCCAGTCGCGCTGTGACGATGAACCCTCCGCAAACCTCGTGCCCCCACCTCTCAATCAACCAGCCATAGGAGGGAGTTGTGCCACCTTTTCTATCCGTGCACTCCATGTAGTCGACTCCCTATGTCCCCTCATTCTGTCAGGTCTCTAAGACAGCTGCACAACATTTCAAAAAGTAAAAAAGCAATAAAACATTTTATCAGGGATATTGTGTCATTTCTAACTATTCAACAACAACACTTATATTTCGGCAGTCTCATTTCAGTTCGTAAACTACCACATTGCAGTCAAACTAACTATAATCAACAATAACAAACCAATTTCTAACTAATTTCATCATTAACAATAAAAAAAAATCATTGAGACATTTTATCAAACACCTAGAGTGAAACTTTCAATCAACTTAAAATCAAACAATTTCAAAACCCTAAACTATCACATTGCACTCTAAACAACATCTATACTACAATTCCTAACTTAATTCATCACTAAGACCATCCACAACAGGGCACCTTAAACTGGATGTTTAAGTTAATTTCATATGTCCGCATCACTCATTTTACGGTAACACTTAATAAGCACCAATTTACTCCAACCCAACACCTCAAAATAAATTATTAAATAGGTCCTACAAATAATTTTATATAATTACATTTCAACAAAATTTATTTATTTTATTAAGATTTATTAAATGTGACCCATGAAAAATGAAGAGAGAGAGGGTGCTTCCATAGCCACCATTCTCCATAGCCACCCATATATTATACTCCACAATGGGGGTGCCTATTTAATATGGTGTTAAATAGATTAAGCACCCACCATTATGGATGGTCTAACAATCCTAAAAACTAACATGCAAGCCAAATTTCTAAAAACCTAAAAATGTATAATTCCTCAAAAAAAATCATAAATTTAGACAAAACAAAAAAAACAATGAAGTAGGATAAGCATAACTTACTTGTTAATTTGGTTGAAGTTGGTGAAATTCACAAAAATGGTGTGAAAAATCGTATTTGAGATGTTTTGAAAATGTATGGGGTTATGTTTCTGATGTTGTGATATATCACTTAAGTCACACATCGTGAGTTAACTCATCCAACGTGACAAGTCATGCAGAAATATAAGGTGCGTGAGTTAAGTCACGGAGCATGAGTTAACTTACACATGAGCATTATTGATATTTTAGTTGGGAACGAATAGTTTTTGTTGGGAAAAGAGCAGAAGTTCACTTTTTTTGTCAACCCATAATATTTTGAGGTCATTTAGTATATATAAAAAACTTCTGAAAAATGTATTTTTTTATAAATAAAATAATTTGTTTTGAAAAAGATCGATTAAAAAATTACGTTTTTTTGCATTAAAAGAAAAAAATAATAATTTAAAAAGTTAAGAGTCTGTGTGTTAGGTTTAGCCTAAGCATGTGGGCTGAGGCCAAATTTTATAGAATTGCATAAATTAACATATATACCTATAGACACCAATGATCCTAGCACACCTCCTCCAATCACTTTTTTTGACAAATCCTCTGATCACAATTGTGTGGTTCTGGGACTAGGATTCTCTCCCAACTGGTCTTTTATGCTTTTTAATGAACTTAGGTCAGCCAAATCAGCGACTGGAGAGGATCCGTACCCATGATTTTGTTCTCATACTCATTTTGAGCGATTTTGACGCCATTTGTTTTCTCCTTTTGTAACTTGGTAACTCTCATTCCCTTTTTCCCTTAAATTTATGTTGAAGTATAATCATTTATTAACGCGACATCCAACTTTCATAGCCAACACAACTTTTCTTTAAATTAAAAATTAAAAACACAAAAAAATACGCTCGTACACTGGAGAGCAAATTAAATTCCTAGACACGAGTTTAAATTTTTGGGCGTTTTTAATATTTAATTTCAAAGGAAAAACCATGTTGCCTGTGATAGATGGGTGTCACCTCAACAAACGATATCATCTCACTGTATATTTGAAGGAAAATTAGAAATGGAACTACCAAATTACAAAAGTGGGAAAATGTGAGATCCAAAATCACACGATATACTTTGAGTGACAAAATTGCAATTGAGGGGAAAAAATGAAATATACACATGTACACATATTTATTTACTGATATTGATTTGGTTAGTGATGTAACAGGTCAATTTTGTTCTGTTTATTGGATGGGAAAAATTTGAACAAATAAAAAACATTTTTTGCAATCTCTTCTCAAGAAATCTTAAACAAACTAACAAAGAATGAATTGGTTTGGTTGTACTCAAAAGGTTTGACAATTTTATAAGAGTGCTTTTATCAACATTTTTTTTAGTAAGAAAATACTCTTTTTTTAACACTCTTTCTAACATTTATTCTTTTGTTGATTAAAATCAATATAAGTCTTACACTTTGAAAATGAAACCATGAGACTTACATTGATTTTATCTAATAAAAAAAATAAGTGTTAGAGAAAATGTTGAAAATATAGTATTGTTCACATTCCTCTTTTTTTTTTTAAAAAAAAAAAAAAATCATTATGAAGAATCTTTAGAAAAATACACTTTTTTCAAATAATAAAGAGTTTTATACTGTTAAAACAAATACACAATCTAAAATGAAAAAAAAATAAAAATTGTAAGAATCAGATTAGTTCCAAGAATTTGTATGCTGGTTGTTTGTTCAAGTGTGCAGGCCGAGTTAAATAAGTTCTAATGGACTAGTGATCTAAAAGCTAAGGAAGCATCTACACAACAGGATTCAGCAAGGCATATCTCTATGTTTGGTGGACTAGAAGTTGACTGTACTCTACACCTCGACAACTTTGGTGTATTAAATAAAGTCAAGCTTCAACGAATCAAAATTATGCAAATGATCCTCGGATGGAAGAAGTTCCGCCGGCTAAACGTCGAAGATAAGTCCAATGTTCCTCTACCGCGACATTGGTTCACATAAACCAAGCATGCATTTAAGCAAAGCTAAACAATGCCATTTTTCTTTTAAATTATGTGAAATTCATCATACTTAAACCAATATAAACTAGATTTGATTGGTTTGAACAAGAACATAGAAAATAACCGAACCAATTTTATTGATTTGTTTCTTACTTCCTAGATTTGGTAGGGTTGAAACACATGAAAATTTAAAGCATATACACAACACATTTGGATTTGACTTCACTATTCATAATGAGCTTCATGCATATTTGGATGCCCATATCATATCAAGTCATTATTTTATTTTCCTTTTAACGAGTACCCCCTCCTACTTTTTTCCTTCTTTGCCGGGGACAGTCATTGAGATCCCGTGCAACTTCAACAAACCTCACTCCCTTGCTTACTTCACTAATCACTGCTAAACACAAAACTCAACCAAAAATTAACTAATTACTAATTATTACTACCAAATTACCATTTCCATTTTCTTAAAATAAAAAAACTAAAAAGAAGAAAGATGAACCATGATAATTAACACACCACGTGCAATTTACTTTACTTTAATTTTACTACTACTACCTTATTCTTTCTCCAGCGTGGTAACCGTTATACTCTTTATTACACCACTCACCAAAACTCACTTTCATAAAGAAGAAGAAAATGAAGAGACAAAGCAGCGCGGTGTCGCCGTCGTCGTCACGGCGAGAAACTACGCCGGACAAAATCCACGTCAAGACAATTGGCTGCATGTCCGGCATTCTCCACCTCATCTCCACTTCCCATTCCCGTCGCCACCGCCGTTTCCTCACCTTCGGTTCGTTTCGTTTCACATTTTCGTTAATTATTTTGATTTCTCAGAATATTTAATTTCATTATTCCTTTTTTGTCCTCATTTTCAGGTAAGAAACAGTCTAAGAATCAAGTTTCCACCGTCACCGCCACCGCTAATTTACCACCAGAAAAAAAGAATGACAAGAAGAGCAGTGATGAAGTTTCAACCGTACGAAATTCGAAATTATCACGCGAGGTTCCAAGGAGTCCGACTTTACCGGCGGAGATTCGCCGTTCGAGTCCAAGGAAGTCATCGGAGAATGTTCGTGAAACACCGGCGTTAGTGGCGAGGCTGATGGGACTGGAATCGCTTCCGGCTTCACCGGAGTCAGTTGTGGAGAAGAGGCAGAAGCTGCTTGGAGCGTTGCAGAGATGCGATGAGGATCTCAAGGTGCTGAAGAAAATCATAGAATCAGTGAGGACTCCTGAACCGGTTTCGTCACCGTTGCCGGTGGTGGTTAAGCGTACTGTTGGTGAGGTGAAGTGTTCGGTGGTTAACGGTGAACAACAACAGCCGAGTCCTGTGTCTGTTCTTGACGAGTTCACTCGTTCGCCACTCAGTCCAAATTGTCACTCCGGACGCCATTCACATTGTAAGTCTTCAATCTTTATAATCACTCTTTTTTTTTTCTCTTACTAATTACTAGTTTTAAAAGTTAATTTGATTTCAATTCGTGATCATTCCAATTAGCGTCTGTGTTTATGTTTGATATCATGACGAGGTTATAACGGTGGCTCCGTGTCCTAACACTAAACACCGCACCTAAAATATCGAATGATTTAAATTTGCTAAAATATTGAATGCATGCCCTAAGAATTTTCGAATTTGTAAATTGCATGATTTTAACATTCTTTGCATGGAAACATCACAATCACAAATATGAAGGTGTAATTATTCGTTCATACAATATACTTGCAAGTTTTATTATTTTACTAGCAAGGACAGAGTTTACGATTTAGGTAGTAATTTTATTTATTTTTGAATAAAATTTTATGTAGCAATCAAAACTTGATTTGTTGATAGATCATTAGAAAAAGGATTTTGTCTCTTTGTATTATTGATAGATGATTAGATGAACTGATTAACTATTTAGGTTGCTTTGATCTTCTTGTTTTTTTTTTTGGAGCTTATATTATGAACTTCCAATAATATTTTTCTTTTTTGAATTTGCTTTAAGAGTTAGGTGCGAAATGACTAAAAGTAGGGGGGGAAATGGGGCACATATAAACTCCCTTTATGTTTTGGATTAATTGCTTCCTAATTTTATTTTGGAGTACAATATTGAATAAGAGGTTAGTAAGTTACTATTAAAATTAATGTGGAAGTTGACATGTACTACTCTTGTATTTTTTGGGATTTGGATAACCGATAATTACAGGCATTTTCGTTGTTAGATTAAGTTGAATGGTCTATATTTTAAAGCAGATTTTATTTTTATTTTTTCATTTAAATATCAAACCCAAAATTTATACACAATCTGTTAACTAAGACGACTATCATTCCTATGAAAAAACATTTACAATCTCTAAAGCTAAAATATAAGTTTGCAATTAACTTGATGAGATGATGTATATGAATTTTCTTACAGGAGACACAATGATTTTCTATCAAAGAGCACATGCATGCTGCCTCTATCCATTTTTTTTAGGATGCCAAATTTTAAATCATAACTTCTTCTATTCCACAACATCATGGCCATCATATAGTGGCAGACAACTTAATTCCTGTTGGTTATGCAATCATCTTGCACCTAATTTAACAGTGATTAATTTCGAATATTGATGATAATTTCCGCTTAGCCCATTCATCCTGAACCTAATTTAACTATGATTAATAATTTCCTCTTCCCAACTATTATTACTACAAAAATGTTTTTTTACTCCCGTTTTCCCCTAAAACACCTGGTTAATCACGTGTAAAATTGTGGTTAATCCAATTGAATGTATAATTGATTTAAATCACATAGACGAAGACAATTATAAAATTTTGGTTAATCATATAGTTTAATTAACCGTAAATTTTGACCATGAATTGAATTAAGTGTCTATTCAATTTAATTAACATATCATGTTTACTCAGAAAAAGTGGATATATGATATATCATTAGTTTCCCTATACTATAGAACCGGAATTAAAGAGAAGCTAACTAATGACCGTTTTTCTCTGGTCCAAAACGATAATAATAATAATAATAAACTAATAAATCATGGTACTTTGGTGGATGGATCTTGGACCACTATTTTGTACTATAAGAAAGGACTATGCCTCATGCTAGCTATGATATGAGACAGTCAAAAGATGTTTCAAAAGGAAAAGGAGGGAAGAGAAAAAAATACACCATCCTTTGGAACTTTATTACCTGTCCCTGGTCATGCAGAAACGCACTTTTTCAGGGATTTGTTAATTTTTTTACCCCACCAAACCACCCCCCCTCCCAACAAACAAGAGCCTTGTTACTTGCTCGCGCAGGTACTGCATTTCTGCAGGTTGATTCATGCGTGTGGTGGCCTGATGAAGACGTTGTCTTCTCTTATTGTGTTTATATAAGGAAACAGTTATCATTATTGAGGCTATCTGCAGCCATAGCGTAGAACATATAATAAATGTCCGTTATTTGTATTTAAGTAAAATGAAGAATTTTAAGTACAGCTAAATTCAATACCAAAATTAGTTGTTGGGTGGGTCCCTGGTCCCAACATTAGTGTACGGAAAATAAGTGTCATATTCAACCTAAGTCTATTTGGTTCAACGGAACTCATGAGAGGAGAAATTTTCTATAATGTAGGGAAAGGGAAAAAGGGAAAGGGATTTTTAAAACGATTTGTGTTTAGTTCAACGAGAGGAGTTGATGAATTTTGATGAAAAACAGATGTAAAATTACATTTTCACTCGAGCTAAAATTAGGTTACAAGGATTCCCTTCCGACCAAAAATATATCCTAAAGGCTCAAAGCTATGGAATACCATAAGACTTTGTTTACGAGTTTGGAGGGGAAAAGAAGAAAAGACTTGAGAAAAAAAGTAATGAGCAAGGTGGAAGAAATAGAGGAAAATGTGAGGGATGATTTTGGGGGTTAACTTTTCTTCATAATATTAAACTCTTCTTGTTTGGGGAACTAAAAAATTGTATTGGAGGAGGGTTTTGAGGGTTTGTATGAATTATTCAAATTTAATCTATATAGTTATACTATTTTTAAAATTAAAAATATGGTAATCATATGCATTAATTTATCATTCTATAAAAAACAACTCTTTTAAATTTTTTGAAAGATTTCTCTGTAATACTAAACTCTTTTAAATTTTTTTGGATTTAGTTGGCGAACCTAAGTTCAATTCTTGGCTAAAGTTGGTCAAATTTTGCTCACTTATGGCCAACTGAACTCCAAGTTGTTAGGGTTGTCCATTTTCCTAGGAATTTGAATGTTAAAACTAAAAAAATAGTGTTGATAAACTTCCAAACAAATGTCTATATAATATGACATTTTCTTAAAAAAAATTAAACATACTTTTAATATGAGTTGAAGTATTCCTTCCATTTCTAGCTTATAAAACTTTGTTTCTCTATTTCGAAAAATAAAACTGATGTCTAATGACTTTGTTTTATGCACAGCACGAATGCAACAACAGAAGCAGCAGTTACTGAAGAAGCCAGGAGAGGAAGAAATCAGCAGCACATTATATATGCATGAGAGAATGACAAACGAGTTGGTTAGTAAGAAATTCAACGATGAAGATCGTTCAGTTATGTGGAGTAGCAAGGGCATGAAGAGAAGTGTAGATGAAGTGTGTAGGGATGTTGCTTGGGGAGAAAATAGAGAGCTTGGAAGAATAGGATTAGCTTTGCAGGATTGTATATGCAGGGATTTAATTGAAGAGATTGTTAGAGAATTAGGATGCTTGAATACTTTGCCATTTGAGTCCTGTAAGAGAAGACTCTGCTTCTGAACTATACATGGTCAACGTTATTTTGTTCTTTTTTGCTTGATTGTTGTTGTTTTTTATTTATTATATAGTGTATGTTATCTCTCCCTTATACTTGTGCATTTGTCTAACAAATTACATTGGATTTAGCAGGTTATTCGTTCAACATAATGTACAATCAATTTATTTATTCACAAAATACTAATCTACTTTTTTTTGTTGAGAGTAAATACTAATTTAGTTAAAATTTAACATATTATTGAGTTTAATACTTAGAAAATAATAAACTTTTATTTATATATATGGATTGACATTTGCTACACTTTTCAACCAAGAATTCTGCTATTCTCCCAACTGATTTTGCTCGTTCTCAACTTAAATTCTCATAATGCCCACGCTTGAGTTAACTCACACACCTTATGCTTATGTGTTACTTAAGTGTATATCACAGCAAAACAGAAAACACAACCCATTAATTTTCAAATCTTCAAAATACGACTTTTTCTCTCAATTTTTGCGAATTTCACCAAATCAACATCAAATCAACAAGTAAGTTATGCTTATCCTACTTCGGGTAGCACTTGGGTGCCTTTGGCTTCGGTGTCTTTCGGTGCCTTTGTCTCTATCTCTCTCCTAACCAATAATTCTCTCTCATCAAAATAATTTATTTTATTCATTCCAACATCACTCTCTTTCCTCTAAAATACACTAAAGTAACCAAAGTCACCAAACACAAAGTCACTGAAGTCCCACATCCTACTTGATTGCTTTTTTTGTTTTGTTTAAATTTATGATTTTTTGGAGAAATTTGACATTTTTAGGTTTTTAAAAATTTGGCTTGCATGTTAGTTTTTAGGATTGTTAGTGATGAATTAAGTTAGGAATTATAGTTTAGATGTTGTTTAGAGTACAATGTGGTAGTTTATGTTTTTGAAATTGTTTGATTTTAAGTTGATTGAAAGTTGCACTCTAGTTGTTTGATAAAATGTCTCAATGATTTTTTGTTTTGTTTTTTGGATTGTTAATGATGAAATTTGTTAGAAATTGGTTTGTTATTGTTGATTATAGTTAGTTTGACTACAATGTGGTAGTTTACGGACTGAAATGACATTGCCGAAATTTAATTGTTGTTGTTGAATTTTTAGAAATAAATCATTGATTTTTTGCTTTTTGAATTGTTGTGTAAATATGTCTCATAGAGCTGACAGACTTAGATTAGGGAGGGAGTCTACTACCGGTAGTGCACAAGCTGAAAGGGTCGCACATCGCCTTCCTCATGCTCCTAGAAGACGGGAAAGATAGGGATGGCAATGGGTACCCAATGGGCAGGTTACTATAGTACCCATCCTCATACCCGCGTTTGTAAAAAATACCCGTACCCGAGTCCGTACCCTCCTGGGCAAAAACTTAAGTGCCCTTCCCCATACCCTATGGGCACCTAACTGCCCATACCCGCACCCATTACCCGCACTTTAACTATGAAAAGACAATAAAAAAAGCACCACAATTGAAATAAAACTAGGATCCAATTTTTTTAAATCAACTCATAAAATAGTATGAATCGTATTATTTAGCCAATTAAAAAAACATTGTGAATCGTAGTATTTTGCGGATACCCATCGGGCCTGGGTCCAATTTCCATCCCTTTAGCGACAAAGATTCAACGCAATAGGAGGCTAGGTTTAAGTTACTGTAGTAAGCAATTTTTAGGTTTAGGTTTAAGCTTAAATAGTTAGGTAAATTAATTAATTAATTAATATATATAAATTATTTATTCTATTATATAAATACATATATGCGGGTTGCGGGGCTGGGTAGTATAGTGCCCATACCCGTGCCCGTACCCTTTTAAGTTTGCAGGTAATTACCCGGATCCATGTCCATACCCATGAAAGTGGGGTTTTACCCTACCCATTGTGGGTTTTTTTTGCGGGTACCCATCGGGCCTGGGTCCAATTGCCATCCCTAAGGAAAGATGCTTGTTACGATGATATTGCAGAGAGGTCGACGTCACAATCAATTTATTTATTCACAAAACACTAATCTACTCTTTTTTTTCTTGAGAGGAAATACTAGTTTAGTTAAAATTTAACATATTATTGAGTTTAATAATTAGAAAATAATAAACTTTTATTTATATATGGATTGACATTTGCTTCGCTACCCAATAGGCCCAAAAACCCATTAGGGAGTGATATAACCCAAGACCTAATTAAAAAGACCAAGTGAGATAGGTAACATGCAGATGCGCGTCATACTCGAATGTTGGACTTGGGGAGCAGAACATGATGGACACAGGTAAGGAATGTGTCAGCTACTCTTCGAGTAAGAGGGCTCGGTATAGGACCATGATGGAGGCGTCAGTCTAACCTCCACCATTGTATATGGTTAGCTCAGAACAAACCCTAGGATATACGCTTTCGTATCACTACCCAATAAATACTAATCCTGAAATCTGTGTAACGACGCATTTCCTACAAGCTGCATCATACAATACTTAGCAAGAATATTTGACTCCACCGTTGGGCCACAATAAAGATGTTTCCCACGCCACACCATAACGACACATTGCAATACAAACCACCATGTAAGAGCTGTGTGTAACGGATCAAATTATAATGGAGACAATTGTTGCTATTGTATTTAATGTGAACAATGAATCAAACTCCCAGTGTGTAAACTAAGGAGGAATAACAACCAATTAGCAAGTAAAATAACAATTGAAAGAAGAACTTAAAGAAAGAGTACAAGGAATAAGAGAGGAGTTGAGAATCAGAGAGAAGAAGAAGAAGAAGTTACATCGCACATTTCATTTCATGCCTATTTCCTTGGCTTTTCTCTTATTTATAAGGGTTCTATTTCTATTTCCCATATTGCCCCTGATTGCTCTTTGACTCATTACACTGTGACGCTGAAACTAGACACTACTAGTAGACGTTCAAGAAGTGAAAACTGAAGACACTCCTAAAGAAACCTGAAAGTGGCGAGATGAAGAAATTTTTTCTAAGGAGACATTCCATCTACACCATCAACATGCCACATCAACACATTCATATAAACAAAATTGAGGGACCAAAAATAGGAAAATCTAATATTACATGGATGCAATCAAAACTTTTTTATTTTACAGGGACCAAAACAAGATTCACTCAATATTACATGATCCAAAATAAGAATTAACCCTTATATATTTTGAAATAAATTATCTATATGATAATATTATTTGATTAAATCCTTTTTTAATACCTTTAATCTATAATAATCTATTATAGTTTTTAAAATTTTATTTTAAAATATTTTTAAAAGAGATATAGATAAACCCGTAAATGCACATACATTATATCTAGCATCTCTCTTATATTTATATCTAGCATCTCTCTCTTATATTGAGCACAAAACTTACTCTTACAACTTTATTTCTCCCTTATATTCAAGTTTCCTGAGAAGTACAATAACAACTTTATTTCTACCTTATAATTTCATTTCTTTCATAAGAGCAAATGATGAAATCATTTTCTTACTTAATTTACCATGATCGTTTGTTTATTTAATTTATAATTTCTTCCACTCCTATAATAAGAAATACTAGAGATCATAGGATAAGGTGAACACGTCATTTTTTGCTGACTAATAAAATATTGGATTTGGGATAAAATATAATAATTTGGCTTATCATATCTCTGTTATCTTGAGCACAAAACTTACCCTTAAGGCTTTATTTCTTGTTTTAACTCATGCAATATAAGGCAGAAACATTTGGTATTTCTATATTTCTCCGCAAAGGCCTTATCACTAGAAAGTTGGACCTTCCAAGTGAAACCCAGAGATAGCTTAAAGGAATGTCTTAAATCAATGCCATCTTTGGCTATGGCCAGAAAGGAAAGAAAAAAAAGATTATTGGTTGCAAGTTCATAAGACCAAGGCCTAGGTGGATAATTTATTTTTGACAAGATAGAGACAGATATTTTTTTACCTATCACCAAAGTTGGGTTTATTTAGAACATGGTCCACCTCTCTATGTGCTTTTAACTTTTTTTTTCTTTAGCTTTTGACGAAGGGACAAATTTTGCAAGGACTTACTCTCGTTTGCCACCACCTTCGTAAAGGAAATATTTTGTATGGACTTTGGATATTAGTACTATCTCTGTTGTTTTTTTTACCTACATCAATTAGTCGTATAGTCAAATTCTAGATTGTAATGTGTTGTCTTCATTTGGTTTTTAGCTTGTATTAGGCTCTTTTTGGCTTGACTCCATTATATTTTTGAAAATTATGTACTTGAGTTCTTAATTCTTCCGTGATAAAATTTTATGTCAAAATCTCTTTTATTTTAATCCGTAACAAACGGAATAACATGCAAAATAAAAGTGATTTTGACATAAAATAATTTAGAGATTTTATGAAAAATCAAAATCTATTTTGCGTTTGCTTACCACAATAAAAATCATTTTTTTCAAATAAATAATTTAATTTGTTTGGATACAACTATATAAAAGGGATTTTTTTTGTTACAAAATTAGTTCAATCTTTTAAACCATATTTTCTCTCTCCTCTAAAAAAAATATTTTTTTAGAAGGTGCTCTTAACAGCTTCTCATTTAAAACTGTTTTTACTTTTTAGATTCTGATGTTTTTAAAAAGCTATAACAAGCGGATGCAAAACTCTTAAAAGTGATTATTATTATTATTAAGAAAAGTGATTTTTCCTTAAAAAAAGATATAACAAACGGGCTCTTAGGGCCCCGTTGTTACGGATTAAAATAAAAGTGATTTCGACATAAAATAATTTAGAGATTTTATGAAAAATCAGAATCTATTTTGCGTTTGTTTACCGTAATAAAAATCCCTTTTTTAAACAAATAATTTAGTTTTTTTTTACATAATCTAGTTTGTTTGAATGCAACTATATAAACGAGATTTTTTTTGTTACAAAATTAGTTCAATCTTTTAAATAATATTTTCTCTCTCCTCTAAAAAAAACCTATTTTTTGAGAAGCTACTCTTAACAACTTTTCATTTGAAGTTGTTTTTAGATTTTTTTTAAATTCTGATTTTTTTTAAAAAGTTGTAACAAGCGGATGCAAAACTCTTAAAAGTGATTATTTTTTTAAAATAAGCGATTTTTTTCTTAAAAAAGTTATAACAAACAGGTTCTTAATTTCTTTCTACATTAGAGCCCGTTTGTTATAGCTTTTTTAAGAAAAAAAATCACTTATTTTAAAAAAATAATCACTTTTAAGAGTTTTGCATCCGTTCGTTACAGCTTTTTAAAAAAAGCAGACCAGTTTTCAAAAAATAGATTTTTTTTAGAGGAGAGAGAAAATATTGTTTAAAAGATTGAACTAATTTTGTAACAAAAAATCCCTTTTATATAGTTGTATCAAAACAAACTAGATTATTTGTTTTAAAAAAAGTGACTTTTATTACCGTAAACAAACGCAAAATAGATTTTGATTTTTCATAAAATCTCTAAATTATTTTATGTCAAAATCACTTTTATTTTAGTCCTTAACAAAACAAACAGGCCCTTAGTCTTATTCTTTATTTCTCTTCATAGTATAAGAACTTTCGTTTTCAAAACTCAGGTTATACAAAGTCAACTAAAACTGTAACAAAAAGCTTATGATTATTAGCTATAATTATGAAGAAATTGAATTGAAAGTATTGTTTGTCTGAAGGAACATGTTATACGAACTTGCTAGGAAAAGGACATATTATAGATAACAAAGTCGAAGATAAAAGCTCCGAGTTAAAGCATTAATCTGCAATTTCTCAGCAAAAAAAAGAAGTAAAATAAGCTGCAATTATTAAGCTCTGGGATCAATAGGAAGACTGAGTCACAACTCTTCTACTTATATATTTAAGACTGGACCATGAATCTTTTGCTTATATCAGTCCTGTTAAATATTATAGGGAACTCATTACTTGAAACTAACAAGACAGAGATGTAGCTTGCAAAAATACTTGCTTCAGGTGGTAGTATATAACTTAATAACAAGAAAGAGATTAGGGTAATATCTGTCACTATTGTATGTAGACGCATTATTAGTCTTTGCCTATTTTTTTGTTTATTACTCAAATTTAAGTAGATGATAGGCAAATAAGAATTCTAACTTTCATTTCTCCATCAATATTATATAGGGGATGTTGGTTGGCCATCATTCATGGTCAATGTTGTGTTCTATATTATAAATAGTAGTAACATATTAACATATTCAAACATATAACAAAGATCAAGCCAACTGAAAAAAACAAAAGAAGGGGGAAAAATATCGCGTAATAATTAGCACATTAGTTTATACTGTACTTTCGTAAAACGTTGTTATGTTTTCTATGATACTAGATCTTTCACCCGTGCTACCGCACGGGTAGCACGGGTCATATACATCTTTGCAAAATATTGTATTGCAATACAATCCATCACTTCACTAATTATTTTGAACAGAGAATACTATAAATCGCAATGGTATTTTATTACTTCCATGGTAGATGTCTACACATTTTAAAATATCTCTTCGTATACTACATTTGAGGTAGTACCGATGCAATCGCCATTTTCATCCGTCAACATAATTTTAAGACTATTTCTCAATGGATATTTGTGAAAACTCGGAAGATGAAGGCACAACATCTCCAACAAAAAAAAGTCAACATCATATATATTAAATTGTA
>Ga0315915_1000585_pt1 | contig 38911 bp, 22 predicted proteins | sample MpolbnodulesMG_FD_207738 | JGI IMG/M metagenome (GOLD analysis project Ga0315915, IMG submission 207738) | Medicago polymorpha root nodule microbial communities from Los Angeles, California, United States - branched nodules | ecosystem: Host-associated > Plants > Roots > Nodule | place: USA...
ATAGTCTAGGAAACCTTGAGACATATAAAGTTTCGTTCTTCAAGGATTATAATAGCAATCAACCATGAGAATAGGCGTGATTGCTAGAGGAACACACTCACTGCACCTCGAGAGAGGCTTTGATACGCTAAAGAGAAACTTGTCTTTAAAAAGTAGGTCGAATATAAAGTCATGGTTTAGGGTTTGTTTGTGAAGGATTCGTCACTACGACGAGCCAATAATCCCAAGGCGCTTTTTATTTTTATTGTTATTTTCTTCAAAACAAAAATCCAAACTTTATAACTTCTAAAACTTTCATTCTAATCATTGTTAAAAGTTAATTAAATTCATAACTCCCTGTCGGAACGATACTCTATTTTTACTACTTCGGTAAAACCGTGCACTTGCGGTTTTGCTCATCAATAAGGAAGAGGACTTCTGGAAGACCGTGTATTATCCACAACTTCTCAAAGATGATAGCGACGTTGATTACATGTTTAGGTTAATGGTTGAGAATAACACTTTGTATATTTTTGTCCGATCCGTTGAAGTGTAATATTTATTTAAGTGTAATAGTGTAATTTTTTTCCGAATTTGTGTCCGTATTGTTGAATTTTAAGGAATTTGTATTTATGTAATTTAACAATGAATTTGGGTAATTTTGACTGTTTATGTGAGATTATGTAATTTTAAAAGTTTATGGACAAATTTGTGTAATTTGGATCGTTTACGTGTCATTAAGTGTGTTTAAGTGATTACGGGTCATTACCGACAAATTTGTGTAATTTGGACCGTTTGGATCGTTATGTGTGATTATGTGATTGTGAGAAAAAAGAAGTTTTTGTGTAATTTTGATCGATTATGTCATATTATCTGATAATCTTATTAAACTGGCGTAATTCGGTTCAATTATGAGCGTGTAAAGATTATGAGTCATTAGTGACACACTTTGCAATTAAAGCATATCAGTACAACATTTGTTGCTGTACTGATATATGAGTAGAGCATAAGTTAACTCGCGCATGTGTTAACACTTTGCGTGAGTTAACTCACGCAGTGTTTTACACGTGCGCATCTTAAGTGACACAGCGTTAGTTAAGTAACGCATAGTTTTACACTTGTGTTAGTTAACTAACGTAGGGGTATTTAGGTCAGTTTGGTTGGGTGCGAGCGAAAAGTGCAGGGGGAGAGCAGAAATCTTTTAATTTTAAAAAAGTCATATTCATCACTTTTCACCATCTCTCAATATAATATTTTTATTTTTATCCTCTTAATCAATCTCTTAAGGAATTTCTTTAACATTTCCTTTATCATATTTATAATCTTCTATATTGCAATATTTACTTATCACCAATGCAACTTTTTACAATCTTCTATACTCGAATATTATTTATCTCCATTTTCAAAAATTTTAATATAGAATCCTTAAAAGGTGCTCTATTACACTCGTTAACAAATTTCTTGTTTAAAAACCGATTTTACAAGGTACGTAAACATACGTTATTATAGGTAAGTACAATCCAAACTTAGATTTTCAACAGTAGGTACGTACGTAAACACACTATACACCATTGTAGAATAAAAACAAGATGCTGAAAAAAAAAATGAGAACACGCAAAATCATTCACTAAAATGCAGAAATTCACTTACATAATAGGTTAAAAAAGACCTTATCATTCAATCTTTAATCTTTTATTATGATTTGCCACATGTTCATCTCATAGATGATTGTAAGAAAGAGGAAACCAAGTGATTTGATTCAAGTAGTTAATGTGTATCACAAAACACGAATTGTTTGAAAGAATCGAAGTTTGATTTTTAGATGGAACAATTCTTGATTTAACTTTACTACCTTACAGTTGGACTCCATATTACTAGGACTCCCTTACCCTAAGAACCGAAAAGTTAACACACAAAAAAAGAGGTCAAGATTTACGGTGAAAGATGAAAAAAAAAACAAAATAAAGGTTTTTGAACGAGGCCAATTTTGGCATTATGGTTAAGTTTTAGTTACATTTTCGGTATAACTCGATATTTTTGGGGTGTGATTAGAAAGGTCTTATTCTGTCCCGTGAGCTTAACTCAGTTGGTAACGACAATGCATAATATATGCAAGGTCCGGCGTTCAGATCTTGACCACCAATTTTTTAAATAGAGTTGTGTTATTAATGTTTCCAATATCATATTGATTTACTAATTATATTCATAAAACTTTTATCCATATGGAATTGTGGAGGTTGTCGTTCAAACCTTGTGTGACTCAAATGAACAACAATCTCTTTTTAAATGATTTAATATTGCACGTCAAAGTTTGGGATCGAACCAAGACTTTGATTATACTAAAAGAAATTCATGTCATTTCACAAATCGCACTTAGTTAATAAATAGAGTTAATTTTATTATAAAATTCATATACTTATTCGTTTGTTTAAATAATTACATGGTTTTTTGGGTAGCACTTGGGTACCTTTGGCTTCGGTGCATTTCGGTGCCTTTCGGTGCCTTTGTTTCTATCTCTCTCCTAACCAATAATTCTCTCTCATCAAAATAATTTATTTTAATCATTCCATCATCACTCTCTTTCCTCTAAAATACACTAAAGTTACCAAAGTCACCCAACACAAAGTCACTGAAGTCTCACCCTGGTTTTTCTATCACGTGCAAATTTGCATATGTTATGAAGTTTAAAATAGAAATTTGGTAGTGGAACTTATACATTTAATATTAAATACAAAACTTTTCAATAAATAATTGTTGTTTTCCAAGAAAAAGGTTATTCCCTCCGTCTCATATTAAGTGACACAGTTGACTCTGTCACACACATACCAATACATATTTTTTATCTTTAATTTTCTATTAGAAAAATTATGAGAATGTAATATTTTAAAAATATTCATCAAGACGAATTCAACAACATCTTATATGATATTATTTATCTTTAAATATTAATAGAAAAATATGGTCAAAGTATGTCAGATCAATAATGCACATTTTCAAACAGATCATCTAATACGTGACGGAGAGAGTACTACTATTAGTTGTTTTAACAAGTGTAATGTTGCACGTGATAAACCCAATAAAAAATAGAGAGTTTGACCCCAATTTTTCTATTTATGTGTGAATTATAGATGAATATTGTCATTTATCTATCTTAAAAAAAAATATATAAAGCAGAGAGAGTATATTTTGTCGGATCTTACACCGAAAATACCTTATGGAACTGTTTAGATGAAAAGTAGCTTGATAAAGGGTTGTTCTTAATTTCTTCTCCATGCTTCCAGGCATGTTGCATAACAAAGCACTCATCCTTCTCTGTCACGCATGAGCATGGTTGATAAATTCTCCTTTTCCAAAGTAAAGCCATATCTCGAGAAATAGCTAGATTTTGTTCAATTTATATTTTTTTTAAATTAATAAAATTTCAATTAAAACATGTTTACTGTTCTTGGTATGGTATATAGTAGTACTAGTGCAGTATATGACAATTTTCTTGTAAACATGGTTTTTGAAGTTAAAATTAAATTAAGGAAGTAGAAGCTAAGCCCATTTAGATTGATATGTTTTTGTCAAATTTAAATATTGATGTAGAAACATCATTAACAAACAAACATGTAGTTGAATGTCTTTTATTTTTTTTCATCAAAATAGTTCTTTTATTTTACAATTGAAATTTTTAACAATTTTATCGATCTTCTATTTTTTCATCAGAATAGTCCTTCTATTTTTCAACTCTTCAGGATCCGAATCCAGTACAGTAGGTAACAAAATGTTGTTTCTTAAAGAAATATTGTTAAGTTGAAAAAAAACAAACTTCTAAATACATAACATTAGCTAATTTTATTGAAAATATTTTCAAAAAAAAAATAATATTGAAAATAAATAAATACAATTAACTGAAAAATATATAATTTATAAATTATATTATTATTATTATTATTATTATTAAACTTCCCTCAAAAAAAATTATATTATTAAACTATCAAAACGACAACTAAACAAAAACACATAATATATAATCAAACAACTTTTAAAAAGATGAAGAGAATATTAAACGAACAAAGAAGTTTATATTTTGTATTTGTCAAAAAATAATAATTATTGTCAAACAAAAAAGAAGCAATTAAGCACGTGCCAAGCGTCTTTTGTGTAGGAGACAATGTACCCAAGCACAAGCCCTCTGTGTTTCATGTCTGCCCAACAACCTATATACTGCCCTTTGTGTAGAAGGGAAATGCCCTCGGAACAATTAAATTACCTATTGACACAATCTAATGAAAACTTGTATCATTCATAGTAGATATATGGAGTAGCCCTCTTACTCCCTAAAAACCATTCTCAAAGACAGGTGAGACGTTGATACTACTTGTTGGTGAGTGTCGAGAGCAACAACGAGCCAATAATTCAGGACCACTGAGAGATAGCCACATCTCAGTCTAAAACTTTAGCCTTTTAATTACATGAGTCACAACTATTATATATCGAACATTTGATTATTTGTAGTCAATATGTGACTATCACTCATACAAGGCATTTTATTCACTCATTCACATAGACAATTCAAATTGGATGCTCCTGTAGGGATACCGTTTTTCCCACGTCTCCATTAAATTGTTTTAATAATGATACATGGACACCCACTTTTATACGGCCACACAACACATGGTTAATCACATGTAAAAGCATGGTTAATTCGGTTAAGAAGATGATTAATTTCAACTCACGATCAAAGTTGTGGTTTTTTATTCTAACATTGGAAAAAGGAAAGACAAAAAAGTTAATCAACTTGTTGCCTAAAGACCCCAGAAGAGTCGGGTAATAGCGAGAACTAATTGTTGCGGAGAAAGTCCAAGTAGTCAATATATCTACTTTTGTAGTCTCAAACTTAGCTAGTCCATCCACACATTTATTGTATTCTCTTAAGGTACGGGAATAGTCCTACGAGGATGATAATTAAAGTTATGAACATCTTCAATCAAATTTAAAGTTGCTATAGAGTCTGATTCCAAAATAACTTTATTTTGGAATCACAATTTTAGCTGTGATTAACTCAACTACATAAATAAATTATAGTTTTCTTGAATTGAATTAACCATTTACTCAACTAAATTAACTATATTTTGCATTAAATGGGTGTGCATGAAACATTTTTTAAGTTGTTTAAGGGCAATATGACATAATTCTATGTATTGTTAAAGTTGTGTTTTTTTTTTGGAACAAACTAAAATGATATATATTAATCAACAATGAAACACCCCGCACAAGGTGTGCAAAAGGTGAATCAACCAAAAATATTTACATGTCTAAGTGCCGAAAGAATAGAAGCACCAACAAAAAACAAAAAAACTAGTGAACACCCATACACAACAGAGGATGTTTCCATCAGTCATGATATATATTAAACTTCATCTTTCGTGTATTAATACAATACTTCTATGTATCTATTTACTTAATGCTTGAATCAACTTTCCATTTAAAAGCCATTGATTTAATTAATTTTGAGTAAATGGTCATTAGGGTCATTGACTCTGCACCTCGCTATCACAAAGATCCTTGACTCAGAATTAAATACAAAGTAGACCCTAAATGTATAATTATGTTATTAGTTTAGTCTCTGACGTTAAAAACTTTTGTTAACCGATGGCGTGCATGAGGTGTCTCAAGGACTAAAGTAAAGTAGAAAATTATCACTTTGGTCCCTGAATCGAAAATCAATATTACCACAAATCTCCACTGATTAACAACATCAAAAAAAGAAATTGATTTTGAACAAAGAGAGAATTAGATAAGATTTAGGAATTTGAGGTTCAATTTGGGAAGATATTGATTTTCGGTTCAGGGACCAAATGACTATTTTCTATTTTCACTTTAGTACATGTGACACCTCATGCACGTCACCTCATCAATTAACAGAAGTTTTTAACGACAGAGACTAAACTGATAACGGAAGTGCATATTTATAGACTACTTTGTATTTAATCTTGAATCAGAAACTTTTGTGACAGTGATGTGTTGAGTCATGAATCAAAGTGACCATTTACTCAATTAATTTTATACATTGTGTACTCAATGCAATCATTGTGGTCCCTAATTATAGTTCCTTCCTTTTTTAAGGACTTATTTTGCATATCTTCTACATTCTTGGATAAAATTAATAACTCTCATGGATCAACAAAATACATGATGGGGTCAACCATCAGAGACATATACATGCCGAGTTCGGAATCCAAATGAGTAGTTACATCCGAGATTTCTTTTAGAAGAAGTGATATCTGATATCTATGAAAATATTTGGATATTAATATGAATAAGTTACGATAAAATTAACTCAAATATTAAATTAAATTAAATAAACAATTAATTACATATAAAAAAATTGATGTGATGTTAAATACTTTGGAGCTAATTATGAACGGTAACCAACAAAACATTGCAATAAAGAAGTTATCAGTTGTCTCCATAAACTTATCTCAATTGATAGAGACATGACATAATATGTGTAGGAGACAAAGTTTAAATCCCGAACATCCTATTTATTCATTTTATAAATGTGAATTTCTAAACATTAGACTATTTGACCAAAAAAAAAAAAAAAAGTTATCACCTTTTTAGTTCAAAATAGTTTTTGTGGCAAAACTCAAGGGAAAAAAAAGTAATCGGCTTTTATTTAATAGAAAAATGTAAAACCAGAAAACCCTAGAGTTTGGTGACTAACCAATAATCTAACAAAAAGGAAAAACTGAAACCAATATAAAACTAACTAATTACATCAATTAACAATTAATTAAAGAAATATTAGACTTAACACTTTTATCTCTTATGCTTTAATACAAAACATAAATCTAGATAGGAATAACATGGAAAGAAAAATGAGAAAAGAAAAAGAATACTCGGAAAATGTTTAATCTACATCTCTATGCGGTATACATCTTGAAACAAAAAGATGAAAAGAGTGGTGTAATAGATATAATATATTAAAGATGTAATAGAATGAAAAAAATTAATAAAATAAAATGTGGAATAAGTGTATGAAAATCTACTATGTTCAAATATTATTGTTATAAATTCAATTACCAAGTCAAAGAAAGATACCTTCTTTAAAAAAAAAGTCAAAGAAAGATAGCCACACGCCAATAATAAGATGCTCAGCTAAGACATAGGCATTTGGTGCATAATTTTCAAAAATACTCATTTTTTAATTATCAAATAACCTAAATCACTTAAGGTTCAAATGATTAAATCTCTTCTCTCAATCATTGATGAAGCTGACAAAACAAACATATATTTTTAATGGCAAAATAATAATAGGAGTATATTGCAAGTGATGCTCAAACACATTAAAAAAAATACTCGAACTAAAAATAAAAAATAAACTAACTCCTAGAGATAAAACAACCTAAGTACACAAGCAATACAAGCAAACCACAAGCCTAGAAAAGAAAAGAAAAAATAGACAAAGACAGTTATTACTGCACAATACTCAAAAAGACTAACAAACCAAGTTACCTAGACCAACTAACGGCACAAACACAAGGAGGGTTCCATTATCCACTCATAAAAGGTGTAGAGGTACCGTAAAGATTTCCTCAATAATAACTTCCAAGCAGAGAATCGAATTTTATCCACCAATTATGATCTAAATCACCCATCAAGGAACAAAAATTTGAGAATAACCTGAAGAAATTAGGTGGCATGGCCAACTTCTAACCCATCCATCTAATACCTTATCACGTTTGGAGAGAAAAATCACATGTTACAAAAAGACAACACATTGATTCTTGGGCCGGAGCACAAAACACACGATTTGAGTTGGTGACATTTTAGATAATCATGCGGCAAAGAAGGTTCTAACGGGTCGAAACTCTATCTTGAAGCAACTGCCAAGACAAAACAATTACCCTAGATACAACTCTCCACCGGAAGGTTTTCTATGGTAGAAGATCGTTTACTACAAGCCTAGAATAAGCAGAGGTGACAAAGAATTGACCACTCGAGACGTACCCCAAGGACAAATCATCATAAATGAGAGACATTAAAACCCCATCTAAGAAGAATCATTAATTGGGAACCAAATCGAGCTCACAAAAAAAGGTTCCTGCTCCAAGTGAGATCCTCATCCCAAGTATTTTCTTCTTGGTGACTTGGTTTACTCTTTGTTGAATCACGCTACTTAGAAACCAGGTATAACCCCGAAAAGTGTTGACTCAAAGCAATGGCTCCCACCCAAGTATCAATCCAAGAGGAAGTGGACAACCCATTCTCAACCACTCTCAAAAACCATAATGAGGTTGAGTTCCTATTAGATCCCAACAAAGAGACTCGCATCCGCCAAATCGAGCTAACGTGGGAGCTCCAATGGTCATTGCCGAAAAGGGGTAGGGCTACTTGGGAACCATATCTCGTCACTAGAACTTCTTACCCAAGACGTGACCTCAAGTTAGGGTCTTCCATCTCCACTTTTCCAACAAAGCCAAGTTGAGGAGATGAAAATCCATAACACTGAGATTTGCGTCTTTTTTCCTCTTACTCGCCTCCGACTACGAAGCCCATAAATTTTTCTTCAAAACAAGCCTAATTCATTTTGAATATCTAAAACAAGCACCAATTATTGTAGTACTAAACTATCATGGAGAAATCACATAGAGATGATAGTTTGTACCATTATTGGGGGTTCTAGTAAGAACTACCACTTTTGGGGCTTTCGAATGCGATAAATTTTTCCCCACATGGATGGGGGGTAGGGGAGTAAATACCCCCGAGAGAAGTCTGAGAATGAGGATGAGATTTTAACCCCCCGACCTACAAGTACCCATGCATCCACCTATTATGAGGTCGTGTATATTCAAGTTTTTTATATTTTATATTTCTTTATTTGTACTTTCACTCAAATCTCGTATAATCTTGTAACCAAAAAAAATCTCGTATATATCTTATGCTTATTATTGTTACTTGACTAACAATAATGACTTAATTTTTTATTTATTTCATGATTAAAATTAAATTTTTTTTACTACTAACTTATTTAAAAATAATATAATATTGCTATTTTTTTATTTTGATGGGGTTCCATATAAACCATGGGATCCGTGAAAAATGAAGATGGGGAGAGAGTACTCTTTATAGCGGGGAGAATAGGGTCTACAATAATGAGAAACATTTTAAATGGTGGGAAAAAGGGTGGAAAAGTACTCCAATCCCCATCTTGTTGACATCCCTAAATCACATGTGTGAAAAAGAGTTAAATTTTCACAACCAACCGTGAGATTATCATATTTATATTTATATCACATATTTCGTCTTGATAATTCATCCAGCCCACTCATTAATGAGTGTACACAAGGTAGCTCCAAAAAAGTGTGAAACACCTTTTTGATGCTCAAATATGAAGCATTCACGTCATGACGCCTAAACATTTTTAACCCACATAATTAGGATATTTGACTTCAATTAATGTTATAAGAATTCATCACAACTTAGACTCTTTAGGCATGTTATAAGACTAATTTTAGAGTCAACATCGAGTGTTGGACTGCCTCCTAAACGGATGACATTAAGGAATCAAACTCGTGTTGTTGTTTTAGGAAGAGTCGTGTTAACGACTCTCCGAATACTTTGTTGCTAGATGATTAACATTTATTTATATCATTAAAAATATTTGGTTTGATACTTATTAATATTCCAAGAATAATCCGAATTAATTATCTAACACTATAGTCTTGTCCTAATTAAGTCCTTCCATATTTCTCTCTTTTGTTTTCTCCAACTCTCACATCACATCCATCAACCAAAATGTGAAACAATCTTTATCCTTACAATATATGGACACAAATTGAACGGACATGAAGAGAAAAACATCCCTATACAGCTAGCAATACCCTCAATATTTACCAATCCTTTTGGCCTGCTTGTTGATTGTGACTTCCCAACTATGCATGAGTACATATCATCATCGCAACGTTTCAACATTTGTGTGGTTAGGTTTCTTTTAAGAGCCATATACCTCTAAATAGGTAAAATCAATTGACATATCCTAGCCATCCAAGTCTAGAAGGAAAAAAAAGTATATATATACATAGACATGAGATAAAGATTTATTTGTCACCATATATTATAACTTTATTACACGTTCAAAAATAAGTCTTAAACCACTAGACAGCTTCACTTGCCTAAGGTCCTACATAAAAAACTGGTTTGTATTTTCAAAATTTGTGGGGCTCACAGACCACTCATGGTAAGTGAATGAGATGGAAGTAAATCACAACAACTCGATCTTTATATATGGCATCTGGATTGCTAAGTGAGAAGGAAAAAATTGTGTGATATTTGATGATGATCTCACACAAGATTTACAGCAATCCCATTGCACATGGGTGCATATTAATATCAATAACTACTACTCTTGCATAAATGTATGATATGGACCCTGTAGTACACTTCAACCACTTGCATTGTACAATTTGAATAGATCACACATTAGTGCCTTAAAAATAACCACAACACAACACATAAGTATTAAGAATTTGGGGGGTTTAGATAGTAAAATATTTTTACACATATACGAGAATAATGGTGGATTAACAACTTGAGTTGGTAGAGGCAATTTATTTCAAAAATATAGTTACGGGGAGTGCTATGGATACTCTTTTTAACCCTCTCTCTAATACTCATTTTTTTATAAGGTGAAATTCATATGAGTCTCACACTTTGAAAATGGATCTCATATGAAATGGGAAGACCCACATGAGGTTTATCTAATAAGAGAGTGAATGTTAGAACTTGGAAAGAGAGTCTTCATGGCAATTCTCTAAAGTTATTATCAATACCAAGGAGAGACGGCGGTTCGTTATAATAGGTGATTAATTGACTGACTCACATTGTGACTTCAATAAATGAGACATTTTGTTGTGTAGCAAATGTGAGTTAGAAGTCCTACCTCGGTTAGAAAAGTGGAGGTTGAACATTTTATAAGTGAGGGGAGTCATAAACCCATTGTCTTAAGGTTATGACTAAAAGTGTGGTGTCTATCTCACTTGTGTGGTAGCTATTGCCTAATGTGGGTGGTCCCCAAGGCTCCCCTTGTGACCCAACAGTTGTATCAGATTCAAGGTTCGACGAAGGGTTCGATCGACTCCTTGTGTCAAAAAATCTTCTTGACCAAAGGTGTTTAGGCAGGTACTTTATAAGTGAGAGAATCATTAAGTCATCACTCTCTCTTATGTAGTTGTTTTTACCTGATGTGGATGGACTCTCGCGAGCTCCCCTCTCTGGTTACATAGCACATTCTAATATGGCTATAAAAAAGAGGGTCAAAAAGTGGACTCTCACCCAACTTTATTAAGATTGTGGATTTTAAAATTATAAATAAAAAAAAGAAGGAGATATGACATTTTATTAAAATATTTGCTAGAAATGATAATAATGGTTAACCTTTTAACCTATTTTGTGGAGGTCCAATTTGTAATGCTACTCAACCACTTAGAAACTTAAAATCTCATATTTTTTTATCCACGGTGGAGAGACATTACCCTCCAATATTTGTGTATGAGCCACATGAGATTAAGGTAACCAATTGGCATGCATGGTTTTACATGGAGTACGTGTGATATGGGTTAGGAAGTTACCATGCTATAGGGCAGTGTACTTTTTGAGAGGATATATACTTTCTCTCGTGAAAAGCGGTTACAAAAATTTATATCATGTACATATTGGAAAAAGGGCCATTGAAATATTTGTACTATATTTTCCCTTGGTGGAATATTTTCATGACCCTTTTCATCCAATGTTAGTTTCAACTACACCCTTCCACCTTTCCATTTTCTCCTATAAATAGGTTCTCTTGGCTTGTTACAAACACAACAATCACTTCAAAACACCAAACACACAACTCTCTATTCTCTAGCTATTTTCAATTCTTTCTATTCCCCTCTTATAATAAACTAAAGTCTCTTCTTCTATTTAATAGTATAATTAATTAGTTAATTATTTTTCTTATGCACTTTTCTTCTTTTTATAGATACATATCTTTTGAATAAAAATATTATATGAGAATATTGGAGAAAATGAAGAGGGAGAGGGAGGAACTACTAGCTAGTTAAGTAAGGTTGTTGACAGAAGATAGAGGGCACTGAGGATGATATGCATACACATATACACAACATGGAAGGAGGAGCTTAATTGCATTTTATTTCCTTTGTGCTCTCTAGACTTCTGTCATCACCTCATCTTTACCCTCCACTTGCTCACCTTTTTTATTAACTCCAATAATTATCATATATTATATCTTCAATTTCTATATCTACAATATTTTTTCTTGGTAAACCTAGAATGGAGTTTCTTATTATAGTTTGATCATCATATTTATTTATTTATTGTTTTTGATGAAAATCATTCTATATATCTATGTTTACACACACACACACACACACACACACACACACACACACACACACACTTGTTTTTTATATAAATCATAATAATACAACTTTTTTCTTTTGTTGATAAGTCCAGTTTAATTTTTCATCTCAAATTAATGCATTATGATCATAATTTATGACCTTCTCCTAAAATAATTTGAAGTATTTGTTGGCATTGATATTTGCATTTTGAATTTTTTTTTTGTCATAATTAAAAGGAAAAGTATAATTCTAATTTGAGTACAAGGGTACTAGCCATTAAACAGCATCATACAAGAAGATGAAACATAAATAATAAAATAGTACTAAGATTGTGATTGTTGTTTTTTTATGATCAAAACTAATTTATTGATTAAGAAAGATGTACCAAAGTTTAGATTGTTATTGTTTGTTGTTTGAAATTTGTATTTTGCAGTTTGACATGGAGAAATGATGACAATATGGCTGGAAAAAGATAAAGATACTTCATATTGGTATTTTCTTTCTTTTTCTTTTTGCAAGCTTAAGTATTAAAAAGATCTCTTAATTTAGAAATATATATATGCTGATTAAATAAGTAATTAGATTTAATATAGGTTGTATTTTCATTTACGTTTGATCCTTCCATCTCCATAGAAAAAAATATTATAGTAGTATGTTTCTAATTAGTTTTGTTCGTTTTGTCTTTTGAGTTTGGTATATATATTAAATTTCAAATTGGTTTTTACTTTGTAACCAAAAAAAAATTGGTTTTTACTTTCTTCTACTAGCTAGCTAAAGAACTAAGTATATCAATTGAAAATGGGTTTGGAGTACCTCTTAAAAACAAATTATTGATGCTTTGTAATGGGTTTTGAGTATCCCTTAATATAAGTTTTGCTTATAGAGGAAAATATCAATTACTAAGTGGATACTTTAATTTAGAAACACTTTTTTAAGGGTAGAAACACATATTTATTATGACTTTATATATAGGGGATATATACTTTAAATTTTAATTGCTCGTTCCATAAGAAAAAAAACAAGACACTAATTTTTCTTTTTTTTCGATTTAGGTATACATGTGAAATGCTAAGAAGGGTATAGCTAGAACTACCACTATCCACTACCAATCTATCTACTACTTTCTTGGTGGAGGAAGGACCAAATGGAAATTAATAGGAATATATATCAAGCATGTGGGAGGATTAGAGAAGGACCAAAGTGAAAAATAAGTAGGAATATCTGGCAAGCAGAGCACAGGGTCCAAAATGATCAGTATGACATATTGTAGGGCATATACTCTGCAGGATATTTTTCCAAGTCAGTACGCCACCCACATTTGTTCACCATTAGAAGAGGCTAGCTATGTGACCACTCTATCTAGTCAATGGTGTACCGAATATTACAAGATTGTTCTTTTAATTTCTACAATCTAGCTAGGTCTTCTAATATACAGTTTTTTTTTTTTTTTGAAGGAGTATACACAGTAATTATTAGAAGCTCAATGTAATTTATCAGAAATATTATGTTTACCATTTATTCATGAATTCCTTAAAAAAAAAAGCATTTACTTATGAATAAGACCAAACTCTGATCAAATTATCATATAAATATGATCCAATTGTTATGTGTATTATCAATGCGGAAAAAAGAAAAATATGTGCTATGCCAATTTATGTCTTTAAGGACATACATAAGTTAAGGAACTGATAAAATTAATTTATGCAAATTTTATGTGTGTGTGTGTGTTTTTTTTTTTTTTTAGAATTAAAAAAATAAACCTATCCCTCATGATATAATATATCCACCTCAAAGCCCATTCAACAAGGCTAAATTGAATCTAAAGTGAGATCTTATAAAAGCTACGAACAACAAATTAAAGGAATTATATATTTTTTTTAAAAATTAAAGGAATTTTAAGTATTTTTTTTCTTTGCCTTAGATTTTGAAATATTAAACAATACAAAATAAATATTTAATTCATTCACATATTTTTTACTCGAACCAAGTTAACTTATTTCATTGCAAAGAAAATTCATAATACAATTAGGAGGTTAATGAAAATCATTGCAAGGACTATAAAAATTGTTGATAGCGCTAAAATGACCTTACAACCTAATAGAATCGTATTTTGATCTATTAAATTTTACATTAAGCAAATTATCAGTTACTTGTTTACAAGCAAGCTCAAATATGATGTTCATTATACCCCAAGTTATAATTAATTGAAGGGATAGTAATAAACCTAAAGCTTCATATTTTTTCACATGAATATTCATGCATCTCTACAATTGGTTCTTGCCATAAACAAACAACCCGAAGAATCACATTTACACATTTCTATGCCTGGATATTGTTGTTATTGGAATAATGCACCATCAACATTAAATTTACATGTTTTTGTTTTGTCGGTCTCTGTTTATCTTATGTATGGATTTTTTTTCGAAAGATTTTTGTGCATGAATTTAGTTATTAATAAATTGTGTTACAAAACATTACATTAACGAAAACGAATAGGAGGCGGTTCACAATAATTTATGAATCTAGAGTGAAATATTGTTTGAGTCTTTAAATTTGTGTGTGCAAGGTACCATGAATGCAGGTCTCTAACATAAAGAATAATGTTATCCACACAATTTCAGATTTTCCATCCTAAAGTTTGCAGTTCCATTTGTGAGAAATGCATGGCAAATAAAGACATGAATATGATATATTATCATCAAAATGACACCAAACTTGCCAAAAATTTGATCAAATCCCTTAGATGAGAAAATTGGTGAGTGTAAATTTGGCTGCAATTGCATTTGTGCCAACAACTGACTCTTTTAGTACCAACTAGACTATCGACTCGTGCTCCGCACAGGCCTTATTCACCGTAATATACACAAAAAAGTATACCAAAGAAAAAAAGTTGATTTAATAATAAATATTAGAATACAATTGTAATAATATTAACATGCTTAATCATAAAATGAGGTTGTAATGATTGCTAACAACTCATTTAGTCATAAAGCATAAAGAAAATATCTGAAATAGTCTTGTTAACGAGTGCCCCCGGGGCACTCTTTAAGCATTCTAAAATGAGAAATTATTACATAAAAAAAGTCAAATGTTTCGATTTCCAACGCATTGATTTCAAAAAAATTCAAAAAAAGTTACCTCTTTAAGGTCTTAAAGAGTGCCCCGAAGGCACTCATTAACATTTCCCTATTTGAAATGGTTGTCAAGGCTGTCTTAAACAATTCGTTGGCCCGGTTTTATTCTTTCAAAAGCCGAAGAAAAATTCGATTTTAGGCCCCAAAAAATTAAAATGAGGCACAATAAAAAAGAAATTTAAAAATATGATCATGTGGAACTTGAACCCACATCCATCAGCCATCCATAAATGAGTCGCGCCAGTGGAGCTCCATGCATAACTTATCATTATGTCACTTTAATTAGTATATAACTACTAATTTAATTCCTTACACATTAAAAAAAAAGTATTTTGGACCCAAAAAAATTGAGGCCCGGTGTCATAGCCCAGCCTCGACGGGATATGGGCCGGCCCTGATGGTTGTGATAGTAAACTATAGAAAGTTGATTTTCCTCCGACTTTCCTTCCCCTCGTAAGAATACAATCAAAGGCTTGTAGCCGTCACCAAAAACCTTAGTTTCTTCTCCTTCATCCACCAAAGAGGGGTGATTTATGGTCAATTTTTGACCCATAATCACCCCTCTAACTCGTTTTTCTCTTTCCTTTTTATTGAAATAAGTGGTTTTCAAATCTATTTTGTTTTTTATTTTGTGATTTCGTCGTCTTTGTGCAACGTTGGTTTGTTTGTCGTCTTTGTGCGACATTGTTTGTTTTCTCAGGTATTTGATCGGTCTAGATTGTCAGATCAGCTTCGATTCAGTGCAGATCCAATCAATGACTTTGGCGTCATCCATGTTGCAGATCCGGAAACATGATTATTCAAGAGATTTAAATATAGTCATATGTGTAGACATTTGTACTTTGTCGTTTTATGTTATTAACATGGATGTTGTGAGCCTATTCACAGATTCATCATATTTGTTTTTAGCGAATTCGCATTATATCGATGTACTCTATCAATTTGAATGAATGAATATCATTTATTTTGTGAAAAAAGTGACGATAAATGATTGAGTATCATGGTTTAAGCTTAATTAATCGAATAACCTATGCTTAATACTAATCCAAGTTATTTGAAAGTATCATGATTTAATTAATTCAAAAAGTTGTTTGACAGGACAAACTTATTCAATCTGAACACAGAAAATTTAGACATTGTGTGGGTAAAATTATTCAAGAATCCTGATAGATAAAATGTATTCCTCTGTCTTTAGCTACCAATAAATGACAGACCTTTGCATAACAAATATAAAAAGGAAAACAATTTTAATTTGAAATAAGTATATCAAGAAGATAGAGGAACCTGTAACATCACGATGAAATGCAAGGAAAGAATTATGAATAGTAATGTAATGAAATAATAAAAACGCTTAATTTCCATCAATTCATTAGCATTCACTTTAGGAAAAGTTTAGAGGCGACCCAATTGTCAAAAGTTCTTTCAAAAATAAAAATTGTCAAAGGTTAAATTACCAAATCGTATAACCTTCAAATTTAGCAAGATAAATAAAAAAGTGTAAGTAAACAAAGTAGTAATAACTCATAAACACACAAAAGTGATAACTAATGGCAAACTTGCATGCATGTGGCCTCAATCTATAGAGAGAGCCAGCTACATTAATTAGGTATGCATTGAAAGTTTAAACATGATGCATTAAGTTAAGTAGTTGGCAGCACAAAAGGTATTTAAGTGATGACATGTACATTTGGGAGGGAAATTCTTCAAATTTGAAAACAACATTAATGAGGCATGATAGCTTGTTTAACACACCTAGGTTACATGCTTGGGAGGGAAATCACCAAAGCTATTAGAGTTAAGCATTTGCTTGACCTAATAAGAGTATTATGAATAAAAAAATAAAACTCATGGTAAGTTGTTCATTCCAAGGAGCATCATCACTATTAATCAATTTATCAACTAATTTCCAATAAGGATTAAGAGGAGTTAGAATCATTGGATTATGATTACACCGCAACCATGGATCATATTAGAATGCTAATAGATGAGTCATTCCAATTCTTCAATGTTGTCATTTTTTTAGCACCATTTGAGAAGACTGAATACTACGTCAAGCATAGCTTGGGATATGGCCTACTATCGCCAAAATTCCATCGTGGAAAATATTTTTCTTTAAAAACTCTAGAAATCATAGAATCTGGGTGGGTTAAGAATTTTCAACCTTGGTTCCAAACATTGTTAGGTTGAACACCTACCTACAAGTCATGAAATTTCCATGCCTACCCATCCAATTTATTTCTCTTGGTCCGCTTTAACATAATATCATCTTTTGAATAACTTCTACAATAGAATTAGGAAGCAATCACAATCTTATAGGTAAGTAAAGGCTGATAAAAAATTGTTTTCAAAAAAAAAAAAAATCAATTCATTCTAGAGGAAGCTTATTAATCAATTGTGTCTAATTCTAATCGCTTGGTTAAAAAAATATAGAATTTATCTAAGTGAAAAATAATTTTACACTTCCATTCAATTAAATTTATTATATTATTTTTTAAAAATTATCTCCATAAATATTTATGTGGTGATATGTAATTAGAATCATTAATGGAAAAGAAAATGTATATGTAATTAGAAACGTGAATAAATATTATAATAAAAATAAATACTAAGTAAGGATGCATCTAATATGAACCTCAAAAATACTGGTTTAAAAATGTAAGTGTATGCCAAAAAAACAAAATTATGGACTTTAATTTAAGGTCCATATTACATTGCCATGCAAATTAAACTCAAAAACATATCTTTTTTTTTTCTCAATCAAATATATAAAATTAATTAATTTCCTAATGGAATGAGAATTTGTTTTCATGAGTTGGGTTACAAATTACCCTTGTGGGATATGAATATTTTTTTAGAATTGTTTCCACACTCTTATGAGATATGAATCAACTACTTATCGATTCAATCAATCAATCTTGTTAAATCCAACCGACACTTTTATAGGATATGAATCAACTATTTTCTTCAATTACATGTTATTATTTTCAAAGGGTAATAAGGGGATTTAAAATCACTCTTTAAAAAAGAAATAGTAGGTTCAAAACTAAATGACATAAGTATACTCCATATGGAATGGAAGGATCTGTCCACAATGAAAGGGACTTTGCCATTATAGTGTCTCAAAAATTAAATTGTGTGGTAATATTAACCCCATCATGCGACATATTCCAACTGTGGAATCCAATTAATATTTCTATTAATGACACGTTTCGGTTTCTGATTTGCTGTTCAATAGATACCATTTCCGGAAACTATTGTGAACCATATATACAGAGAAATTATATTTCCCTCAAAAAAAAATACAGAGAAATTATATGTCACTTTCCAATTTAATAGCTAGGGCTCCTTTCATTTTCTCATCCTAGGCATTGCCACTATAGCTCTATCTATATAGCTATATATATTATGGGATGTATGATGTATCTTGCTAGGTCCCAAGTTTAGGTACATCGCGGATAATTAAACATGCAATACTAAAATCTTGAGTCAATGTATCTTATATTAAACTTTTTATTTTCATTTGTATGTATTGTAAGCAAACTCACAGCTTATCTGTAAGTGATAGAGACTCTTAACAAGAAAGATCCATGAGATGTTGAACTTTCATAGGGATGTTTTCACTATGAGTGAAGTTGAACAAATAGTTTTATATGGTCGGGTCCGAGGACTGACCCGTTTAACCTAGAGCTTGCGCGGGTCAAAATTTGTATAATGTGAACCGTTTTGATGTGAATGACTTATACGGGTTGTGTTCATGGGTTATATAGGTGTGTCTTGTGGGTTGACTCGCGGACCATAATATTTTTCTTTAAAAATTGAAATTTGAAAGTTAAAATAACATTATTAAATTGTCAATTTTTATGTTTCCTCTGCAAGTTTATTCGCAAGTCAGTTAATTTATTGTTATTTTTAAAATGGTTTTTCTAGTTTTAATTTTTTTTTTTTTAATAGTTGTGGTCCGCTAGCAGGGCAGATGCAAACCACAAATTTAAGCATATTTATATTTGTTGATGGATTGACCCGAACTATCAACATTGTGAGTTGATATGTTAACATCGTAAGTCTGTCTAAAGAGATTAAAAGTAATTAAAATAAATTATTTATAATTATTGATGTGACTTAAAAAAGAAAAACGATAATTAAGAAATTAAATTGTATCTTTGCTGTATTTAATTGTTGTCCAACGTCAATTTTGTTGTGAAAATAACATTTTAGTGCAGCTACTACTCTTGCTTGTTTTGCAGTGTCTTTACTCTTAGACTACTCTTTCTCTTTGCATGTTGAATTGGTTGTTGATACGACTACAGTTGAGGTGGCCTTTGATAATGACATAAGTAATGGTTGGAATGTGAATCTCAACTTTTAATTCGGCCAAAGTAGAAGAATAGTGTTTTTAGGATTTCTCAAATTACTATCATATATACACTACTCTAATAAATATTTTAAATGTCTTCAAAAAAAATGTTTTATATGATTTTTTTAATATACATAAATTATCCTTAAACCTCTTCAAAAAAATAATAATTTATCCTCAAAAAGTTTTACTCTTAAATCCATTATTTATGATTTGGTTGATATAAATATGTCTTTGTTACCTTCAAAAAAAAATATGTCTGTTTAATCTCAAAATTAAATAGCAACGGCAGTTATGAAATTAATCTTACTTTTTTTTTTACAAATGGATAAGGGTTTACTATCATCATTGAATCTTTGGCTCAGTATGGCACTATGTATATCAGTGGGTTGGCATTTCTTTTATTGCTCCAGCTATAGTTGTTGATCACCTTCAGAATTTCGGTCAGTTGGCAGGTTTTCCGAAGTTTACTCATTCTTTTCTGACAATAATCTGGCATGCTTGTGTCTGGGTTATATGGAAGGAAAGAAATAACAAGATTTTTCAGCAGAAGTTAATGACATCAGATCGTTTAGCAGACAGAGTCAAGTTTATGTCTTTTATTTGGCTAAAGGCAAATATGCCCAGCTTCGCCTTCAGTTATAACGACTGGGGGCGACATCCTTTATTGTGTATGGGTGTGCTGATGTAGCTTTTTGTCTGTCTTCTTCTATTGTTCGTTTTTGCTTTTGACTTCAGACTGTAACTTTGTTATGTTGGGTGTTCTCTTTTGCATATCTTGTGCGAGATGAACATACTATGGTGATTTAATATATTCCATTTTGGACATTGTAATTTTGTTATGCTTCTTAAGGCACTCCTTGTGCTAGGGAGCATGACTGTTTGTTAATATATCTTATTTTGGCTTGTTCAAAAAATATAATATATATTCCATTCTACCTTGTTCAAAAAAAAAAAATCATTGAATCTTTGGTGGAACATTTTTTTGATAAATTTACCTTTAATAGTATAATTATTATTCAAATTTAATTTTGTACTAAATGAGCAAGACTATTTATGTACTTCCTACTCATTTTGACAAATGGATAAGGGTTTGCTATCATCATTGAATCTTTGGTGTTACATTTTTTTTTGATAAATTTACCTTTAATAGTTTAATTATTTTTCAAATTTAATTTTGTACTAAATGAGCAAGACTATTTATGTACTTCCTACTCAAAGCATGTACAACATCATTTGCCTTTCCAATGTGACATTAGTCAGAATAGTTCCTCCATTTATCGAAACTTTAAAATAGTCTCTGATTGTACACTTTGTTAGTCAAAATAGTTACTGACGCTTAAATAATCCCTTAATAATCACAATAACTCTTTTGATATACATACTAAAACGACAATAAGTAAGTACATATAAGGACTAATATGACAATAAGTAGGTATATTGAAAGACTAATATGACAATATTAACGAAGTATTTTAATATCAGAGACTATTTTGACTAACAAAGTGCACAATCATGGATTATTTTAAAGTTTCGATACATTGAGGGACTATTGTAACCACTGATTACTCATTTAGGGATCAAAGTGACTATAATAAAAAAAAAATCCAAGAGCACTCCATAAAAACACTAAGCTCATTGAAGTTGATGAAAAAACTCGTCAATGCAGGGTATACGATATTCACTATTTACTACCACGTTATTCAATTGTCAGGAAACCACACAATATTGCATGGATCAATATCTTTTTCCCTACAAACAATAACATTGCTTCCTAAGAAAAATAATTTAGGCGAATTAAACTCATATTGAGAATAGTTTAGTTGTTCCCTTAATACCTAAAGTTTTGCTATGCCATTCCATAAAGATGTATGGATATGGGTTGAGTGTTAGAAACTAAGTCGGTAGAGAATTCAATCTCCATATCAGGTGTCAATCGAGGAAATTCTTCATGAAAAACATTAAGAAACCCACACACTTTTGAAATTTTTTATCATTCTTCTTCACTCAATTGTATATCTATAATCAAAATGATTTATCGATGACAACCTCTTCTCAATAACTTGCTTACTTCCAAACCTAGGGTTAAATTATATGGTACCCGACCACGTTTCCCTCGAAACGAGAAAAGTAATTACAGGCATCTCAACTCTCACTACGTTGTTATTGTTAGATAATAAAGTATTGTTTGATACCATTGTCAAGCTCGAAACCTCCGCAAAGTAGGACAACGTAGACTTATAAAAGGGAATAGTTTATGTTTCGTGCAGATGGATTTGTCACCTGCTGCTCACCCTAACTATAACTTCTTGTTGACCATCAAGATTTGTTTGTCTTAGATTGTCCCGCTGTTTCCAAACAGCAACCCCAACAAGTTGTTGCAATACAAATTATAATATTTGTCCTGCTCTAGGCACCTCATCTTTAGTTACTCCCGCAACCAAGCCACGTTCGTCGAGATTAAGGCTACGTACTCGATCATTTCCTTTAAGTGAACCACGAGTACGACTTGAACCACGACCTCTTTGACTTGGATCTTAAGGTTGGGCAGTAAACCTACAAGGGACTAACTTTCATTCTAGTGGAGATCCTGGTGTTGGGTGGCATCCTCACTATTGACAAACTATAATTAAACAATTTCGAACTCGACTTTCAATTCTAAAATGATATTTATTGAAATTCTTATAGAGTATCCTCTGTATTTTCAACATTTTCCCATATTAGAAAATCATTCTAGAACTTTTCTAACTAGAGGTAACCGTAAAATCCCCTAATATATACTCTTATCTCTAAAATTAAATTTCAAATCAATCTACATATGTTCAAAGATACATTGTTTGACATATAAATTGTATATTTACCTCAAAGAGTCTGGATTAGCAACTACCGAGGGATGGGCAAACCTCTCTTCTCTTAGAGCATTAACTCAAATCTCAAAATTCTACCCAAAATCATTTGTAGCATAAGATAGCTTTGCTTACATGTGTTATTGAACTCAAGAGTGCATAAAATATGGAAGAAATTTGGTGATTGAAAGAGAAAGGAAGAGTGAAACACGTATGAAAGATAGAAGTACAATTGGAAGCTGAATGAGAGATGTGGAAAGTTCTCAAGAAAACGTAGGTGGCAAACAATTTTTCAAATTACTTTATGTATTATGTAGGTATAAAATATTATTTTTTTGTTCAGAATATATAATATACACTAGTCATGAGTTTCTTTTTAGAAGTTTTTGAAACCAAATCATCCGATGTAATACAAATATAATTTTTTTAAAATAGACCGAGTCATACGACTAAGTCATCCGGTTTTATCCGATTCAATCATACAATTCCACCAATAATTTTATGTTTCGATTAGTAAACCAATGATTCAATAACTTTATCGAGTCAATGAGACAATGACAGATCCATTTTAAAACATTGATTATTATAAATTAAATACCATGAGTTTGGTTGCATAAAAAAATCTTACTTTTTAAACTATTAAAATAAAAGACACTGAGTTAAACATAACAAATTTGATATATATTAGATATAATGATAAAAGACGATACGATCAAGACACATTTATATTTCAAAGAAATAACACATTCATGTATTTCCCCAACCGTAAAGTGTACACTGTGTCGGCGCCTTGACAATTATAAACACTGCCATACTAGTTTTTACTGCAAATGTGGAACTTTTTACAGTGTCCCTTTCATGCTTCTTTAAGCTTAGAAGATACATAAAATGTAATTCAGCAGCAGCTCGTAAAATAATATTGTAAGCAAGCATTTATCCAATGCCTGTTAGAAGTTGAACTCAAGTTTTCGCCAATTTTATAGAACGCGTATGTTAATTGCTTATAGTTACAAAAATATTATGTTTCCAATTTAATTAGTCTAATTAATTCGTAAGACATAAGTAATTAAAGATCGAACTGAACAATCCAGTTATGCTTTCGGGATTAAAATACAAATCTAGTCCAACTAAAAGTTACTCCTTTTAAATATTTAATTTAACTATGTTTCTTAGAGCAATGGTACATTAGATGAACAAGGTAAAGTGTGGTGGCAAAAGTTCCATAAGGGGCAGCTCATACAAGGCCATGGTGGGTTGAAATGACGATTGCTTCACATTACTAGGGAAGGATCAACTATGACCAACATGTCTACGGCAAATCTTTTTCTAAACCAACTTTTCCTAACCTTATATAGATATGATAAAATTAAAATAAACAAACTAACTTCAAATCGATATAATACTGATAAGTAAAAATGCAAATAGATAAACATATTAGTGTTTGTTGTTGTTCGTCTTTTCGCTGGTATTTATGGAGAATGTTTATGTGAATACTTATTTGAGTAAAACGGAATTTAATGTACGACACGTGATTGATAAGGGTAGGAGTATCGATTTAGTTGAGATTTTAAATAAATTTCGACACAGCTATTTAACTCTTTTTGATAAAGAGAAACAAGGAAGTAGCGATGAAGTCATTTAAGATAACAATCATTACTGCTAAAAGAGTTGAATTACCAATTATCAATAAGCATTAAAACCAAATAACTAAGATACAAAATTAAAACTGAAATTTCATTTTTTATCGTCACTTTGATCTAATTACTAAAACTTGTGCATTGTAAACCAAATCTAAACCAAACGCGATTTTTTGTCAAAACTAAACACAGTTTTTTACGATTTTCAATTTGAGTTGATTCAACCTGCGGTTTTCTATTAGGTTAGTTTGGATTTTAACATCCCGAATGCAAACATATAAAATTAAAGAGTCTAATCATAACTTTGCTAAAAAAATTAAAACATGTTTGGCAATAGAAGATAGAAAGAGTTCACATAAATCATCAAAATCTATTTTTATTTAGCCGGTGAAACATATATATTCTCATGTACTCGATAAAAGTTGATGGCTTTTTAGGACAGGATTATTTCCTTCACCAAAATTGTTACATAGATAAAAGGAGTTACAAATATTTTACAACACATCTTCAAGATGCAGCTTAAGCTTTGAAGTCTCTTAGGTGCTTTTATCCACTGCTTTCCCTAAGGATGTGAAGTTCAACCTGAAAATAAGGATTCAACCAACCAAATTTAGCAAAGATTAACCTAAATAACAACGTTAAAGGAGAGTATAGTGTGAACTGCAACTTCTAATAACCATTGATATATAAAGAATTTAATAAACCTGCACTGATAAAACATCTCAACAAATCGATGACTACGTAAAACTTTTTAGGGTTAATACCTCAAATATCCCCTATAATTTGGGCGAGGTCTGAAAATAACTTCTGTGAAAATAAAATACAAATAAAACCACAGATTCCACCCCTTAATTTTGGATTCTTCATATTTTAACCCTTTATTACAAGGCTTTTTCAGACTTCACACAGATATTTCTTTGAATCTGAGGAATCCAAAATTATAACGTGGAATGTGTTTTTCTTATAGGGCTATTTTCATACCTCGCCCAAATTACAGGAGCTATTGGAGGGTATTAACCCCAAAAAGTTTTACATAGTCAACGATTTGTTGAGATATCTTAGGAAGTAATATAACAAAGCAGCACTATAGTCATATATTTTTTAAACTCATATAGATTATGTTTATAATATACCAATGGTTATTAAAAATTAGTACATTGCAGACCAAAAATTAACTGTCCAGTGTACAATGGAAACCATGACAAGTACAATGTTAACAATGAATATTGTCTATACCTGATAAGAGGCTTCTTCTGTGGTACAGGAGCAGGAATCCCACAAAACAATGGTGCTGTCAGCTCAGCAGGCTTTTCATTCCAAATGAAAGAAAAATATGTAAAAAAGAAAATAGTTAGAACTGCTTCAATTTCTCAACACTATTAAACAACTTGTAATTTTCACATGATGTAACTGAAATAAAACAATTGTTAAGGAACAAAATAAGTAACAAGAAATGGATCATTATTCTAAATGTGAGGATTCTTCAAGAAAACAAAAGGCAATGAAATATAGTTGTTTGTGTAATCTTGGATTAAGGGCTTGATTGGATTGTCTTATATGAGTTTATCTACTGGCATAAGCACTTGTTTGAGAGAGCTTATGGAAACAACTTATGAAATGTTCATAAGTTCTTTTCAACTTATTTCCGTACTCTCTTCAGGATAACTAATGAACACGGCTTATACAAAAACAGTCTGCCTTATTTTATATTTTATAACAATAAAAAAAAATAGCTTATACACAAGCGCTTATTTGATATGTGCTTATACTTTAAGTGCCTAAGTAAGTGTTTTATCCAAACAGAACCTAAGTGACAAAACAAATGCAAATTCCATACCCTCATTAAAAAATTCATATAACTATTTACAATAGCTGCGCAACATTTTATTGAAGAATTTGACTGAAAATCTTCCAAATATAAGCCATAATAAGAGATTAACCTCAAGCTCCTCCAAGCCTCCATTAGAGAATGAATGAGTTGAACATACGGTTTCCTTTGAAATAACTTGATCTTCCACTACCGCAAGATTAGGATTTGAAGAGACAAAGTTGTTGCTTTTCACACTTCCACCATTATCATTGACTTGATTTCTATAGCCTATATCTTCTTCAAGCTCATCAGGTTGTTCTGCCAAAGCTTGATGCGCTTCATACGGACCAGACATAATATGCTCGATGGCTAGTCGTTCGTCTTCTTTAGTGTTAGATGTATCAGGAGCATCAAGTTGTTTGTTATCCGTCGCTGATCCATTGGTTACACTATCACCAGAAGGAATCTCACCAACCGATTTCAGACAGGGCTTCTCGCTCTTTTGATCACCCATACTATTGACTTCAGAGTCATCAAATTTCATAGAACAAGAACTAGTAGCACTAAAAGGAGTTCTATCTTCAGGAACATTCCTATTGGGAGGGGATAGAGATGCAGAAGACTTTGAAACCCTTGAGTTATTATTATCCTCCAAGCGCTTTCTCTTCCTTTCATCATCGGCTCCAAGTACACCCGCTTTACCTCCTTGAGACTTTTCCGATTGACTTTGACCAGCAACCCTTGATTTTGAACTTCGTCTATTCTCACCGTTTACTTTAGACGGAACGGAAGGTCGAACACCGCCAGGAAATATGAAGTTTGGTATATTACGACGTTTCACATGGGAGACGCGGATGTCCATTCCAGGTTTCCATGCAGTGTACGCGTTTACATTATGCTTGAATTCTTCTACAGTTTGCCTTATATCAAACTGTTCACCTTCGCTTACCGGAACTCCTTGCTTGCGCTGCAGACCCATAAAGTAACATTGGTGGAAGGATCTAGATTTGTCTGAAAATTCGCCAGGATACGGGTGACACTGAAGCATACCATAAGTGTACTTCTCAATCTACAAGTGAAAAGAACCATGGTTATCAAATCAAGATTCAAACCAGGAATTAAAGTACCTATTTTTTGAATCACGAATCAAATTTTCTTAGGAGTCGTATGATACAATACCAATCAAAATATGGAATTTTTAAGTAAAAACAAATGACGTAGCAAAACGATAAGTTGATATATCATAACAAGTAATAACAAATGATAAAATTTGCAGTGTTATACCTTCAATGTCAACTGGCGGAGACGAGACTCAACCCAACCTTTCCATTGTCTAAGGTCGTCTGGATTCTCTGCTGTAATGTCAATTTGTAGGTAATTCTTGTAAGCTTCAAAAAATGGGTACGGCTCAAAAAGTGTATCCCAATCAGCTTTGCTAGCCTCCATAGCCTACAAATACCACAAACATCAAATTTGAGCAACCCAAATATCACAATAAGAACAAAAACAACAACAACAACCAAACCTTATCTCACTAGGTGGAAATAAGAACAAAATATATATTAATAAAATTTATAATGAACAAAAATCATGGCCAAACTATCAGATTGATAAAATAAACCATCTAACAAGAAATTACTGATCAATCCTTTTACGAAAACATTGTAAAACATTTTTCACTTATGAATCCATTTATTAACGTTACTGCTTCCTACATAAATTGACAATATTTTTATGATCATCCAAAAGAACACATTTTTAAGACCAACATATCATATCATACCTCGCATATTTCACTTCCCCTCTTGAACTCGTCCGACATAATACGCAGTGTACTCGTTGTCACATTGTAAGTAGAGTTCATGCAAGGATAAGCAGGAGTAATTATTGGCATTAGATGATATCTATCTCTGGGATTTCTTCTAGGATCCCAAACCGATAGTCCAAGAGATCCTTCTTCAATAGAACAAAGCATGACTGGATTTGGCCAACGCCACTGAGTATATACTCTAAAGAATCGAGACACCAACATATTAGGAAGTGCGTTAGGATAAAGCTGGCATATTCGACCAACAAGCAATGCCAGATTTATACCACCAAGAAAACCAGCAACCTGCAAATAATATGGCAAAAAGATGCTTTAGGAAAATCAGAATAAATCAAATAATAATAATGAACAATTTTGGAACAGAAAATAAGCCATCATGCATGATAGTTATATCAATATCAATATCATTATCATACATTTGAATAAACACCACGACGCTTTGCCCAAAACCTCATGAATCTCAATGTTGTGCGAAAATTCTGCATTTAAGAAACAGAAAACAATTATTCATAAGAATGCCACACAAAATCTTAACGTAAATTTTAGGCGAGTAAATTTCATAACCATCACCTGAATATTTGGAACTAAACGCAAGACTTGATCAGTTACTCTACATCCGTTGAGACTGAGAACGGTCTGTTCATCTACATTTTGTAATATTGATTCCTGTGATATATCTAAGTCCTGCACATAAAAAATCATTATTACTAAATGGTAAATTTGAAGTAATATACAATTTACACTATAAAGCCAGAACAAAACACATTTTATCAAAAAGCTTCATTTTTTAACTTTGAGAAAATAAAGTACTAAAAAATATTTCAGTATAAAAAAACTCAAAATCATCTCCAAAAAGTAAAGCATACAAATTCTTTTCGACAACCCTTCGGAAGCAGATACAAAGAAAGGAAATTGACAGAAACAAAAGAACAACAATTCTGCCCAAAAGTATTAATATTTTTGCATAAATGACTTACTTCGGGAATAACCCACAATGCCAATCTTGCATACAGGAGATCTACAGAAACTCCATTAAACTTGAATTTCATCACAGGGACATGAGCATCAGGCACAGGGTGCAATTCAGTTACTTCCTCCATCTCAGATAGCATCTTCTGTAGCTCTCCAAAGAAATCTTCCTAAACCCAATGTAAATGACAATAAGAGTAAAAAAAGAGATAAAATCTGAAAAAACATATTTTCATCATAAAAAGCAACATTATCGTACATCTCTGGTTGCATGTCTAGGTCCTACACAAAGGGTATCTATATCCGCTCCAGGACCATGCACCTGCAAGATTTGGAGTGAAAATTTTTGTTAGGAAAACAACAAAAATGGATATTGCGAAATGTATATAGGATGACATATCCAATAATCTCATATTTGTCAAATATATGCCTTTCAACAGAGTGTATGTACACAAACGAGAGAGACTTGTAAGATAAGAATAGCTCCGTACCCCTAGCCGATAGGAGCCAAAAGTGAAAATCTTGGCATTTGCTTCCTGCACCAGTTGTTCATTGAATCCCTTCGCCCTGCTAATGGTTTTCACCCAAATCTTCACAATCTAATTCACATTATAACAGCACAATCAAAACAAACGAATTCATTGCAATATATTTTGAATATGTATATGTCGCAGTCAAAAATTATACAGTCACTACAATCAGTATATCGGAGATGTTCAATGAAGATTGGATAGTTCATATCACTGTTGTTAAATAGCAGCTATAGATTCGTCAAAGTGCAGCAAGCCTGTAGCACAGCGAAATTTGAACAAATCGCTTTTATTCCGCGATACGCTTTTATTTAGAACAAAATGTTGTCGTACGAATATAGAACCATTTATATTGATTGCGAAGCAGAATTTGAACAACACTCTACTTTCCACGATCCGCAATTAACAACACGATTTAACAAAACAATAAACTCGGAATGCGAATCGTAATATCTTCATTTAACAACTCCAATTTTCTGACCCTAGAAACTATATCGGTTTTTCACCGCAGCTAATCCTAACCCCTATATTTCTAAGATAGAATAAAATGAAATGAAATTGCATCAGCAACTAAACAAAGTCAACCTGGTCCAGTCTGCCAAGCACTTCCTCCCTACCAACTGCCTCCTGCTGACTCTCATACAATCCAGCACCTTGCAAGTACTGAACACACAGAATCCAAATTCAGCACAAAATAACACTTACAAACTTTGTAGCACAGACACTTCTTATCAAAGGCGTGTGCAGCATCCGACACATGACACGACACTGACACATGTGATTACATTCTATTATGTCATTTTCTTAAATTACTACTATTGTCAATGTGTTAGTGTCGTGTTTGGTGTTTGTGCTTCAAAGCTTACAAAAGCTCTAAAATACATAAAAATTCACAGTAACAAATCACAAAAAACAATAACCTTTTCAAGTTCATGAGTCTTTGTCACATCTTCCTCAGTTGGTCCAGCCAATGAAATTGGCTCAGTTATCCCTAACCATTGTTTTCCATTACTCTGATTGTTCATTCCAGGGATCCCCATCACCAAATTAAAACAATTTTTTTTCTTTTTTTTTTACTAATTATTATAATCTTTTTTTTTTCAATGATAGGGTTGCAAATTTGCAATGAGAATTATCAATTACTTTTTTTTCACTTTTTTTTCCAATAAATTCAAATAAAAACAAGATAAAATACTAAAAGGAACAAAAAAAAATTACAAACACTATAACAATGTGACGATGATGATGATAATTGTTTTTGATTTTACAATAATTATGATGATACCTTCCAAAGCTATGAACTTTTTACGATAATAACAAAAGGGAATAAAATTACAAAGCTAAAAACAATAAATTGATATCGAAATTGAACAAATAGTACAAAACTTCAAATTGGGGCTTTTTGAACCGTAACCCTAAATCAGCAATTCCGAACAATCTCGATGACCCAGATGAATGAATTTGTGAAAAACGCGATCAGAAGTGCAGAAAAGCTTCAACTTGATGAATTCTCGATTGTTGAATTGAACCTTGAAAGCTTCAAAATATATATAAAAAAAATAATCAATAATTAGATAAATAAATTAAAAAAAATAAGGAAGAAAATTAGAAGGGTTAAAGAGAGAGAGATTACAGAGAAGAAGAAAAAGGGTACGAGCGATGATATGGGTTTGGAAAGGAAGGGATAAATAGAATCTATATTTATATAGATACTTATACTATATATAGGAATAAGGGTTGTGGGATGTTTTTTTTATTATTCCTAGGTTACCCTTAAATAAATTTGTTACAAAAATAAAAATTATATTATATTGTTATTGTTATATATTGAAAAAGATAACTATTGTTTGTTACAATTTTAAAAAGAGATTATGGGATGTATATTGTTGTGTCATTAAAAAAAGATAATGTTGTTAGTGTTATTGAAAAAGATAAAAATTGTTTGTTACAATTTAAAAGTGAGGTTAAGGGATTTTTTATTATTCTTATTTTATGCATAAACAAATTTGTCTATATTGTGGTGTTGTTTAAAAAAATATATATTATAATTATTATATTGTTAATGTTATTGAAAAAGATGAGTTTTGTTTGTAATTTGAAAATAAAAAATATCTTTACTATAAAAAATTTTTTGAAGAAAAACAATTGAATCCAAATTAAAAATTTAATTAAAATTTAATGAAAAATCATATTAGAAATTTATACGCACTATCAAGTGCCCCTTTTTCGCTCTTTTTATCGCGCTAACACTTGAAAATCATGAACGGTATTTTTTAATGAAATTTTGATTAAAAGTAAAAATACAAATGTTTGTTGCTTTCAAATTATAACAAATCAAACTAACTGTGTTTATCTATTTCAATGACACCAACAATATAATAAAAAAAAATTAAATTCTTATATTTTTAATTACACCAACAACAATCATTATTATAGAAAAGTTGTTTAAGGGTATAATTAGGATATTAACAAACCCGGCCAAAATCTATATTTTCTTTAATGAAAGCAAGTATAGATATATCTATCTAATTTGATACGCTTTTTAAATGATAAAGGGAAAAAAAACTTGACATATACTCATATTGTGTTTATTACACTTTTATTTTAAGATTTGAATATAAGTTTGTCTAACATGTGCAATATATTGCACATGTTAAAGCAACCAAATGTAGTAGGTTTTTATTGAGAAAAAAAACAATTATTTATTAAAAAGTTATACAAGTTCCAATGCAAAGTTACTATTTAAAACCTTAACATGTGCAAATTTGCACATGATAGAAAAACTCTTTAAATATTTTAATATTTGAATTTACTTTTATTTATTTGTTATATGTGTTATTTGTATTGAAAGTTGAGGGTAATTTAATAAAGAGAAAAAGTTAACCCAAAATATATCAAAAAGCAATGTGTGTATTCTATACACTTTGATTACAAACCTAAGGAATATTTTAATTCTTCTACCTAACTTCATAGAGGGTAAACAATATCAAAAAATAGGTCTAAATTGACTTATATTATGGTTTGTCACCAAAAGAAAGCGATATACATGAATGCTCAAAGTGGTTTTAGCATAGGATTGTATAAGCATCAAGGATGGCTTAAAAAAAGACTAGTTAACAATAAAATACCTCAATTTTTGTATGTAGAACTAATACACAAGTAGAGAATGAATGCAAGCTCAAGAAATGAACACATGGATGGAATCACTCCACTAGAAAGAAAGAGTAGGCAATGGAAAGTAGAAATTGGAATTTATATATATTTGGCTCAAGATCTCACTCATCATGATTTACTGAAGGTTATGCTAGCTAACATATGAGATGTTTCATTCTTTATTTCAGATAATTCCTCCTTTAAACCGTTGAGCAATGCATTTCACTTTATCTATGAGAAGTGGAACTTAGACTTTGGGATTCCAATCAATCGAAAAGAAGTGTTGCTAAATTGAAAAATATAAACTAAAAAGCAATATTGTATTGATAATAAACAAAAAAAATAGACAAAGTGTTAGAACAATGGGACTAACACAACAATAATCATAACATACTTGACTTTGTAACGACTTGACTCAATAAAAGAAAAATACTTCAAACTAAAACTTAAAATAAAACTAAAAGGGTTAAAGCAACCTCTTGAACCAATCTTGTCCATAGTATGGAAGTGGTTGTAAGTTTGTATGATGGTGGTGAGTTTCTATGAAGTTTAGGGAATTGGTAGGTTTAGGTGTTATAGGAAGAAATAGTGGTTAATTTTTTGATTTGTTGATGAGTTGGGGGTAATTTTTTCTTGCTTGTGTAAGTTGTGGATTGATGAATATGGTAGAATGAGTGTTAAAATTGAAATATGAGCCGCAAAAGGTTAGAGCGGAAATTTGGTTTTGTGTGTGTTTTAATAATGGTGAAAAGAAAGGTTATGGATGAAGGCGGTAATGGAGGTTTAAGGTGTATAGTTTTTGGTTATTAGGAAGATCAAGGAGGTTAGGGAAGAATTTTGAGACAGTCAAGGTTTGCATAAATTATTATTAATTCTAAAAGAACTAGCGCGTGGGTTGTCTCCCATGATGTGTTTATTTTTCATCTTTAACTTGACACCTCACCACCTGTTAGGGTGTCATGTAAGAAAGGAAGAATACATAATCCTTGTTTTTCTTGTATGGTGAAATTCCATGAACTTGACATAAAGAAGTATATGATGTCATGCTCCCACCACTAGACTTTCGGGATCTGTGTTATTCCACATTAGAGAAGAATAATCCTTGTTGCAAATGAATGTTTTCTTTCACCTCTATTGATTGAGTCTCCACCATTAGGTACAAATTGACACGCCTCACTCGTGGCTTTTCTTCCACGCGACTATTCCATTTCTACATGTGTTCTTCTTGCACCATGATCTTAATCTAAACCATCTTCTTTTCACATTCACCTCCTTTCTCAACAACATTACAACATTGAACTTCAATTTTTTCAAAAGAAACTTGATTGGACCTCAAGAATTCATCTAGAATGTTGTTGAGTTCTGAGTTGTAAACGATGTTGATCATTGGCTGCTCTTCTTCTTCTATGCAATGCTACTTGCAATAGTCACCCAAATGTCTCTCATTTGATATTGAGATTTTTTTCATCCAAATGTCTGATCTTGCGAGATAACAAATAGTTCTCATATTAAATGATATTTATCTCTTCAGTATTATCCACTTGCACTCTATTTTTCATTGCTACAAAAATCATAGAAACCATTAGTAGCACAACACAGTAAAAAATAAACAGAGAATACAACCATCCTTTGTTTTTTTTAAAAATTACTAGCTTAGATACCCGGCGTTGCCCGGATTAAGTATATCAGATTGAAATAATTTAAATTTATAAATAAAAATCATTAAACTAAATGTTATATTAATGATAAAAATCCTATAACCAATCAATATTGATTTTAATTTTGCACCTAAATAAGCTATCAAAACTTGGTTTATAATAGTAGAAAATAATATTCATAGTATGCATAAATAAAATAAAATAATCTATTAAAAGGTATAATACTTTTATCAATAAAATAATATTTTAAATACATATGACAATAACTTTTTTAAAAGTATGATTATAATATGATCGATTTATTTGATATAACAAGAAAAATATATAAGTAATTAATATAATATCAAGCTCTAAGACATAGAGAAATATAAGAATATTTGGTTTGAAGTTGTTGGACTTCAGTTATATAAGCATTAATTATTAGTTTTAAATTATTATAGTAAGTGTTTGGTTTTCTATTTTTCTAGAAGTAAAAAATCTTTAAAAAAAGTTAAACAATTGAAAACAATTTTTAATATGTAGACAATAAAATATAATTTTAAACACCTTTATATAATTTAAACTTAATCAATTGTAATATTTGTTATCTTGTAGCACATTTATTCAATATAAATAAATTGGTATTTTGCAACTTTGTTGTCCCACAGTGCATTGAATTTTGCTCCAGAGAATATCATGAACAACAAAGTTAACAAATTGATTTGAATAATTATAAATTCAAATGGTCCAAAAATGATAATAAAAACAGAAAATAAAAATCCTAAAGATTATCATAGAAAAATAATTTTAAAGAATCTATAAAAAATAATAAAGAGAATACACCAATTTGGGATGAGTTTTTCCTTTCCGATTTTAACCCTTTACCCAAACTATTTGATCATATTTATAAAATTATTTGAATCATCAATTAAAATATTTAATCATTTTTATAAAATTATTTGAATCGTCAATTAAAAAATTAATTAAATTCCATTAAAATAACAACAATCCACATCCCAATAGAAACAAAATCTGTAATGATAAAAATAATATTAGATAATATAAACAAACCTTATTTTAATCTTATTTATCAAAAACATTTAATTCACTTTATATGATTAATTGTAAAAGAAAAACTGATAAACAAACATGTTAGTGTCTTATCAGTGTAAAATAATCTTAATTAGTAAAAGTTAATGAGGAAAAAGAAATTGATACAAAGTCTTTCATCCATTAAAAACATTTCGATGAAATAAATTTGATTTTGGTATTTGAAGTTCGACATTTTTCACATCCTAATGCTTATAATCTTGAATCTTCACACATTTTGTTTATTATTGATGGTTATGTCATCAATGGAGTCAAAATTTGTATAGTCATAATTTCCGAAAAAGAAACACACATGAATTTTATTTTATTTTTTAAGAAAAAACACATGAAATTTATTACTTGGTTCCTTAAGAATCAAAATAGAAGTAAGTTATTCTATGTTTGTTTATAAACATCTTGATTTCCTTTTTTATTTTATAAAAAAAAATCGTTATGATCTTATTAATAAGTCAATATACATTAACGCTTATCAACGAAAAAAATTCAATATAAAATAATTAATATAGCTTTCATATCGTAATGGAGTAACTTGAAAAATTATATATGAATTCATTTGTTAGAAGTTTTTAAAGGATAACTTTGAAAAACATGTCATGGAAATACAAAAAATAAAAATAACAAATCATGGAATTAATTGATATTGATATTATAGAAACCTAAAAGTATATGTAAAAATAAAAATAAAAATGGGCTCCGTTTGTGCTTAAATTTGTGATTAGATGATTAGTATAAAAACATTTTATTTATAGTTAAGGTTTGAATCAAATACATGCTATGAGATAAAATAATAATTAATTGATTGATTGATTATTATTAGATAATTTCGTTTTAAAAAATAAGAAAAAATAAGAATATTAAGAATAAACGTGGAAGTGACATGTGGCAGAAAAACCTTACTTTATATATATACTATTGATTGATTGATTGATTGGTATTGATTGATTATTTTTTATAGGGGAACAAAATCGCAAGATTGTGAAACATAAGGGGCCAAAATTGCAATTAAACCAAAATAAAAATAACAAAAAGATGTAAACCTTAATTTTTATACTAAAAAGTAGCTTTAGAAACTGGTTGTTATATATTATAAAAATCAAAATATAAGTAAAAGAAATAATAGAATTGGTAGATCAAAAGAAGGTTTGAGTTTCGGTTTATGCTCAAAACATGTGAATATGTGATTAACAAAATCTCCTTTATTTATAGTTTTTTTTAAAGTCCTTTATTTATAGTTTTTTTTTCTTCCGATAGGCCAAAAGAAAGGTTAGGCATCAAGGTGAGTCTAGAGCATCTAACTAGGTTGGCAACCAACAGAAACCCCATCCTCTACCGCCTTCCAATACGTAATATTATTAAAAAAGGGAAAAAAAATATGTACAAAAGAGAGGACTAGGCCAAAACCCTCTGAAAACCAAAAAGAAACGACAGAAATAAACGACAAAAACAGGCTACCAAAATCTAAAGTTAGGCAGCCATGTCTGTCTCTAGCAAAATCAACTGACAGTGAAGCAGACAATATTCCAAAACCAAGTAGTAATGGACTCATAAACTACCATAGGCTCATAGAAACCAATGAAGGATTATGTAAATGATACATGCCACGAAGAGAAACTTGGGATAATTGTTACCAACCCCACGAATGTTCCAATATATAATAATCATCGAGAAGATGGGAGAGGACCCTGTGAACAGGTTAGATAAATAGCCTTAGTCTGCTCCTTATTCTGCTTTGTCAATTTCTTTTTCTGAGACTTTGAAACAACTGGGGAAAATGACACATCCTCATTCACTGCAGCCTTGTCCAACCATGTCTTCATAAAATTAATTTCCTTCTGTAACGTTGGATCCACCGTTGCATCAGGATCAGCCCGGATAGAATTAACATCTAAAGGCTCAACCGGTGTAATAATAGGCTCATGAGTCAACACAATTGCAGATCGAGGCACAACATCTAGAACATTTGTAAGAGGCATAGTGAATGAATTTTGAGAGACATCAAGAGTACGATTTACCGTGGCTGCCAATGGAGGTGAGATATTCGCGACAGTGTCTTCCAATTGCTGCACAATATTTCCATCAATCATAGAGGAATAGGTTCCCATATTTTGTTGCTCATCTGAAACATCCTCAATGGCCGAATGTTGCACAGGCTTATCCACTACAATGGTTGCGTGCTGCTCTGGTTCCTTTGGTGTTTCTTGTTGTTGTACCGTAATGGTATGTGTCTCCGGTGCAGTAATTACCGGATCAACATTCTTTTGTGGTGCTGCAAAAGCAAGAGAGGAACCAATACCCGACGTATTGTCTTTGATAGGTACCCAATTTGGCTTTGTTGTTGGAACTGGTTTTTTGCCTTGGACAATTTTTTCTTTGCGCACAATATTGTCCTTCCAAGGATATAGCCACCTACATGAGGAAACATCATGACCTATGGTTTGACAATGTGTACAAAATTCCGGAAGCCACTCATAGGCCACCTCCACATTAAATGCATAACCTTTCCTCTCAACTATGATCTCATGAAAGAGTTTGCGTGAGAAATCCATGTCAACAAGTATGCGTGCGTAGTGACCGTAGATGCGCCTGAAGGTTGCTTTATCAATGAGGAGTGGAGTTCCCACAACATTAGCAATTTCCCGGAGCGTCCTATCCATCCAATACTCCTGTGGTAATTCCAAAAGTCGAATCCACACCTGAGCATGAATGTTACGTTGTTTGTGCATATTAAAATCTTTGGTCCATTCAAACAATCAGAGAACACCTGGCTTCAGATTTACCGTCCCCTTCGCCCATACCATGCGCATATCATCCTCAGAGGAAAAAAAGAATTCATAGAAACCCCTCCCCAAGGGCGTCATGGACCATGCTCCCGTCGTTTTCCACTGGTTTTGAAGCTTTGAATGAATGTCTTTTGCAGTGTAGGGTTTGTCACCCTTATTCAGAACCAGTCGACCACGTAGGTTACGCTTGCAAACAACCATACCATTTTCGTATATGTCTTGTGAAATATGGATGCTTACGGATTCACCGCGGATTAAAGGCGGCGGCAAATTATCGTGACTGAAAATTGATGATGCAGACAATGTTTGCGCGAAAGAAATATTGGAGGAGCCATCGCTGCAATTGAATGGTTCAACACAATTTTGTTCACCGGTGAGGCCAGCTCGGCCTGCCAATCAAAGGCCATGGCCAAGCTGCAGTACAAAGAACGTGAAAATTGAAAACGTGAATGAATCACGTAACACTTCCAATTGGCACTTTGTGATTATGGCCCCGTTTGAATAAACAGCTTATATAGATGCTTATAGCATTAGGGCTTATAACATTAGAGCTTACATCATAAACTCTTATACTTGATAAGCTATTTATGTTTGGATATGTACACTAAAAAGTACTTACATAAATTGAAGTGTTTGGATCTGACATTACATAAGCAATTATTGAAATTTTAAATATTTTTAATTTAACAAAAAAATCAAAGAATCGAACCACAATTATCAAGATTTTTTTTGATAAAATTAATCAAGATGTA
>Ga0315915_1000586_pt1 | contig 38839 bp, 31 predicted proteins | sample MpolbnodulesMG_FD_207738 | JGI IMG/M metagenome (GOLD analysis project Ga0315915, IMG submission 207738) | Medicago polymorpha root nodule microbial communities from Los Angeles, California, United States - branched nodules | ecosystem: Host-associated > Plants > Roots > Nodule | place: USA...
GTTGGCATGGGAGGAGGAGAGTGTGAGGGAGTGCTCTGTTTTACTTCATAACATTGTTTTGCAGGACGAAGTTAATGATACTTGGCGATGGCTTCTGGACAACTCTGACAGATATACGGTTAAGGGTGCTTACACATTTATCACTACCACAGGCGAGCCGTTAAACAGAAGCCCTGTTATAGACGTGTGGCATAAGTTGATTCCCTCCAAAGTGTCCTTGTTTGCATGGCGACTCTTTCAGAAACGCTTGCCTACTAAAGACAACTTGATACACATGCATGTGATTCAACTAGAAAATGTGGTTTGTGCCTCAGGTTGTGGTCAACAGGAAACGACAAATCATTTGTTTTTGGATTGCAATATTTTCAGTTCTCTTTGGTATTACGTGTGGCATTGGTTGGGCATATCTTCGATGATGCCTAGTGACATTAATCATCATTATTTACAGTTTACAAACATGGCAGGGCTGCCTAAAGTAACTCATTCATTTCTTAGAATTATCTGGTTTGCTTCTGCTTGGGTGTTATGGAAGGAGAGAAATATTTGTATCTTTCAAAATGCGGTTTTTTCTCCTGCTGGTATGCTCGATAAGGTGAAGCTTTATTCTTTTTTATGGCTGAAAGCAGGACGGACGAATTTTAACTACAGTTATCACGACTGGTGGAAACACTCAATCCCTTGTATGGGTGCTCTTTTGTAATTTTCTCTTGTCGGTTTTGGATGGTGCCTTTTTTTGTTAGCACCTCTGCCGTGTAAATACTCTGGGGTGATTCTCCCTTTGCACATCTTGTGCGGGGTGATTCATTGTTGTTTATAATATATCATTTTAGTTTGTTCAAAAAAGTTTAAACATTACTTGAAATAGTTTATTCAAAAACATTATAAGTTAGTAAAAAAAAATCTATAAACTCTAAACTTCGTGAGAAAAAATAGTTATCAAACAAATTTATTTTATGGGGAATGCTAACCGGTGATCTTGCCAAATAGTTAATAAACTACATGTTATCCCGCATCCACCGTAAGCTCGAAACGTGGTCTTGCCAAATAGAGTGAGCATATAACTTCAAGTTAGTTATAGTCTTATAGATGTAAAGTCAATCATATTCAAAACATATAAAAATGTATTAAAATCAATTATACATATCTAGAGATTAAACTTCTTCAAAAAAAAATCTAGAGATTAAATTAACCGTGTTTAAATGTGAAACGAAGCATACACTTAAATTGGTTTAAATGCATATTCTAAAAACTTTTAACAATTATACACCATGTAAAAACTTTGCGCATTAGGATGCAATTTTTTTTTGGTTTTTTTGAAAAGTTTTTTGTTTTTAAACCATGTAATTTTTCTTTTACAAAACATTTAATCATATTCGACCACAACACCATATTGTAATATTATATTTTAAAACAATTTAACAACTATCTATTAATAATAATAAAGCAAGCTTAGTATTTTGGCAAGTTTGTCATTTGTCATCTTCTAAGAATGCTTACCTCTTTTAAATTAGCTATTTTTATTTTTTTTTGGGTCAGGTAGCCTAGTGGCTAGAATTCACCTTATAAGGTGAACAAGTGAGGTGTCCGGGGTTCGAACCCCGACCCCTGCATATAATAATGCATTGTCCTACCAACTGAGCTATGCTCACAAGACTTAAATTAGCTATTATTAGTAATGTTTCTCTAATTGTCTTTTAATTATTTTTTATTTACTTTATTTGTAATTTTAACCTTAAATTTCAGTTAAATAGTTTGAAAGGTGTTTTATGAGTTTTGCAAATATTCAACATACTGGTTTTCAAGGTTACTCCACCGAAAGACTAAAAACATTTTTTTTTTTTAAGCTCTTTGGAATGACTACTCTAGGCACTGCTCACCTTTCCAAGGAGCTCATATCTCTTCAATTTTTTTTTATTTTACCGAAAATTAATGTTTCATACACCCAATCATGATTTTCTTAATGTGGAGTAGTATATTTAAAGTTGAGTTTCTTCAAGTTTTTGTAATGCTCATTTTATCTTCTTATGTTCTTTGAAATTCAAGGTCTTAATTTTTTCTTTTGCAATTTCAAGGTTCTTCACTTCTAGACTTTCTACTTCTCATTCTCATTTTTATCTTTTTTTTAAAATGATGTTTCCTATGGTTGTATGTTGACGCCACTTTCCTTATGGTGTTCTCTCATATCATCGTTGATGCCACTTTCCCACTGATTTTTCTCTGCATCATTTTTTGATTTTTTGGTGAGACATTTATAATGCTGGATTTCTTTTAATTATCATCAGCTTACTGTGATGTGCAAATACAATGCTGTGTCAGACAGAACAATATTTGTCAACTTGATTTTTTATTCATTTGTTAATTTTTCTTTCTACAAATTTGCTGCTCACGACTCATTATTGCCCGTGCTTTTTTTACAGCAAAGTAATGTCTATTATTCAAGAGACTCAACCCACCAAAATTGGAATTAAGGTAGTCATTGGATTCTATATTATGCATACTTCATGAGCAAATAAATTAATCCCTTTAAATGCCAATTCTTGAAGGAGAAAGTATGAACTGGAACAAGAAACAATAAGATCAATGAAGCAACAATTTATGTCAATTCTTCTTTTATAATTTTCTATTCTATTGCATAACATCCATGACTAGGGAAATATTTAAGGTTTAACTTTATATTGGACATCAAAGACCTGGTGTTTGTGCATAGATGTTACAAGAGAACCCTTTTTACTCGATGTTTTGAAGTTATACAGTGTAGTTTATGTAACATTTTTTATTGTGCGTTGTGTTTTAATTTGGACATTGAAAGCTTCCAAATTGAAAGTAGTTTTGTTAAACTTGAGTGTTAGTGGAATTTATATACAAGTTTAGACATTGTTTTGCAATCCAGGAGAATTTAGTGCTTAATGTTGGATCATTATGGAGTGTAGAATTACATTTTATACGCAAAGAGTTAAAATGTATTTATTTTTGGTTCTTGACCTATTCCTTTTTAATGTTTTACTTTCTTATTACAGTAACTTACAAGGCAAAATAAGGAAGAAACTCGATAAACAATTTTAACACATATTTCAATGTTAAGTTGAATGTGTTTTTACAATTACATAGTATATGAGATAAGGGATATGCATTTTTTTAAGGGAAGGAATATGCATAGTTAGTGTAAAGTTATTTTAGAGTTGCTACTTCATGTTTTGACGTAATTAAATAAGGCAAATGCTAACATGTGTCCTTAGGGCACATGCTAAAGAATTTAAATAAATATCTTAAAAGACATGCATTCAACTTAATTCAACTTTTAAAAGTCAAAATTCTGTTCATTTCTATGAAAAATTTCTCTAGCATATTCATTGTTGTGTTGTTGAGTTGTGGTTGGTTATCCGTGTAAGGAAATTTTATTCTTGGAATGTATATCCTTGAATCTCAATCGGTATTTTTGTTGTAAAAGAAAATCATATTCAGTTGATGGTGGTATCCTTCCCTTACCATAAAATTTTGCTTTTGCCTTTTCATTTTATTCTTCAAATCCAACATGTTTTATTTTTAGTCATCAAATCTATAAATTGTCTTCTAAATTTTACCTTTTCTTTCATTTTTAATTGTTCTAAGTTCTAATTATTAGCACATCTTGTGCGATTATTATTGAAATTTATTTTAAAATATTTTTCCCGTGTTGTACACGGGTATACACACTAGTTTGTATTAAAAATGTTAAGAATTAAGGTATTATATGTATATTGTTTGGCTTGCTTGTGACCAAGTAATCTGAAAGGAAAGAAATTACAATTGTTTCCGTTAAAAGAGGAGACGATTGATCAATTGTTCGATAAAGTTAAGTTATTATCTTTATTGTGTTTAGTCTTTGATCTTAATCTTCGGTGGATTAATCTTTTATTATATGTTAATCACTTAAGAGAGTCACTTTCTTATATTTCTGTTGTCTCTTGTTATCGTAAGTATCCGTTTGTACATTGTATTCTTCTCCTACACTTTCCGTGTTGAGGTGAAGTAGCTTGTTAAAAAAGACATTTTAGAAATAGTTTCATTGTGGAATAGCTCTAAACATTTTAATCTTCCTTTTTTATTTAGGGAAATTTAATCTTCCTAGTTACAGCTCCAAACCTTTTAAGTCCCCATTAATTGAGATTTTTAAGCACTCTCTTAAGTCTGTTACTGCTGTCACCTATATTATTCATCCAAGTTTCTTTGACAATGTTGTAGCATTCATCATTCTGACTCCAAAATTGTTCGAAGAGTTTTATCTTAATTTGATGTATTCTTTCGTATCTGAAACAATGAAAGTTCCCGCTGCATCAACTGTCACATGTCTCTAAGCACTTGCAGAGGAGAAGTGTGAACCAAATGGACAAGATCATATAAACTGCTTTGAATATATAGATATATTATTTGGATTTTCAAAAATAAAACCAGCCTTAAAATCACCCACCGAACCGATTGAAGTGTGTGTTTTTTCCCGTTTGTATTGACTTATTTTTGAACTCTTAGAAAATAGCTTATGTAAACAAACAAACTTTTATGTTAATTTATAAGTTTTCACTGACAAAAATTAAATCTTCATAAACTGTTTTATCAAAAACTACATTGACAAGCTTATGAATAATAGATAAAAGCTTATTTATTTGCATAAGCTCAAAATAAGTCAAATCCAAACGTATTCATAAAAACTGGCTTCTGCTTATTACTTTTTTCTTTCACTTTTTATTCTCTTGTCCCTTTATCCTTTTTTTTCTTTAATAAATCATATTCTTTTATCTTTGAGTAAGATTCAATTTGATTTCGACCCAATTTAGTCCCCAACAAAAAAATTATATCAAATTAATCGTTGGCATTTTTAAATTGGGGACAAACTAATCCCTATATAATGAGTCGAGGACTTGTGTTCCAAATTTAAAAATGTTAAAAACTAGTTTGATATTATATTTTGTCGGGTATTAAAATGAGTTGTAAAAACTAGAAAGAAAAAAAAAAAAGATATGAGTTGTAAAAAATTGTGAGTGACCGGCTTATATCTTCACTCTTTATCATTTGTCAAAAAAAAAAAACACATCACTCTTTATCTTTTATACTATCTCTTCCTTATACAAAAAACTTTATCAAAAGCACTCACGTATGCAATCGGAGTAAATCCCGCCACTATTTTGGGATATTTCCCCCTGCAATTTCCCTCCTAAAACAAAAATTATATTTTTTCTGGGGTTCTAGACTCTAGTCAAACTTTATACTACCATGAAATTTTTAAAAATGGTGTTTGTATACGTACACCAAATTATTTTGGTAAAATCACGTGTGCAATCTAGTCTTTTATCTTTCATTTTGTTTGTGTTGTCGGTCCTTTGTCCCACTTTCAAATACTATTGTTGACACTAATATCATCTGGCAATTAAGGTCTTTGTTTGGTGCTGCAAGAATTTGTCCTCGATAATAATCATTTAAAAAGAGTCAATAAAACCATATAAACGGTTTACATTTCTTGAAGTTCTTTACAACCATAAATGCATAAGAGCTAAAAGTAAAAACTCATGCTAACAAGTGTTAGACATAAAAATAGAAATAGTGATAAATTCAAGGTAAAAAAAGTCAATTTTTTAAATTTAGAGGTGTTGGATGCATTATTTTTAAGACAAAATTTGTTTTTTGGATTTCTTATGCCTAAAAACATTTATTAGTATTTCTCAAAACTTAATTGATAGTAAATGTCTATCTATCAATTGTACTAACTTCATCCGCATGAAAAGTAGCCTGAGCAATAAAAAAAAAATGTAATCTTAGCATTTTATGATTGAAAAAAAAATGTCAAACTTAAAGAAATGTACACATAATTTAATATAATTTCATGTTTCTCTTGTTAGGAAACATGGCATCCATGGATGAAGGAGAGAAAAATTTATGGAATTGTTCTATTGATGGTAAAATGTGATATTTCAAATGACGAAGTTAACCCACTAATTGGTGGTTACAACTATATATACTAGTCTAAGACTAGTACTACTTGAAGCTAAACTATATCTCTAATAAAGGTTTATAATGCAAATAAAATGTAACAAAAATGACCTATTATGGAAAAAGATAACCTAAAAGACTTATTCAAGAGAATAGTAGAAGAACCTCAAACATAATTTTCCCTAATTTTTATATCAGATTTCAAACTTGCAAATTTAAACAACTTGAATACTTTTTAAGTTTTTTTTTTTTTTTTTACAAAACTTTTAAGTTGATGTAAGACGTGTCGTGCTTTTACTTTAAATCTCAACTTACTTTAATTTATTCCCAATATTTATAATATTCATATATACACTCCACCTAGATCCATGTCCAAAAAAAAATTCAACCATGTAAAAAAAAAAGAATCACTGCTGTTAATTGAACCGCGAAATGTGAACTAATTCAATATACCAATTTCACTAACAAAATAACCAAATTATCAACCATCAATCATGGCAAATAAATTTAGCATAAAGTTATCTCCATGCAGTACAGCAACAGAATCTAACCCGTGATTTTTATAATATGATAATAAAATTTAACAAAGAGTTTTGTACCCAAAAAAAGAGTTACAAGGATACATTGTTAGTATTTTGAAGCTAAAATCCAGGTAAATACTACAGTGCAGTCACATGGAGTGAGAAAAAAGTCAAAATATTCTTAATATTATTAACTTTAGAAAAAACAAGAGTGAGTAGTAAAAGACAAAGGAGAAAGCGGCTAGAATAGAAGATATGAACATTTTTTCTCCGACAGATGTTCACAGTTTCTCTTTCGATTTCTTAAAAGTCCTTCCACTCTCATTACAAAACGGTACCGTATCAACACTCACAGTGTTACTATATATTTATTTCATACTCTATTCCATTTTACCTCATACCTCAATTTCCATGGCGGACTCTCCCACAGTCTTCACCGTCTTTGTCATTCTCATTCTCGCCCGATATTCCTCCGCCAGAGACCTCCGTCCAGCGGATCACGGTCTCATCTTCCAGACACTATCTCCGACAGGGACGCATTCTTCGCCGGAGATGAGATCCTTCTTCAACAGCGATAATTCATCGCCAACAGTGTCGTCTTCCTCTGAAGTGGCGATGCCGAAGGCCATTACCTCCAGTGACACAGCGCCTCCGTCGTGGACGAGTGTCTCCGGCGACGGTAGTGATCGAGTTTGGAATGCGCTAAAGGTGGCGAGTTTGGCATGCGGAGTTGCTGGTGCGATTCTGATTTTGGTTTCGGGTTTGATTTATGTGTTTAAATATAGAAAGCAGGAACAACAAAATGCAGCGTTTAGTGGTAAGAATGGTAAATTTGAAAACGATGATCATGATAATAACAAGTTGCAATTAGTGGTACGCGACCCTTCGAGTTGAGTATGTTGGTTGTTGTTCATGCAAAGGGTAGTGCTTTATTTAGACTAGAGTTTTAGTTATTTATGTTTTTTTGTTTTGTTATTAACTTACTATTGTTTATAGAATTAGTATTCAGTAACTTGCTATTGAAATTTACATAAATTGCAACGTTCATTTGTCAAGGAACTTTAATGACTAAAATTTCACCTCTACATTAATATGTGGATCTGACTCATGCATATATATAATACAATGTCCCTCCTAACTAAGTTATATACACGAGACTTTCTTCATAATTTTTCATCAGGAGAAGTAATTGCGAGAGGGAAATTAACTCCTTGATATACTTAATCTGGGTACATAAAAGAAAAATTACAACCCATCATGTGGTAGTAAATAATCCTCATTTGACAATGCACAAGCACAAGTAATCTATGGTGATCAAAATTAGACAATTTACATGAAAATAGCAATGCACCTAATGATCAAGAGACATCCACTCGAGTTCTAAATTTAATTCTCCACATTCGACATTTTGGAGCTTAATAAACATCTCTTGTTTAACCTTACCATCAATGATATTGACTATGCTATCCTCTATAAGTGCATTGTCATTAGATTTCAGCCATTTTCCTATTCGCATATCATCAAACATTCCAGTATCTCCAAATGCCATTGCAGAATTTATTATAGGTTGAAGATCAATCTGCGCTTCTCCCATTATATCATCAGCCGAGAACAAGTCATGATCAAATACCTCCTGCAATACAACAATGAAGCATGTTGTCAATATTAAGTCTCATTTTCATATACAAGACATTGTAAGGATTGAGATATTGAATCATCTCCTCATACGTAATGTTGCTCCAAGCAATACATTACATTATGTATTGTTTTAGATATATTGGTTGCTAGAATCTAGTTTGCGAAAGTCAAATAAATAGCAAGCAAACTACATAAATTGTTTACAGGAACTAGATTTTGCATTATAGGATAAACAAAAAATGTGTTTTTAACTAGACACGGTAAAATGTAACCTTACCAAACTTATTGGTCCAAATTGCTGAGGAACGGACAACATAAGTTCCTCGTTCCAAACTGGATTCAAATTACTCCTTATTACAGTCGTCTGAACAGTCTGAATTCAATAACACCATTGTCAATTTAAAAAGAAAGTTAACAACATATATTATTCTTCAGCTAAAAAAATAAAATAATAGAGAAAAAGTTTCCTAATAGTATATGCTATTGAAAACAACCAACCTGTTGGCCAAGCTTCAAAACAACATATGGATCACTTGTCCTCATATCTCTGATTGCTAAATTTGTGCCTTTGACCACTTTCACTTTCAGCATTCCAATAAATTCTATCATTCCTTCCTATTTTCACCATCAATATCATTCAAACATCCATTAAAATCACTCATGAAAACAATTTCATTTCATTATCTGATGGTGTAATAAAGTTGGACCCATGAAGTATGTACTATGCATCAGTATGCTAATTCAACTTATGTTCAACACAAATACATTTAATCAAAGGAACTAAATATAATTACCATATTCTTTGAACCACTAGATTTTCGAAAGCTATCCATGATCTTTTTGGAGAAACTTGTTTGACGTTTGCTTTTTGTTGATAAAATGCGCAAACTATGTTTCAAAAATTCTTGACGCTCATACTTTGACCTGCAATCATAAATGTCAATATTAAAATGACACTCTTAAATGGAATGTTGATTGAATTGGTACCGTTTTTTATGCTACCATGAACAACATCGCAATGCCGTGTAAATTAGTCAATGCTTAACCAAGCACGATGGACTATTATTAAAAAGAGTAACACTAGATAAGAGTTACAAAACAATAAATATGAGAAGAAGAGCAAAATTTGGGCTGAAGACAAAAATTCATCTGGATGTATCATTACCTGCTTTTCAGTGACAAAAAGTGTAACAAATTTATAATATAAATGTAAGAATGTCTTACCTGATGAATTTTGCACGTTCTTCATGACTGGCATCTGGTCCAGGTTTTGTATATCCTTCCGGAATAAAAGCCTCATAAATTGAATTGGCAGACGCATTTCCTCCAACTTCCATCATTGCATCTATTTCATCATTTGACCATTCATCCAATGTTACAGACAAAATCTGACAAGGAAAAGGGAAACGTCTCAGTGATTTAATGCATAACAAGCAACCTCGATTCTATTCATGTATAGAGTGTTGAAAAGAGAGTGTTTCTAGCACTCATCTTGTCTTACATTCTACCTATCTTATCCATCTAACAAAAGCAACCTCAATTTTATTCATGTTAAGAAATCTTTTTGAATCTCAAAGTGCAATATAACATGTTTTCCCATCTAAAAAAAATTAGTAGGACAGTGGTTAGTGATTACCAATGGAATGGAGGATAAATTAGTAGTATGAGGAAAAATAAAAACACTTATTTGCGAAGATTCCACCTCTTATACCCTAGATCATTAAGTTTAGCACTTTGTCTGAATTTCATATTTCAGAAGACATCACATGCTAATGTAAGTTTTAAGAATAATGCGTCACCGCAATCATGTATACCATACGGTAGTAAATTTTTAAAAAAAAACTATTGCACAATCATAGCCATATAAGAGTGGTTGTTTTTCTCTCATTAAATTAAGTTCAAACAAAAGAAAAATATTAGCTATATATGTACATTTGTATGTATACTGTTAGTTTTTCAATTATTTCAAGACAAGGGAGCTCAGTTCAAATTTTTCTCATCGATAAAGATAAAATGTTTTTTAATTAAAAGATCGTGAATGATTTACCTTTGATATGTGAGTGCCAAGACTTCTGTGCACCCCACAACATTTTAAGCATACAAAAACTCCAATATTTGCTGACCTGAAGAAGCAGTTAAAAAAAATTAACTTCAACTAAAAAAAGTTAATATACATTACAAATGTGACAGGTTTCTTGGAGAATAAGTTAATTACACTAATATCTCATAATCCGATTACACAGAAAAACATGACTCTCAGACCTTAGTTTTAGAAAGGCCATGACCATAAACAAAAAAGGTTGTGTGGATAAGTGAATAAACTTACGCCCATTTAGGATCTGGAGCACTACAATCAGCACAAAAGCGATTATCTTTATGAACCAATAAATCCTTCAATCTTCTTTTACCTGTAAGAGACCTACCAATCATTCAACTTCTCAAGGAAAAACTAAACCAAAATGGCTTTTCATGCCACAAGCGGACATATGAAATAAGCAACAACTACTTTTTCTTAAATCGACCAATGCCTGTTTTTAAACATGTAATTTGAGCCTTCGAAAAAATTATTTCAAACAAAGATTTTAACCGATACAGACCATACAATCAACATAATTTGTACATCAACAAATAACTCGTGTCCTTGAAAAACACAACACATTATATACTGTGAGCATCAAATGTTAGATTATTATTTTTTAAATGTGAGAGTATATATCGAATTTTGATAAGGATAAACTAGTTAAATGCGAGAGAATGTTGTGTAATAAGAAACATAACGTACTTGATACAGGCCTCCCAAATTCCAACCTTCTATTGTTCATCGACATCCTTAAAACCCACTAATAGCAGTCAAGTTAATCCACCTGAGAAAGTAAGAAATATCCTGGGTTAAAGTCTATTTTCTTGAGAGAATATTTGGTTAAAGACTAACAAAATAAGAATGCAGTGAACTTCTACAATATATACCAAGTCTTTTCCAATGCACAAATCCTTAGTTTTTACCTTCAAATAGTAAATAAAAAAATAAAAAAATCAAGAATAGTATTTAACTAATTGATATAGAAAATAGATCAATTTATAATTTATGAATTAAACACATAAGCCACCCTAGTTCCACCCTTGATTGCAGGTTGGTCTAATTGATCATTAAGGGGAAGAAAAAATACAGATAAATCAAACATAAAAGTGGTAATCATGAAGAAAAAAGGTAAGCTTTTTGTTTGAATAAGCAGACATCAAAATTGTTGGGTCATATTTGTCAATAAAAAATTGTTGGGTCGTATGAGTTAAACATTAAACTTTCTACAACAACACAAGACGTATGCATGCATTATACTTACACTTTTCATTTACAATCAATAAACAACAACAACAAAAACAATACAATGATGGGCACCCACTATTTTCTAGTATTTTCAATTTTTGGTTCATCGATCAAACATTAAATTTGAGATTTTCTTTTTAATTACAAGAAATTACGTAAGAATGTTGTTTATACATGCTTGGAACAACAAGAATAGAATTGAAAGATTAACATTTGCATCAACGATTAAACAATCATCTTCTCATTAAGAAATCAATGAATAATAACCAGAAATGAAACGAACATAACACAAAATGAAAGAATAATGTGTATGAAGGTGGATTGAGAAAAGAGGATTAAATTACCGGTGAATGAAGGAATTGAAATCCGCATAAAGTCGGATGGAAGAGGGAGAGGTAGGAAAAATATGGTGACATTTTTTCTTTTTTTGAGCATGTATTTTGAAACAACGTTTTCTTTGTTTATAAAGGGTGTTCAAGTATTTTTATTTGGATTTGGTGCTCTCTCTCACCTATTTCTTTTCTTTTTTTTTTTGGTTACTCTCTCACCTATTTCTAATCAAGAAATTTTCTATTTTCAACTTTTAGATCATCAATCAAACATTAAATTTGAGATTTCCCTTTTTATTAAATATGGCAAGACTAAAAAAAACTTATTTATTTTTCCACATGACGGTACATCTCGTGGTGCGATGAAGAAATCAAAAGTTATTTGGTAGAAAATGTTTGTTGGTTGGTGTATTTTTTTAAAAAAATCTTGTCATAACTCAACTAAAAGAGTATTTATAGTTATCATGAACTTTAAAGTTCTGCGTGGTGAATAAGATTGGGAGCAATTACTACTAGTTTTTAGTTTAAAATGTTTGTTAAAAGAGGATTTGGAGTTGTCATCAATAATTAAATATTTACAGCGACGTAACCAAAAGAAGATTTGAAATAATCACTAGTAACTTTTATTAAAAATTGTTGAACTTTTGAAATTAAAATCGTGTGGTTTGTAATTGATAAAACAGAAGATCATTGGTAAAATTGGTTTTCTTTTAAAAATATCGGTTGTAAAAAAAGTGTAGAGTAATGATGTGAAAATGAAATAAACGTAAATATAAAAATCATAAACAAATAACAAACATTGTGTGGGCTAACAGTAACACACATGACCACTTTAACATATGCATGGCTAAAGATTTAACACACAAAGCCAGGTAAGTAGTGCTTACATTACCTTCACCGAAGTGATGGAGAATATGATCGATGGTGACAGAGATGGAAAAAAAGAGATCTATTGCTTTATTTGATATTATCGGACTCCAATATAGAATCACTGATTCTTTGAAAAATCGTAATTCTCGCAAGTTGTTCCTCCCTTTTGGCGTGTTAGTGTACTCTATAAATAGAATTTTCAACATGCAAAAGATATGGAAAGAATAAGGCATAGAATTGATTATCAGATTAATCACAATTAAACTAATTGATATTATCATTGATTATAAAATCAATCACAATTAAATTGGTTTATCATTGCGCCAACTTTTATGTGTTTTGTTTTTTTTTTTTGCAAAAAGGACCCGTTCAAAGACCAACCAACCTAAACAAGGGTTTTATGTCTCAAAAGTTTGAGTAAAAAAATGCCTCAAAATTCGTCAAGCAATATCATACCCTAATTTTGACCTAATATTATTATTTTCCCTCCATCATCCAAACATTAAATTCTCCTTAGTGCTTTTCCTAATTATCACTCTAGGTTCAAAATCTAAAATTTCCCTGCCACAACAGATGCAGTCTACAGATGCATGTAGCATAAGGAAAATGACATTTAATAACTTCTACACTCATTTCTCTGTTTCCAAGCTGCCTATTCCTGTTCTCCATGCAGCTTTTAGTCCACTCTCTTTTCCATGCCCATATTTGCATGTGTTGTTAACAACTTGCTTTGCCTTTTTCCACCCACCCTTTAACCAATTAATCCAACCGTCTATATTCCACACGTTTTTTAATGTCAGTTCTTCTTCATTAAATTTCCCACACGTATTTCCTATAAGCACTGCTCCACCTCTTCCAGACTCTTCATAATCTTTTCATCTCAACTTCTGATACCATTTACACATGCACGCTGCACTAGCATAATTACCATCAAACAAGCATTAATTATCTTACGTCTTCCCAGTATCAGTGCTTTATCAATTGTGTTGCTCTATACACCAATGGAAACTTATTAAATGCATATCTCTACATCATTTCCATTCAACAGCAATCAATTGTTTTTCTTCCAATGAAGACATTCTTATTGTGCCTTTTCTTTTTTCCCATGGACAATCATACTACCATTTCATTTTGTCAATGAATAATACTATCATAGATGTTACAATTGGTTTGTGGTCTATCTCTCTGCCATTTTGTTTTAAGAGAAATCCACCTGATAGTATGGAATGCTTTGTGGTCTGTCATAACCGTGTGTGTTAACTCATTTAGAACACGAAATAGCCTTAGGTAGCATACATTGCAAACTCACCTGATAGTATGGAATGCTTTGTCTTGATATTGGAACAAATCTAAACTCAACTGTATTATTTTTTTGAAAAGATTATAGATATAAACTTTAGGCATGAACCAAAAGTGTATGATGCATTTGAATCTTATATCAATCTACAACTCAAAAAGTTATTTAGCATTGTGTTTTATGTTGAGAATGTGTCTCAGTGGTTATGTTTCTATGCTGTTATTTATGCAAGGACAAATCATTGTGAACCACTTCTTACTATGATAATATAGTTTTAGTTTTGATTAGATTCTTTATCTTATTTTTAGTTAAGTTTGGTCATATATAGTCTCATTTTATATTCAGTTTCGTCCTAATGATCCTTTATATTTTTTAAATTGTTCTTTTGCTTCTATGACATATTTAAAGATCATGAGTGGCGAGGACTGCAATTTCAGAAGGAAAACATTGTTTAACATGTGAGGATAGAGTGTTTATTGAGAGACTGAAACAATCTTTTCTGATTTATGTTTCAGGAGCTTTCATTCTTTACTACTACATGCTACTGCTACGTGTTTTCATTCTAAAGCTGCAGTATAAATTTCCAGCATCATGGATCCTAAAACACATGATACTAACTCATCAATTATCTTAATGTGATATTTGTATAACATATTTTAGGAAGCAATGCTTTTGTAAATTTTTTGACAAGGCTCTTATTTAAAGACAGTATATGATTTTTCAGAAACCGTATACATGTACCAATTCATCTTTTGGACTTCGGAAAGGCTCGAAAGTCCAAGAGATCAAGATAAGGAAGAAAAGCTTCAGGAGAATGTTGAATGTTCAAAACGTGTTTGTGCGTAATAAAGGTTCACTTCATATGGTCCGTTTGTTATAGCTTTAAACAAAAGTGAATTTTTGTAGTGTATTATGTTTTTGTTATAATTTTTTTAACAAATAAATTTTTAAGGGAAGCTTCAAATGAAAAATTCGTTTGAATCACTTATCCTAAAATGTAATTCCAAGTATTTCATCATTTTGTTATAATTTTATTTTTATATTAAAATTTTTAAAAAATCTCTAAAAAAAAACTATATCAAATATATTTTCATAAATATCATTTTTAAAATATGTCATTTTCAAAAATTGTGTGATTTTTACAATGTAAAATCTCGAGCAATGATATAAGATAAAATCTCTTTTTCAAAAAATGTGTGATTTTTAAGTTAGTGAAAAATGTGTGATTTTTAAGTTAATGAACGTCTAAATCTCTTTTTTAACTTATACCAAATGAGTATGAAATAACATCTACTATTTTTTTGCTCAAAAAAAAAAAAACTTCTACTATTTTTAAGTAAATTTTCAAAACAATCCATTTTTAGAAATACAAAGAAAAATCCAATTTTTTTCATATCTAAAACAAACAGGTCCAATCTCTCTTATTGACTCTTTGTGATTATCTTGACTTTATAGTAAAAGCACCTTTGGTAATCTATTCATTTTACTCACCTCAGCCGAACTGTAAATTATCAATGTCTGTTATCCCCAATAATCGGAGGATTTAAACTAAAATGAAAGTATGTAAGATAATTTACTGATTTTTATTACAGACGATAGGACCTGTGCGACGCACGGGTCAAAAGTCTCATTGATTATAAATATAAGGGTCTCGCTAACAAGTGTTTTTAGGGTAATGGTTAAAGAATCTACAACAAATAGAAATGTTGTCTTGGAAATATAAGATGTTGTTTTTGATAAAGTAATTATTACACCACTTTTTTCATAAAAACTTAGTTGTTTTTGATGCTTAACTATTACACACTTGGAGCACTGGTTAACGTTCTCCTAGATATAAATATAAAATGTAAATTATTGATATTTGCATTGCTAAGTTGGTTATTATTTAAAATGCGTCAAATACTCATGTGATGGTTTAAATCTTGTACACATTATTTTTTATAACTATTTTGTTCAAAAATTATATTTTGAAAGACAACACTAAAAATTTTGGTTCAAATCTTTCAAAAAAAAAAAAAAAAATTGGTTTAGACTTTAACATATTGTGCTGGCCCTAAGTGTGAACCACATATCTTTTATGTGTATAATTACAGAGACTAATCATCAAGTCAGAGATAACATATAGAGTTTTACTTTTCCCACCCTATGACTTTCCTCTCGCGCCCTATTTTTTTTCTCCAAAATTACCCTCGGTACATTCCGGATTATATAATCCGAACACGTCCGGATTATATAATCCGTATTGCAACAGTACACAAAACTGATACAGGTTTGCATTTTATTGTGGTTTTATCATTGTTTTTCAATCATTATATATGTATCTATAAAAAGCAATTAACTTAAATATTATATCAAAAAATGATTATATATATATATATATATATATATATATATATTTCGAGATTTTATACCAATCATTATACATTTCACCTAATGATATACATTTCAACTAAACTAATGATATATATCTAATTTATGGCGTCGAAAGATCAATGGGACTATCATCCACTTCAACCTTCACACCAGGACCAGAACCAAACCTCTCATCAGGATCAAGATTTTCAATAATGTACAATTGTTCGTCATCTTCTATCACCTCTACACACGCCGCCCGACCTAGCTCATTATAATCTGCCATCCGGCTGACATATCTATTATGCCAAGTGTCTGCATCCTCTCGATGGTATCGTCTCCATAGAGCGGAAGTGTGAGGAATCGGACAATCATCCTTCAAATCCAATGTCATAAAATGGTTGTCATTCACATATGCCAGACACATCAACGGATCGATACTTGGCGGCGGCGGTGGACCACATGGAGGGAAATAGGTTTATGATTTTCCAATGGACAAAACAACAACCGTTTGATTGAATTTATGTGCCATGAGGAAACCCATATCTGGTATGGTCATCCATTTATCCCGTGGTGCATTCCTAATACCGCCATAGGATAAAGCATCTGAGACCTCTTTATACCGCCTATCATCATTAATCATCCTCCGATAGCGGGCATTTTCTACACCGATAAGCTCTTTGTAAAGGTTGTACCAGATTAGTTGGTGATCATCAACAGTCAAGTTACGTGGGACCGCAACTACTAGGACCCCACAATGGTCATCACTGGGTACATCCCTAACCTTTTCAATAAAGTCATGCATCCAAATTGGGATTTGGTCTTTGTGTGGTATGTGGACTTTAACGGGTGTTGGCTTCTTGGAATTTTTGGGAATTGGCTTAGGAGGAGTATGAGACATGTTGCTTTTCCGTGCACTCTTTCTACTCGTTCCTATTGATTTTGTGTGTGAACCTTGTGTCTCTTGCTCCTGGGAGTCAACAATCTCCCATAGGGAAGGGGATTGCCTTGTCGATTGAATGCTTTACTTATCTTTATTTAGAGCTCCTTTGGTGGTGACCTTATTTGGCGGTGGACGCATAGAGGTGGTATCCAGTAAAGCAAATTGTCTGAATTGTTCCTTCATATGCAACTTCATGTTGTAATCGGCGTCCTTGAACCGAGCCTGCAATGTGTAAAAAAACTGTCATTTTGGTTGTTGCTGGAAAATAGGTAGAAACATGCATTCTGGTTTGAGCACTGATACGGTACGAATTTCAAAATCTGGAACACATGTAAATCCAGAATATAAAATCCGAAACATCTCGATACACCCTTTGCGTGAGCCTTAAATGCACTTGCATGGGGCATAAATGCTACCCTTTCGGATTATATAATCCAGATTGCACGAGTACATGAAATTAAAACAAAAATCTTGGGCAGAAGCTAAAGTAACACAGTTTTTTAAAAATATACCTGAAGAATATCTCATTTCGGCAATAGAGAGATGTCTGCTTTATGAAGCTTCAGGTCATGAACGGATTTCCAGTCTGTACTAAAATCACTCATACTGCTACTCAGATACTTTTTCAACCGAGCATGTGCAGATTCAGTTCTATCTGTTGTAGTATTCCCCATATGAAAGTTTTTGTCAACCCAAAAGCTCAATAACTTCACCTTAACCGGATTCAAAATTGTCTTTTCAACATAATTCAATAACTTAGGAAATTTTGCGCATACAGCTTTGAACCGTGTCCAATTATCAATGTATGCTTCCTCCGTTTCGGAGTCCACAATATCCAACCATGCAGTCACCACAGTCGTCACCACCGAAGTAGGCTTGATCGCTTCCCCATTCTTGCATCTGAGATCCTTGACTTTGCAGTCAAATTTACACTTTGTTCTCATATTTTGTCCAATGTGATATGGGCACAATAGAGGAGTAGTATCAGGGAAAACCTTTTCCACAACATTCATCAAAGCATTGTCCCAATCAGTGATAACTACTTTGACATAGAGATCTTTGGAATGCAACATCTCACGACACCTATCAAGAGCCCAATTAACACTGTCTTGCCTCTCAGACATCATATAAGCAAAAGCAATAAAGAAGGTTTTCATGGTAGACGTGTTACCACAAACTCAGGCAATGGAAGACGATACTTGTTTGTCTTGTACGTGGAATCCAACACAAGCACCGTGAAGAATGTGTTAAACAACTTGATAGAATTTGGATGTGCCCAAAAAACATCACTGACATCATCAGAATCACGATACTTTCTACAATGATACATGTAACCATTATCAACCAAAGACTTCAAGAGATGTTGCATGACATTCCTCGTACCCCTAATGAACCGCCTATACCTGTGGCATGCATTACAAACGTGTTTGATAGTAGTTGAAGTGGTACGGTTCCTCTTCCGTAAGTTGGTAAGCATTTGCCTCAGAGGAATGTTTGAATCCACCATCTCCTGAAGGTGAACACGTTCATTTGAGTTTAGAAGACCGACAGTTTTATGACCTTTCAACACATCTGTCATGTCATGGTTGTGTCTACCATCACCAACTTTAAGGCTCCAATCACCACCAGTCAACAGGTAACCTCTCAACCTAAACGGACACTCGCATTTAACTGAACCGGCTATCTCACGCCGATTACTCAGTGTATGAACCTCCCCTTTCACACATCAAAGTAACAAATGCGCTTCTTCCATTGCCACTGTTATCGAATTTACCAATAACCATGGAAAAATCGAGCTTCCTAACTTTTTCTCGAACCCACTCCAACAAATCATTCTGTGTTGCAAACTTGTGTGTAGTGGTAAAATGTTCTCGCTGATCAATACAAACAACAAGAATAGGAGGAGGAGCATCCTCTACTTTCGCATCACCTAAAGAAATTTCAAGTTTCGGTGGTGGTGGTGGGGGATTCTTGGATTTGGCATTTCCAGAATCATGCACATCTTCAAGTAAAAGAACCGGCAACACGATATGATGTTCAATCTTAGCTGGATAAACATTTGGGGCATCAACCGGAACAACCATAAGTGAAAATAGTGCGAAGCAGAGTAAGAAAATGAACACAGTTTCTATACTGATGTTGTTCAGATTCCTAAATTTGAAACGTATGAATGTAGTCCAGAATTTATTTTCCGGATCAATCCAGTACAAATCATATGACGTGATCAAAAGGAAATCGCCTAAAAAATGAATGGGGGGAAATTCATATACACATTACCTTTGCATTCAGACGAAGATGATGATGTTAACCCCCCTTATGGCCAAATTGCTGCTTCAAACCATATTTTCATCCAAAATGGTGTGTTTTTTAGAGGTGTAGGGAGTGTTTCTGATAAAGGTGGTGTGCTTCAGCTAGGTTCTGGAGGAGTATATATAACCTTGCAGTCCGGATTTCGTTTTCCGGAAAAAAAACGCCTATTTTTCCCGCTCACTTCAAATGCAGGGTGTTCGGTAATTATAATCCAAAATACCGCTATTCTGTCCGGATTATAATTTTTGAAACTGCAAGCACCCTGAACATTTTCAAGTTTCACAAATGACATGGTGCAGTGTGCTTTTCTGATCATTTCAGAATATATTATCCGCAAACTGTCCGAAATATATAATCAAGACAAAGGGTAGTTTGGTCCAAATCGCAGGGCGCGCGAGAATGCAGCATGGTGGAAAAAGTAAATCTCTAACATATATGTTATGAGTGGCAAAACATCTTTTTTTTTTTTCTCTCAGAGGAAAACGTTAACTAGTGCCCCGGGGCACTAGTTAAGGAAACCAAATATAGTATAAGTATCTTGAAATTTGTGTAGTCAAAGTTAAAAAAAAGTGTAAAGAATAATGTTTTCAACGCAAATATTTTTAGTCGTAATTCTTTTTGTCGTGACAAGACCATTTTTTTAATTCTTTTTGTCGTAATTTTATCTTTAGTCCTTTTTTTAATTAATTTTTTGGGTTGAAATTAGGTAAATTTAATGTAATTTTTTTAAAAAATAAGTTAGATAAAAAAAAGGGTTAAATAAGAGTGCAACTTTCCTCCATATAGGGAAGCATCCATTTATGCATGTTCACTTCTTCGTTTGCCTCCAAGTCCGAAGCTGTGAAATGATATTGACACATTCGTCATTCCCTTCATGCCAAAAAGACCGCGATTTCCATTTCCACCAATCTTCGCGAGCCAAATAGCCTCCAATTTGAAATGTCGTACGACACCATTTACCACTCTTATTCAAAACCCAAAATCCTCTTCAACTTCCTTAACCTCCACATTCTTAAACCACCTCAAAAACCAAAGACTAGACTCAGCACGTGCTGTCTTCAACAAAATCCCTTCCCCTCACGTGTCACTCTACACCAAGCTACTCCTCGCTTACGCTCACAACAATAATCTCCATGAAGCAATCAACCTCTTCAACCAAATCCCATCAAACACCAAAGACACTATCTCATGGAACTCTGTCATCAAAGCTTCAATCATTTGCAATGATTTTGTCACTGCAGTTAAACTGTTCGATGAAATGCCGCAACAAAATTCAATTTCATGGACAATGATAATCCATGGTTTCTTATCAACCGGAAGAGTTAACGAAGCTGAAAGGTTTTTTAATGCAATGCCGTATGTTGATAAAGACGTTGCCACATGGAATGCTATGGTTAATGGTTATTGTAATAATGGTAGAGTTAACGATGCTCTTCATTTGTTTCATGAAATGCCTTGCAGGGATGTTATTTCTTGGACTTCGATTATTGCTGGGTTGGATCGAAATGGAATGAGTTATCAAGCGTTGGTTTTTTTTAAGAAGATGGTGGGTTTTTTTGGTGTTGGAATTTCTTCAACTACTTTGGTTTGTGGGTTGTCTGCAGCTGCTAAAATTTTGGATTTTTACGCGGGAATTCAGATTCATTGTTGTATGTTTAAGTTTGGTTTTTGTTGTGGTTTTGATGAGTTTGTGTCTGCTTCGCTAGTTACTTTTTACGCGTGTTGTAAGAGAATGGAAGATGCTTGTAAAGTTTTTGGTGAGACTGTTTGTAAGAATGTGGTGGTTTGGACTGCTCTTTTGACTGGGTATGGTTTGAATGATAAGCATGTGGAAGCATTGGAGGTTTTTAGTGAGATGATGAAATTCAATGTGGTGCCTAACGAGTCTTCTTTTACTAGTGCTTTGAATTCTTGTGTTGGGTTGGAGGATCTCGAGAAGGGGAGAGTGATTCATGCTGCAGGAATTAAATTGGGTTTGGAAAATGCAGTCTATACGGGGAATTCTCTTGTCGTTATGTATAGTAAATGTGGTTTTATTGGTGATGCATTGTGTGTGTTTAAGGGGATTGGTGAGAAGAATGTTGTGTCTTGGAATTCTGTTATTGTTGGTTGTGCTCAGCATGGATGTGGAACATGGGCTTTGGTGCTTTTTAAAGAAATGTTGAGGGAAGGAGTTGAGTCTGATGAGATCACGTTGACTGGTTTGCTTTCTGCTTGTAGCAGATCCGGGATGTTACAAAAGGCAAGGTGTTTTTTTGGGTATTTTGCTCGGAAAAGATCAATGAAGCTGACGGTTGAGCACTATGCTTGTATGGTGGATGTGCTTGGCCGGTGTGGAGAGGTGGAGGAAGCGGAAGCGCTGGCGACGAGCATGCCTGTGGAAGCAAACTCAATGGTGTGGCTGGTTTTGCTGAGTGCTTGCAGGGTGCATTCTAGTTTGGATGTTGCAGAAAGAGCTGCGAAACGGATATTTGAAATGGAGCCTGATTGTAGTGCTGCCTATGTGCTGCTGTCGAACTTGTATGCATCGTCTAGAAGATGGTCTGAAGTTGCAAGGATTAGGATGAAAATGAAACATAATGGAATAGTAAAACAACCTGGGTCAAGTTGGATAACCTTAAAAGGAATGAGGCATGAATTTCTGTCTGCAGATAGGTCCCATCCTCTTACCGAGAAAATCTATGAAAAGTTAGTGTGGTTAGGAGTAAAGTTAAAAGAACTGGGTTATATTCCTGATCAACAATTCGCCTTGCATGATGTTGAAATTGAGCAAAATGAAGAAATGTTGTCTTACCACAGTGAAAGGCTTGCAATTGCATTTGGATTGCTTAGCACTGTGGAAGGAAGTACAATAACTATAATGAAAAATCTACGTGTATGTGGGGATTGTCATACTGCAATAACACTTATGGCAAAGATTGTTAAGAGAGAGATTGTGGTCAGAGATTCTAGCCGTTTTCATCACTTTAAGAATGGCATATGTTCTTGTGGGGATTATTGGTAGAACATTGTTTATTCATTAATTTGTTCATTAGAAAGTCTAAAATAGTTTACACTGAAAATACCGAGGAAGGAAAACGATATGAATATCGGTGGAAATTTTTGTTTATTATACACTGCAGATCCTTGATAACAAAAGATGGAGTGAAAAGTTTGGCATGACAATGTGTAGATTCTGAGTGGACTGTTAATAATGGATTCTCAGTTCATTTTCCTATTTTCCTTCCGTGCACTAAATTTTTTGTTTGTTATACGCTGCACACTCATTGGCACCTATGAAGTATGAACTAAGATAAGAAGATTCTTAGGAGCAAAAGGAACATTTTGCGAGAAAGAGTAGATGATTCAAGGCAATAAACATGAACTGGAGTCATCACCACCAACAAGGAGTCAGGGATAGAATCTCATCTTTTAAGTAACATGAAGTACAAGAATTCAAGTTTCCTAATATTGCAAGATATATGAGATGATCCATAGAGGAACCAAGGCAGGTTGGAAAAATTTAGGTGGAAAGATAAAAGATTTAGGCAATAAGGTTTTGAGATTGTTTGATATTTATGGGGCGATGTTATTAATTAATTTTAATAGTTTTGTTTAATTATGAACTAAGAATTTTAGTGCAATGTACCTATCTATTATTCGTGAATAGAGGATAGTCATGCAAACCTTAATTTCCACTTTTTGTCATATATTTTGTCCTCCTTCTTTTGTCAATTTATTACAATTTTTTCCTTTCACTTTTATCTTACACCTCTACTTCACCGCTCTAAATATAGAGCTTTGGTGATGCACATCAATTGTTTTTGTCCACTCACTTTTATCTCACATCTCTATTTCGCAACCCTACGTTATGAAACCATATAATATGAATTTTTTTTTTGATAATTTTTTTTTTATATATTATATGGTTTCATAATGTATGAATTTATATGATGTTCAATTTCCTCTTACAAAACAATCGATATAAAAGTTTTTTTGATAAAATTTCCGGTTTTATTTGTACTTTGTCCTCCCACATCTTTATTTGTACTATAGCCATTATGATAAAGTATTTTTTACAACAACTAAAATCATTGTAAAAGATTTTTTTTAACAAAAATAAAATAATATTCATTTATTCAAATTGATAGATTACAATATTCAACATCTCTAAAAACTTAAAAGATGAATTTATGAACAAACTCACTACATTCAAGTTAATAGCATAAAATAGAACATGCCTATAAATAATATGATAAAATTAAAATGACTAGAATACCCATGCCTCCAAATTTGCAACATTATGCCCAAACCATTGATTGAATAATTTTTTTTTAATAGGAAACTGATGAACATCACAACGAGATGATAAATTAAACAAAGTCGCACAAGACGACATACAACACAATGCTGCACTCAGACAATAAAATCATGAAGTAAAAAAAAACCTAGATATATATGTAAAAATCAATTATTTAGATCAAAATAGAGTTAAAAAAAGATGAAAATGGATGATTTCAAATAAAAATATTGAACAAAAACCACAAAGAAAACACAAGAGAGAACTAGTAAGAGAAAACTATGGTTGAAGTTTAGACATTTTAAATGTGAAAGAGTGAGATGTTTGAATTCGAATGCCAAATATGAAGAAATGAGGTGTTTAAGTTCGAATTCTAAAGAGGGCATAAACTTTGCATTTTCTTTAAGTGGTGTGGTGTAAACTACTAGCATATATCTTTTATACAAAAAATAATCGACATAAATTACATTTTACAACAATTTATGACATAATAAAAACGTAATTTTGTACAAACAAAAACGCAATCATACATTTTTTTTTTTTGTCTTAGATGAAGTGGTAATCCACTAAAATTAAACTCACAAAAACTGTGAGGTCCCACGTTCGAACCCGAGTCACGGCGTCCAGCATTTACCAGTTGAGCAAGAATTTCTAGACTAATTATACATATTTTTAACTTGTTAAAATTATGTCAAACACACTTTTTTTAAATTTAAATTGTCATAACTAATAAAATGTAAGTTTTATCTTACAGTACGAGTCCTCTCAAAAAAAAAAAAAAAAGTCTTACAGTACGAGTCATAGCTATTAGTAAATTAATAAATAAATAAATAAATTACCCTTCCGCTCTACTACCGCGATTCTCAACCCACCGCCGTCGCCGGTAATAATTCCGACGAGCACCGTCTCCGATCGGTTTGTCTCATTCGGACTTTCTCACTGTAGCTTCTTCTATCTATTATCACCATTCCACGCTTCTCAATTCACGCGTATTAAAATCGCTAACTGTTACGTTAAGTACGAATATTCCTAGAGAATGTAGATTTTTTCTTGACAGTTTTTTGGGTTTTATAGCTGTAGTTTTTGCTTATAGTATCGCGGGTGCTATGCTTTATTCGTTTTAATAATTATTGTTTTTCTTATTTTCAATAAAGCATTTTTTTTTATGTGGATGCTCTTGAGAGTTCATGATGAATAGTAACAAACATTCTTTTCTTTTTCACGCTCATAAAATGGTAGGGTTGATGTTCTTGAACGCAACCCTTGTGTTGTACTAGAGTACATAATCCATTGCCATTGTTTAGGAATTTGGGGACTGGGGGAGCGCTTGGAGCAACAACGAACCAATGCTCCATTGTTAGATGTATGGGTCGCCTCTCTTATATATCCAGTGTTGAGTAACGCTCATTTGTAGTAGCTGTGTGACTCAACCACTCACACTTGAACCCAACAATTACTATCACTTCAGACGCAACATAACTTCATGTTTCTGCTGTCCATATTTGTTGCAAACTAAACCATTTGGTGGGTTATAAGTGCATTATGTTTTGTTATACTTATTTCAACCATTGGGTATTATGAATTGAATAACGCCCAGATTTTAGTAAACTAGGGCCCTGTTTACCTAAGTCATTTTCATAAAAAACAGAAAATCATGGTAGAAATATGTTAGCTATAGGTTTTGAAAACATTTCCCTTAAATTTTTTTTCATATAAAAATGTTTTTGGATGTTAAATTGAAATAATTTTCATGGCCATAACAGCACTTCAAACGAGCCTATGTGTTCCTCTATGAAAGCATATGTATTATATGTTGTTCTTAGTTCTGATTCTTTGTTTTCCGAAATTCATTTTCAGGTACCATGGCAAAGAGAAAGGGAAGAGGTCAGCCTAAAGCGTCAAGTCTTCTGAAGAAGGTTAAACACAATGCAAATGTCGAACCGATTGTTCTTAATAATCCATCATATGAATTGGAAGTTGATCTTGGGTTTGTAGAGGAGCAGGAGACAGGTAAACATGGATTCACGTTATCATATTCTGCTCCAGTTGATCTTGGGTTTGTAGAGGAGCAGGAGTCTGGGACACACAGATTCCCTTTATCTTATTCTCTTGTTTACTACTATTTTTTTTTTTAATCTGCTTGTTTACTCCTATTCCTTACCGGGATTTGAACACAGTCCAGATTTTGGCAAACAAATTGTTTCTAGATGCTGAATTGATAATTTTTAGGGGAAAATTGCTCATTAGGCTTCTAATATTTCTCCCAGCCACCCCAAAATTACCTAAATACCCCAAAAGGCAGTTGTTCGGGGAAATTTTTTAAATCGGTTATACCGATTTAAAAGGTGCTTAAACTGCCGTTGGAGAGCTGAGCGGTACTTAAGTGCCGCTCAGGGAAGCTTAAGAGAAATTGGACAAGCCTAAAGAAAAATTTCCTTTTCAGGGCCATAATAGCACTTCAAATGGGCCTACGTGCGCCTCTACAAAAGCATACGTATGATATGTTGTTCTTAGTTCTGATTCTTTGTTTTCTGAAATTCATTTTCAGGTACCATGGCAAAGAGAAAGTTAAGAGATCGGCCTAAAGCGTCAAGTCTTCAGCAGATGGTTAAACAGAGAGCAAATGTCAAAACGGCTGTTCTTGATAATCGATCAAATGAATTTGAAGTTGATCCTGAGTTGGTAGGGCAGCAGGTGACAGGTGCACATGGATTCCCTTTATCATATTCTCTTATTAACTCCTATTCGTTACTGTGAATTGAATACAATCCAGATTTGGGTAAACGAGTTGGTTCTGGATGTTGAGTTGAAATAATTTTTAGGCCCCTAATAACAGTTCAAATGGGCCTACATGCTCCGCTACGGAAGCATATGTATGATTTGCTGTTCTTAATTTTGATTCTTTGTCATCTGAAATTCATTTTCAGGTACCATGGCAAAGAGAAATTTAAGATATCGGCCTAAAGCGTCAAGTCTTCAGAAGAAGGTTAAACAGAGTGCAAATGTCAAAACAGCTGTTCTTGATAATACATCAAATGAATTGGAAGTTGATCCTGAGCTTGTAGAGGAGCAGGAGACAGGTACACATGGATTCCCTTTATTATATTCTCTTGTTAACTCCTATTCCTTACTGGGAATTGAATACAATACAGATTTTGGTAAACGGGTTATTTCTGGATGTTGAATTGGAATAGTTTTCAGGGGCCTTAGAGCACTTCAAATGGGCCTACATGCTCCTCTATGAAAGCATATGTATGATATGCTCGTCTTAATTTTGATTCTTTGTTTTCTGAAATTCCTTTTCAGGTACGATGCCAAAGAGAAATTTGAGAGATCGGCCTAAAGCGTCTACTCTTCAGAAGAAGGTTAAGCAGAGCGCAAATGTCAAAACAGCTGTTCTTCATAACCAATCAAATGAATTGGAAGTTGATCCTGAGTTTGTAGAGGAGCAAGAAACAGGTACACATTGATTACCTTTATCAATCATATTCTCTTATTAACTCCTATTCCTTACTGGGAATTGAATACAATCAAGATTTTGGTAAACGAGTTGTGTCTGGATGTTGAGTTGAAATAATTTTCAGGGCCCTAATAACACTTCAAATGGGCCTACATGCTCCTCTACGAAAGCATGATATTCTGTTCTTAGTTCTGATTTTTTGTTTTCCGAAATTCATTTTTCAGGTACCATGGCAAAGAGAAAGGGAAGAGGTCGGCCTAAAGCGTCAAGTCTTTTGAAGAAGGTTAAACAAAGTGCAAATGTCAAAACAGCTGTTTTTGATAATCCATCGAATGAATTAAAAGTTGATCCCAAGTTTGTAGAGGAGCAAGAGACAGGTACACATGGATTCCCTTCATCATATTGTCTTGTTAATTCATATTCCTTATTATGAATTGAACAGAGTCCCGATTTTGGTAAACGAGTTGTTTCTGGATGTTGAATTGAAATAATTTTTTGGGCCCTAATAGATCATCAAAAGGGCCTACGTGCTCCTTTATGAAAACATATGTATGATATGTTGTTCTTAGTTCTGATTCTTCCTTTTTTGAAATTCATTTACAGGTACCATTTCAAAGAGAAATTTAAGAGGTAGGCCTAAAGTGTCAAGTCTTCAGAAGCAGGGTAAACAGAGCGCAAATGTCAAAACGTCTGTTCTTGATAATCCATCAAATGAATTTGAAGTTGATCTTGAGTTTATAGAGGAGCAGGCGACAGGTACAAATGGATTCCCTTTATCCTACTCTCTTGTTAACTCCTACCTTACCGGGAATTGAATGCAGTCCAGATGTTGGTAAACGAGTTGTTTCTGGATGTTGAATTGAAATAATTTTCAGGGCCCTAATAGCATTTCAAATGGGCCTACGTGCTCCTCTATGAAAGCATATGTATGATACGCTGTTCTTAGTTCTGATTCTTCGTTTTTTGAAATTCATTTTCAGGTACCATTGCAAAGAGAAAGTTAAGAGGTCGGCCTAAAGCGTCAAGTCTTCAGAAGCAGGTTAAACAGAGTGCAAATGTCAAACCGGTTGTTCTTGACAATCCATCAAATGATTTGGAAGTTGATCCCGAGTTTGTAGAGGAGGAGGAGACAGGTACACATGGACTTACTTTATCATACTCTTCTGTTCCACTTGATACCTGGTTTGTAGAGTTGTAGGAGACACGTACACATGGATTCCCGTTTTCATATTCTCTTGTTAACTCCTATTCCTTATTGGGAATTGAATACAGTCCAGATTTTGGTAAACAGATTGTGTCTGGTTGTTGAATTGAAATAATTTTTAGGGCCCTAATAGCACTTCAAATAGGTCTATATGTTCCTCTAGAAAAGAATATGTATGATATGCTGTTCTTAGTTTTGATTCTGTTTTCCAAAATTCATTTTTAGGTTCCATGGCAAAGAGAAAGGGAAGATGTCGGCCTAAAGTGTCAAGTCTTCAGAAGAAGCTTAAACAAAATTCAAATGTCGAAACTGTTGTTCTTAATAATCCATCAAATGAGTTGGAAGTTGCTCCTGACGTTGTAGAGGAGCAGGAGAATCAATCAAATGAATTGGAAGATGATCCTGACTTTGTAGAGGAGCAGGAGACAGGTACAATTTCACAATGCTCAACATTCTATTATTTCCTTCAAAACAGAACTTCAACCATCCTCCATGTTATAGTTTTACATGTTGTGTTCTGCGTGTTATAATTTAATTTATAAACTATAAATAAATTGTTTGTCTCAAATGATTTCATCAACAAAGAATTCCAAGAATACAGTTTAGAACTCAGGGGATGTAAGGTTGTTGGGGTGGGGGAATTATGGAGTGCAATGATAAGGAGGTATAAGGTTCTATCCCCACCCACACCATAACATTAACATACAGTTCTAACATTTACTAGTAAAAGAAAACAGTTCTAATTAAAAGAAAACAGTTTAGAACTCCACATATTTGTTTATAGAATGAAGACATCAATGTCATTTGTTGATACGTCATAGACTTTTAACATATCAATTCTGTTTATAATTCTGCAATGAATATGTTAAAAATCAGTGCCCAAGGGTAAGGCCACTAAAGCCCTCGCTTTAGGCCTACTGGCAAAAAAAATAAAATCATAATTTTATAGGGAAAAGGCCTCACATGCAGACACAAAAGTCCTCATATATCAAAACTTGCTTTGAGACTCACTTATTTTTGAGGATTATTGGTCCGGCCCTGTATGAAAGCAAGAAATTGCTGCAACGTTGCATTATTTGAGATTATTTTGTTTGATATTAATTGAGGATATTCTACCAAATCATTAATCGAAAAAGTCAAGATTGAGAGAAACCATAATTTATAATATATTATAGATAATAGATGGCATGGCATACCCAGTAATCGACTCAACAACAACAACCAAGCCTTATCCCACTACGTGGCTATAGAATGCGAGAAAAACTTAGGATTTGAACCTAGTACATAGATAGAAGTCATACTTAGTAATCGACTCGAGTAATTAATTTATAGTTGGTCTCTATGTTTGCTTGGTGTCCTTTATTCCATTCTTAAAAACGATAGTTAAGAATAATTTCAATTACAGATGTCTTATTATTAATGGTTTTTGTATGTTTTAGAATTGTTAATGCAAAGGGGACCAGGGCGACCAAGAGGGTCAATGAATCAGAAGAACCATCCACAGAATGCAGATGGAAAGTTGAATGTTTTCATTTCAATGGTTCTATAGTTCATGGCTTTGAGGCTATATTTGAAAATTCTCTTATTTTCCTATTGTTTTTTGCTTCAGATATAAGAGTCAGGCCTAAGAATAAAGTAAGAGGACAAACAAGAGGGTTGATGCTTGAAATGAAGCGTAAACTGAGTCGAGATGGAAAGTTGGATGTTGATATTCATCCTACGAGGCTGGTGGCTGTAGGTCCAGGTCGTAATGACTTCATTACTGATCTTTCTATTATTGTTCGCAAGAACGCCCGTTTTAATGTGAACAAGTGGAGCAGTGTTCCACAAAGTACTAAAGATACTATAGTGGAAAAAGTTCTGGTATGTTATTGGCATTTACGTTGATTCTGGTTTGTTTTACTTGTGATTATCGTTCTTATAGCTGTCAATTAAGCCCCACCCACTAAGCCGTCTGATTATGTCCCCCAGTTGAGGGGACTCTATTTTGGCCCCAGCCGATTAAGATAATAACGTGGGGGCTTCAAGGTCCCCACATTAGAAGAAATCCACACCAACGTAGTCGCATAGCTCCACCTCTCTGTTTCATGTCATCCTCTGCCTTGCTCATTTTCATGTTCAAACTTTTTTGTTAGTTTTGTATTGATTCCGTTTTATACAACATGTAAATGATTTGCTGATAAATCATGTTTTTTTTTTTTTTTTTTTATGGAAAAATTTAGTGGTTCTATATGGTTTTTTTTACCCTCTCATATTATGAAAATTATTATAATTTTATGTCGATTGGTCTGTTATATTTTCCCACGTTATTAGATTATAAATATGCCACTCCCACGTTGTATAACATTAATACCCAACATACTGCATAGTAACCTATTAAGATCACACATTCAGTAGAGCTATGACCAAGGTAGTCCTTATAAGGCTCAGGACTTTTGATGTGTGTGTTGGAAACACTGGCTGCCTTCATTGCAGTCATCATACATCCATGCCCCAAAGGTCCAGTGGTAGGCGTGAGGGGATTTGTTGGAGACCGTTGCTGCCTTTCTGGCATTCCATCATACCGTCATTTGTCCATATTAGAATTTGACTAAGGTCTAATGCAACCCAAAAAGCTAGCTCATGGGATGACGAGTAAGGATTGACGAAACTTTATACGGACCACTTTGGCCATATCTTCGATGTGGGGTCTCAGCGTAACCCCTATGGCATTAGAAAACATATTGGTTTTACATTTGCGTTACATTTGAGACAGTTCTTCCTTTCTTGAAATTTTTACCCAATTTTTTGAAATATTATGTTCTTTTTTTTTGGTGGGGTGTGTGTGTTGGAATTTATCAAATATCAATTGTTAGTGACAGAGTAGAGTAAAGATATAAGTTAGTTCATTCATATTTTTTGCATTGAGTAAAATGTGTCATGGCACAGTTGTAAGGGAAAATCCTTGGAGGAGAGACTTCTCTTCCGTACTACATTGGTGTGTTTTAATTACGGTATTGCCATCTATAAAAAAAAGTACAGTCTTGCTTGTATGTGTTCTCTTATGTTGTATTCCAGTGTTCTTCCCTAGCTGCTCTTCCACTTGTACTTTGTGTCTCCGCGGAAGCTCCATTTGTTCTGTTTTGACTCTGGCGAAATTTATTTCCTCCTTCGATTTGTTTTCTTCGAAATTTATTGAGGATTGTGGATGAGGAATTTTTTAGTTTAAAGAACTTTTCTTTTCACAGAACAATTGGAGACTTCAAGATACAGATGTGGTTCGGAAGGCGATTATCGATGAAGCAGGCCGTTTATATCGGAGTCGGCGCCACAGGCTTCACGAGCATTACTTAAAATTTGAAACAAAGGAAGAAGCCTTGAAGCATGTCCCTGATGACGTCAATGATTCTGATTGGAAATTCTTGGTTGATTATTTTAGCAGTCCTTCTTTTGAGGTATATTGATTTATGTTGTTCCTATCCTACCCTGTAAATTTTAATAAATTCCATAACATGTTTTTTGTCAATATTATTCAGATAAGGAGCATTAAAAACAAGGCAAGTAAGGCAAAACAGTGGATACATCATACTAGTGGGCCGAAGTCCTTTCAAGCAGCTAGCTTTGATGCAGTAAGATGTCGATTTTACATGGTGTTGTGCCTTGTCAAATCGTGACTTTTTTTTGTTATTAACAGTCTAACTAGGATATGCATCTAACAGCGGGACCCTGTGACTGGAAAGGAGCCTGATTTGCAGACATTATGGCAGATAACACACAAAAAGGCCAATGGGGAGTGGGTTAATGAGGCATCTAAGCAAATACATGTAATCACGTTTTAAACTACTGTTGCAATTTTATATATAACTTGAATTTGATGTTCTGCCACTTATTTAAATCGTGGACTGTTGTATTGTATTTGTAGTTGTAATTGTATTCGTTATAGGACAAGGTTGCTGAACAAATCAATGAGAGTCTGCTAGAGAATTCTCCGGATGAGGTGGAAGTAATGGAAACTGCCTTTAAGTCGGTGGTTGGGAAGCAATCATATATGCAGGGTTTTGGAGAAGGATTGAGGTCAGCAACAAGCTCTGTTAGAGTTCAAGAGCTGCAGGCTGAATTAGATGCCCAAAGGGTGGAGGCAGAAAATGCTAGGAAAGAATGCAATGAATTAAGAGCCAAACTTGTTGAGGCCAAGTCCCAACTGGCAGAGGAGCGACGGAAACGAGAGGAGAGTGAGGCTCGACTACTGTATCGTCAAAAAGATATGCAGGAAATCAACAGTCAGGTTCAGACTGCCATCCAGTCAGCATTGTCTCAATATTGTCCACGAGTGAGTATAAAAGATAAACATATTTACAATCATTGGGTCATGCTGCTTTTAATTTTGAATTAACCTATGTTTTTTTGTGATAGAAAACTGATGAAGAGGCTTCATCAGATGATAAAGAAAAGATTGCAGAGCTTGAAGCCCAACTCCATGAGGCGGAAGATGTGATAACAGATATTAGGGCAGAATTAGCTAGATATCGTTTGTATTAGGAAGGTGGAGCAAGTAACTGCAACCTTCTTACAATCATAGTAGAAAGTTTGTTTTGATTTATCATGTAAATGTGGTTTACATTTGGAGTATGTACGAATTTGCTTTAGACTCTTAGAAGCATTCGCTTGGAGCATCTATGTTTTGAAATGAATGTTTGGTTTATAAAGGTAGACAGGAGGTATTTTCTTCAATTGTGTTACCAGATAGATTATTGTTCCCTAATGTCACCAGTAGACTGGACCTGCTTGTGCAGACAGTGCAGTTGATTTTGTGCTCTATAGAAAATGGAAACAAAATTTCTTATAAACAATCACCATTTAGCAATATTTGCAATGAATTTTCGGTCGAAAAAGTATCTTACTTCTAATTATATTTATAAAGTTTTTCACATCACTGTAAAAAAAAATATTTACAAGGAAAATGATTTTTGGTACGGATTTTTTAATAAAATTATTAATCGGATACATTTGATTGGTTAACTATGTATACTTTCTATCAGTTTTTTCTATTTTCCAAATTGATTTTACACTATGAATTCATACAAATTAAATTCTAAATTTCGTCATGAATTGTATATTCTTTAAAAAATTGTGAATTATATATTACTCTTTTATTTAAAAAACTGGTAGCATATATTATTAAAAGAAACTGGTACATATATTCTTCTAGCAAGGTAAATAACCAAATCATCGTGTCATTTTGTATGCCATTTACTATAGTAAATGGAAATGGTAGAACTAAAATTCAGACATTTATAATATTTAATTGTAATATTTTTTTGGGTATTATATTAGTGTGAGAGGTGGTCTAAAATCCTAGTTTTTTCTCCTTAAACCATATAAAAGGGTGGTTTAAGGTCGGTTTTTGACCCTAAATCACCTCTCTAAATCGTCATTCTCATTCTCTTTTATTTAAATACGTGATTTTCACAGTTATTTAGTTTTTCTTTTGTGATTCTTTCGTCTTAGTACGGCGTTGTTTTGTTTGTTGTCTTTGTGCAAAATTGTTTGCCTTTCACGTCTTGTTCAAGTGTTTGTTCGCTTCAAATTGTCAGATCAACCTCGATTCAGTGTAGATCCAATAAATGACTTTGGTGTCGTCAACATTGAAGACCAGTAAGCATAGGTATTCCGAAGACACAAGTGCTTTGTATTTTGCTGTTTTATACTATTAACATGGATGTTGTGCGTTTGTTCACAAATTCAACCCTTTTATTTTTAGCGAATTTATATTGTATCAACATGCTTTATCAATTTTTTTTTACAAAATATACTTTATCAATTTAAATAAATGATTGTCTTTCATTTTTAGTTAAAAAAAGACTTAAATTGTTTTTTTTATGGAGGGAATTGTTAAATTCATTTTGGTAAATGAAATGAAATAAAAAAAAAGTGTGTGTGAGAGAGAACATACATACATATGACATAATGGAAAGAGAAAACTAGGTCTGAGTAGAAAACTAAACCCTTGATTTGAAAAGAGTATCAACAAGTATAGAGAGTGAGTCAGTGGAAAGCCCTAGAAACTCACTTCGCAATGTCGCTCGTTAATCAAACCCCTGACATCTCCGGCGAACGCCAATCCGGCCAAGACGTCCGCACTCAAAACGGTATCGTCTCCCTCTCTCTTCCTCTCTCTCTCTCCTCGCCGTAACCGTTTTTCTAATCATACGCTTTCTCTATGAATGAACAAATGCAGTGGTAGCATGTCAAGCCGTTGCGAACATCGTGAAAACCTCACTCGGTCCCGTTGGTCTCGACAAGGTACAAGATCCATCGATTCTCAACTTCTTTTTCTCATTTTCATTCATTTTATTAATTTCTTCACTTCATTTCCGTTTTTGTTTTTTCAGATGCTTGTTGATGATATCGGTGATGTGACTATTACTAATGATGGTGCTACTATACTCAAGATGCTGGAAGTTGAACATCCCGCTGCTAAGGTTAACCTAATTCCGATCCTTCATTGCGATTTCAATCATTCAAACGAGGGTTTATTGATTCAGATTTTGGTTTTTTCTTTTTTAGGTTTTGGTTGAACTTGCTGAACTTCAGGATAGAGAAGTTGGAGATGGTACTACTTCTGTTGTCATTGTAGCTGCAGAGCTTCTCAAAGTAAATTTCAACCTTCTTTTCTTTTCTTTTTCTTTTTCATTTTATGCATTTATTTATTTTATCTTTGGTGTGTGTGTAGAGAGCTAATGATCTTGTTAGGAATAAGATTCATCCAACCTCAATTATCAGTGGATATAGAGTAAGTTTTTATTTACCTTTTCAATTTTATTTGTCTTCTTTTGTAACACTCGATGAGTTTAATTGGGAAATTCTGGAAGATCTTGTTCTTTATTTAACTTATCTGCGTTGATTGTTCTGAATAGCTTGCTATGCGAGAAGCTTGTAAATACGTAGATGAAAAGCTTGCCGTCAAGGTAAGATTTCTTAAGTATACCTTTTTCCTATACATTTATTAGGCATGTTCTTTTTTCACTTTTCTTAGATGGTCAAAAATGTTATTGTTACCATATTTGAAAGCTAGTGATGCTAGATCACAATGATTTCTAATTCTCTGTCGCGTTTTATAGAGTTATTTCTGTCCAGAGCAACTGTTTGTTGCATTTACACACATTTTGAGTATAAGATTTTTGATTAATCTTTCCTATTACTAGGAACATCCTGATTTTGTTTTGATATGCTTACCATTCCTGTTTTCATGTTTAAATCACAAATGTAAACAAAAAGGAAGTTTTTGATGTAGAATGTATATGTATTCACTTCAATTTTTTTTATACACCAATTGAATTTTGTAGCATGTTATGTTAGTATCGAAGGTTTGAACCCTGAACTTCCCAAATCCTTCAGATGTCCCAAGCTACGCCTTGGGGACTGTTTATGTACTCAATTGATTAATTAATTGCTTAAGTAAATAACAAATAAGATTAATGAAATCTTGCATAACTTGGCCACTGTTCCCTGTCTTATTTCCTGGAAAGCATTCAATGGTTTCATTGTTTTGTGACTTTTGTCTGAAAATTAATGCATTTAGAAGCTGTTGTATTTTATGTTGCTTAGTCGGATTGTTCTCTTCACTTGTAGGTTGAGAAGCTTGGAAAAGATTCACTAATTAACTGTGCCAAGACCAGCATGTCCTCAAAGCTGATAGCGGGTGACAGTGACTTCTTTGCCAATTTGGTACGTTTGTAATTGTATTGACTTTATTTATTTATTTATTTATATTGAATGTTGGGCGTTTACATCACTTTAAATTGATGCAAAACAACCATATTTTGTAAATACTAGTTGGTTCACATCCAATTGTTTAAGCTTATATACATCATTATGTCTCATCTCTCAAATTTTACTTGGACTATAAGTTGAAAACTTGATATTGACCAAGCTATATATAGCATTTACTTTTCCCCATCACAGTTATAATTATCATAATTATCGCATAGCTTTGGTAGGTTTTCCACTTTCTGCTTGAGAGGAAAAGAATTCAAGTATATCATTGGTATAGTCACGGTTTCTACTCTATTTGTGCATTCAATTGGTTGATTGTGTCAGTCAGCACTGTTCTGAGAGATATAGAAATGATCATACCAACTATTATTATTGGGTTTAATACTATTCTAGATATGTTTTAAATCATACTAAATGGCATGAAGTTATCAACTGTTTGCTATTACTGTTCAAATTTTGCATTTAATGGCATGAACGTATCAACGTTCTATGATTGATTTGAATATATACCGTCGCAAATCGCTGATACAGTAACTGTTGCTCATAAGAGGTCTCTCCTCCTGAAGTCTCCCCTAAAAAATGATTTCTTCTATCACCAAATTTTGCAAATTTACGGAATGGTTCCTCCCGTTATGTTCCCTTTATTTATTTAACCAACACATTGTATCCCTTTGATCTAACCTACTGCCATCATTTCCTTACTCCTTAGGCATCCTCCTGTCCTAACAGTGCGATTGCTTTCCATGAACTGAAATTAAAGCTTTATCCTTTTTTCTTAAAATTTTAAAAATCAATCCCAATGACGTCGATGTTAGGATGACTCTGAAGCATTTTTTCAGTTCTAAATATTGATTGAAAAAAGTCATGAATATGTTGTCGAATGATGATTATGTCATTGCTTGGTTGAAACATTTGTTGTGGAGAGGGTCATTGGATAATAAAACCTTTGATCTACTGATTTCACTGACTGGACAGTTTAACTTTTGTAATCACGGCCGATGTAATTATTAAAAGCAGTTCTGGTTCTCATTAGTTGTTCTGAATGTATTGATTGATTATTAATTGATTATGAACAAGATGCTAACTTCTGTTTTTGATTGAGTTTTCTGGCTGTAGGTTTAGGCACTTGATATTCGTTTCAGTTGTTAAATTTACTTGTGTGTATGAAATTCATGCAGGTTGTAGAAGCAGTGCAAGCTGTAAAGATGACTAATGCACGGGGTGAAGTCAGATACCCAATCAAGGTTGGTAGTAGAACTTGTCTGATACATTCTCGCGAGGCTTTGCTTTGCTTCGGGATGAAAGATGTCAATTTTGAGCAATATGTTGAACATCTGTAACGTGCAGCTCTATTTTGCTTACATGGTGTAACATACTTTGAATGAATTTAATTCTGTTTCATTTTGATTCGGGTTCCAGGGAATCAATATTTTGAAGGCACATGGTAAAAGTGCTAGAGACAGCTTTTTGATGAATGGTTATGCTCTTAATACTGGACGTGCTGCCCAAGGAATGCCTCTTAGGGTATCCCCTGCTAAAATTGCTTGTCTTGATTTCAATCTTCAGAAGACAAAAATGCAATTGGGTGTTCAAGTATTAGTTTCTGATCCCAGGGAACTCGAGAAAATTCGCCAAAGGTAGTCTCTCTGGCTTCTACTGTTCTTCTATGTATTACCATCCTAGTTCCACTATCTTTCCTTTGATATAGTAAGAATAAATTTATTATATAGCATGTAAAAGTATTCAACAGTATTGGTCTGATGACAAAGCATGTAGATTATTCAAAGTACTGTTAATCTATTAGCTGGAAATATTATGATTAATCATTGTGGAAATTTGATCGTGCTCGATTTGGGGCAATTCATCACCCTTGTCGTTTTGCAGGATAAAGCAACATGTATGTAATATGTTTTAACAAATCATCACTTTTTTCCTCTTTCAGAGAGGCTGATATGACTAAGGAACGCATTGAGAAATTACTGAAAGCTGGAGCCAATGTTGTTCTGACTACTAAAGGAATTGATGACATGGCACTTAAGGTTTGTTGCTATTTTCCACTAGTACTTTTTCTAACGATTTTCCTCTTTAAATATGGGGATTTAATTGCAATATTTCATGCAGTATTTTTATATAGTATCTTGGCTGCTTAGCCTTTTTGTGTTCTTGTGCTGTATAGGCCACTAATCTTGATATCTGAAAATTACTAACCAACTTTATCACTTCCTATAAAATTACTAACCAATTCTGATGATAAGAACCTCAATATTCAATTCACTTCACACTATACTTTGAGATCTATGGATCTGTAAGCATGCACTTCAGATTTTCTTCTTCCTGGATTAATAGATGTCATGGGTCATATTGATGGGGGTTATGTCCTGTTTTTATATTTCCTGTTCTGTTTCTGACGACTTATATAAAGGACCACTCATTTAACTAAGTGTTTATACCTCACTATTTAATCCTGATTTCAGTACTTTGTTGAGGCTGGTGCAATTGCTGTGAGACGTGTGCGGAAAGAAGATATGCGTCATGTTGCCAAAGCAACCGGTGCAACATTGGTATGCCTTTGTTTAATTTAAATCTATTTATTGA
>Ga0315915_1000588_pt1 | contig 38796 bp, 15 predicted proteins | sample MpolbnodulesMG_FD_207738 | JGI IMG/M metagenome (GOLD analysis project Ga0315915, IMG submission 207738) | Medicago polymorpha root nodule microbial communities from Los Angeles, California, United States - branched nodules | ecosystem: Host-associated > Plants > Roots > Nodule | place: USA...
TCTTATTTTACTATATTAACTAATACCTTTTATTTTTTATTTTTAGTGCACGTGACAACATTCCTGATGCATACATGGTGAGTTCAAAGATGTTTGACTTTCCAGAAATATGCTGCAGGATTTTCTTCTGATGCTTAACTTATTTCTCTTGTGAAGGTGCTCTAATTGAAGACATCAGATATGTAAGGTTTCATAAAGTTGAAACTGACTTGGAGGCATTCAATAGTCGTACAATAGCTGTGAAGGTAATTTCTCGAAATTTTTAGGCGGTACAGTGGTTGTGAATGTCTGCATTGCAGCTGTGATTTGAAAAAAAATTTATATATAAGGATTTAATTTTATTAGTGTTGTGTTTTTCATTTTCAGTTGCTTTTAAGATTTCAAACTAGTATAGTAATGACCCGTATTTGATTTGATTACAAAACATATTTCAAGTTAAACTTGATTTTGGTCTATTCTGGAAGAGGTAGGTTTAGGTTCTGTAGCTAAATTGTCTCATCTCATTTATGCTCCTACTACCAGATTATTTTAAAGAAAGTTCCTCTGTAATTAAATATGAGAAAACAAAAGGTTCAAAGGTCATAAAAGTTTGGTAATTAGCTTAGCTCAAGAATCAAAATCATCTGCATTCTGCATCCAGAATAGAGTAGATTTTGAAGCTTATATTTTTATGCTCCATATCTCTTTCATACATTAGGACATTTTAAACTGAATGTGACAGAACTCGTAAAATCAAGATAATTAAACTGTATTTTATTGAATGATAATGGTGAGCTCAAAGGCTCTCTAATGGTGGAATAACAGAAATGAAAGGATAAACCAGAGTGTGAACACTCCTACCATAGCACAATGCTCCTAACCAGAGAGAAATTTCTCCTAACCATCTTTCTAATAGTATTTCTCAATGCCTTACTCACTCCCCTGCCCTCTCTTTTATATTAGAAATATCCCTAAAATCAAGGAAATATCTCAACTAACTCTATTTGGGCCAAGGCCTAAACAGAGTCCTATAAGAATGCAAGCCTCAAGACAATTTTATTTCTAAAAAAAGTGTCACTAGGTGATAGAGACATAGAGAGTATCTTGTATAAATAGGAGAATGATCATAGAGGTGTATCATTGAATATTTTGTAAAGTTCAATGAATAGATTAATGTATTTTTAACTTTGAAAGTATTATAACAACATAGATTGAATTTGAAAACTTACCCAAACCCCCCAAAACCCTCCAAACTCCTCCTCCAATACCATTTTTTAGTTCCCCCAAATTAGGGGGGATTTTGTATTATGAAGAAAACTAAACCCCCAAAGCTCTCCACTCTCATGGCTTTCCATTCTTTCCGCTTCTTCCTTCCTAAAGGAATCATTGACAAAAACACACAAATAATGACAAAAATACATAAGATATCATTGAAGATGCAGCATTATTTAGAAATTGTTATTTGTTCCTATTAGTAGCTCCAACCTCTATGGTTAATACAGATCCTCGAGAATCTCTATTTTCTAGTTCTAGAAATAAAATAAAAAAAACTACTCGCAAAGGAGGGAAAAAACTAAGGGTCCGTTTGGTTCGAAATTTTTGGAGGGAATGTTTTAAATTTTGTGTTTGGTTCAATTTTTATGAGGAGAATGGAGAAAAAAATCCTCCTAAGCGAAGAAGCTATGAACATAAAAATGGATTCAAGAGATTGCAAAATAATTGTGAAAAAAACGTGAAATGAAAGAAATAGATAAAATCTGAAAATAAGATTATAATATCATTATTTAGAACTTTGTTTCCTCGGAAATGAGTAGTTGGAAAGTAATGGTTAGTTTTGCAATTGAAATGCCCCTCGCAAAAATGAAAATGCCCCTCGGAAATGTGAAAAACTCGTCGGAAAAATTTAGGGTTAGCCTTTATAAATTCTGGCCCAACACCATTTCTCCTTCTTCTCTCTCATTTTTCACTCCCCTTCTTCCAGTAGCCGTCACTCACTGGTTAGTACTATTTTTTTTTTATATAATCATTTTATGAGGAAAAATGTTAATTGTTGAATCTTTGTATCATATTTTTGAGCTTATGTTAATTAATATTTGAAGTTCATGTCTCAATGTGGTTCACTGTTTGTTTGTTTAGATAGCTAATAGTTTAATTAATGTAGTTAATTTTGCTTCCCATGAATGAGCTTGACTCAAGTAGCAAAGACAATTGGATCTCTTATTTGAATGGGGATGCCAAAACCTACTACTGTGATCTATCTATCTTTTTAAATGAAAGTTATGACTCTAAATAATAGAAAAATTATGACGTTGATGAAAAATTTATCTTTTTTCTCATTTTGGTGGACTTTAACTGTTATTTTTATTTTTCTGTTATCTTATGTTTCCCCATTTGGACTTATTGTTGTTGTTTTGTTGAAATGTCATTATCATTGTATTGCACAATAGATAAACATGTCATCAGGAGGAACTAACCCACCCAATGATAAGGGAGGAACTGACCCACCCAATGATAAGAGGAAGGATGTTGCATCCACTACTACTAGACCTACTCACAAGCGCAAGTGGCGCACTTATGTGGCTCCTCAACATGTTTTAGACCGGCTTAATCCTATGCCGACGACAAAAGATACACAGACGGGGAAAGATGTTCCATCCACTACTACTAGGCCTACTCACGAGGAAATTCGAGTAGACAAGTCTATACCTATGCTGACGTCTACACAAACACAGACTCCATCTCCTCGTACATATGCTCCGCCTCCACCTACCCATACTTCATCAGCTGTGTATCCACAACATGCCTATGCACCACCGAGACATGCATCATCGGCATACACACTACCACCTATTTATCCACCACCTACATATCAACATCATGCATATGCTTCATCGGCGAATACACCACCTTTATATCCACCACCTACAAATCCGTTGTTGGGTGGACCTTCACACAAACAGCCACCCAGTGGTAAGGGGAAGGGTGTCGGATCCACTACCACTAGTCATTTTCTCAAGGTAACTAGTGTAGTTTCTAGTGCTCCTGACCAATGCATACTTGTGCCGGCGACTGCACATACACAGATTCCATCTTCTCATACATATGCTCCGCCTCCACCTGCCCATACTTCATCAGTTGTGTATCCACAACATGCATATGCACCACCGAAACTTACACCATCGGGATACACGCTACCACCTATTTATCCACCACCTACATATTCACATCATGCATATGCTCCATCGGTGAATCCACCACCTACAAATCCATTATCGGGTGGACCTTTACACAAGCGGCCACCCAGTGGTAAGGGGAAGGGTGTTGGATCCACTACCACTAGTCATTCTCGCAAGGTAACTCCTGTAGTTTCTAGTTCTCCAGACCAATTTATACCTGTGCCGACGACTGCACATACGCAGATTCCATCTCCTCATACCTATGTTCCACCTCTACCTACCAGTTCTCAATCTCCATCTACCCAATTTCCATTACATGTATATCCATTAAATGCATATGCACCATCGACATACGCACTGCCAACATATCCACTATCAAGTGAACCTTCAAAGAAGCGTCCAGCTAGTGATAAGGAGGAGGATATCGCATCCACTACTAATGGTCGTTCTCGCAAGGTAACTCGAGTAGTTTCTGCACATACACAGACTCCATCTCCTTGTACCTATACTCAGCCTCCACCTACCCGTTCTCAGTCTCCATCTACCCAATTTCCATTGCTTGTATATCCACCGCATACATATGCACCACCGGCGTATACACCATCGACATCCACACCGCCGACATATCCACTATCAAGTGGACCTTCACACAAGGTACCACAATTTAGTTCCATACCCAACCCAGGATTTCAAGGAACACAAGGAACTCCATTAAAGTCTAGCCATCCTAAGCCATCTCAGCCTCCGCCTTATCAGGCTGGTCAAGATAGCATTCATGATGATGTGGAGCCGGATGCTGAGGGGATTAACATGTTTGATGATGGAAGACACGTTATTCAACCTTCCACTAAAGGGTAGGTCTGTGAATTAGTATTTATTTTGATTGTTGTTAATTATACTGTGTATTGATTTATTAACATGGTATTGTTAAGGCTTTTACCTTCAAAGCCGAAGACGAAGAGCATTTCAGCAAATATACAATCCCAATATAAAAAGCCACGGACAAAATGTAGGGATGGCGACCTAAATGATGACGATAGGGCCAAAGTTTTCAAGGCTTTTAGTGTAAGTTGAAATAATTATCTTAACATGTGATTTTTTTATACTCATTTCTGATATAACATAGCCTATTATATTTTATGTCATATAAAAAATACAGGAGAAGTGTACATGGCATGACAAGCAGAGTGATCAGATTCAGAATAACTTTCATGTGAGAGCCTCGCGTGACTTGTCTGATATGTTGAGGGAAGTTCGTCTTAAGGGTCAATGCCCACATTGGATAGGCGAGACTGTGTGGCAAAGTTTATTGGAGCATTGGAGTTCCGCTAGTTTTCAGTTGACCTGTGCCAAAGAAAAGAGAAACATGGCATCAAAGAAAGGTGAAAGCCTACAGAAAAGAGGTTCCATCAACACAACGCAACACGTAACTCGAATGGTAAACTCGTTAACTTGTTCTTCTTTATTTATGTTGGGTAATCATAATTATAGTTTCTTTATCATTTATGTTTGCTTTATAGACTAAGAAGTCCAAGAGGAGTTCAAACTTGAACGGGCTTCATAAGGATACTCAGATCATGAAGGAAACTGGTGATTATGTAGATGACCATTCTAGAAAGAATCAGGTAATATTATATTTTTTATAAATATATGTTGTAATTTGTTTTCATTTTTTTTATTTTATCTTTGATTTTTTGAAGAATCCAAAAGTTTTATTTTATCTTTGTTATTTGACCTCTTTGTATGGTTATGCATTATAGGAGAAGTGTGAAGCGAGGAAGTCTCAGACTAGATCTCAAAATAATTCAACTTCTCCATCTATGAGTTGTAACCCTGCTAAGGATGTTGTTGCCCCTCTTTCCACTTGTTCGGGTGTAGTTGGAGATAAGAAAAGGAGTCGCTTATATGATGATGGAACCATTGCCGTTAACCACAAGAAAGGGGCCACGAGCCTTAATATTCCTTTGGATAATGCAAGAGCATCATTATCCAGCAGTGGAAGGGAGTTGGCACCTAATTTGGTTGAGGTGTCACAGGGAATAGTGACTTCTAGTGAAAACCCTGTTCGTAAACTAAGGAAACTAAAAGAGATTATGAATTCGCAGGGGGAATTGCTGAAGAAACAGACACAGGGGCTAGAAGAGCTGAAAAAACGTCTGCAAGAAATGAAAGAGGAGCGAAAAGCATTTGAAGAACATGTGCGAAAACTATTCGCGCAAGAGCATGGGCGTCACTGCCGCCCCCAACCTTCTGATCATGACTCTACTTTGGGGGGAAATCAAGATGTTGATGTTGGTGCCGGTGATGAATGATCATGCTTCTAGACATTATTAGTCTGTCTTGTTTATGTTTTTTTGGCACAATTTTTTTATGTTTATTTTGTTTCGACTTTTATCATGTATGAACCCCCCTTCCATCTGAAAAATGATGGCATAAACAGATTGCAGTAACAAAATACAGATGCCAAAATTATATCAAACCTGAAATGGGGGAAGAGGATCTTCCATTAAAATGTTCACAAATAACTGGTGTTTCATTGTTTATAGAAGAAACCTGTCATCTAATTATTGTCATTATCGTAAACTCGTAAATTCTCCACTCTAAAATCATCTCAGGTGTCAAATTGGCAGGTAAGTATGTCAATACTATCACTTTTGGCAACTATTGATATGATCATGCAAGTCAACCGCACTTTACCAGAAAGGGATCTTTTAAACCTCGATTCCTTTGAAAAGAGGTCAGTTAATTGTCGTCACTTATATAATTTCAGTGCAATAAAAATTCTAAATTCTAAACTAAGTGTTGAATGTTAACTAACACTAAATGTTTCCAAAAATTATCATTATGGTCATCCATATAAAGTATAACATTCAAAACAATATGTAACAGTTTCTGCAGTTGAGAAGTGACAAAACTGCAGTATTTGGTATGCTACATCAAGTTTAAAACCAGCAAAACATGTGAGAAAAACATATAAAGGCTACCAAGGAATATGAACTTAGGCGACATGGATATACACTGGAGAGAAAATATAGCTTCTTCCATCAGTTAGTCTTTTCTCTCCACTGTACTCTCTGCATCAGACATACACTGGTAATTAAACAGAAATATGAACTTAGGCGACATCGATATTAAAGATTTGTTTTTATTATTAGACTGAATTTGTGTAATAAATGAGTTTTTTATGTAATAGGTTCTCCTACTTCTCATAAACAAAACTATATATAAACTTATAAAAATAAAAAAAAATTGTACAAGTGAAGGATGATAACGAAATACTCTTCAAGTTAGATTCGAATGTCATGTTCCAAAGCTACTTTAAACTTCTATTCTCTGATTAAGTAATACCTTAAAAGAATGATTTTGCAGAATAATGGCATAGTTTATCAAACAAGCTTTGAGTTGGGCTTTGTGTTTGCTACAAGTATACAACTTTGTGCTGCTAATTTTGTAGTTTATGTCACAAGCTATGCATAATATATGGAGTGTGTTCAAACAAAGTGGAAGTCTTGTTATTCGGATTCTAATCATGCTTTCATCTGATCTTGGACTCTTGTTGTTTAAAATAAAATATACAATTTAGTCCTTGAATGGTATTATTTGTGTCACTTTGATCTTAGAGTAATCACCCTAAACTTACGGACCCTACACAAAGTCACGTCTGAAACAACAAAGAAATAATTTCATAGTAACCCAACATGTATTCTTTCTTCTCTTCACGTACATATTCTATCCGTCCGTAATTATAAGCACCCTAGCACTCATTTTGCCTTTTAATTTCAATGAGAAACTGAAACCCATGTATACATATGTTTGGTTGGTCTGATGGCTTTTTTTAACCCATGTGATATGAACATTAACCCCGAGATTTGATCAAAAGAAAGAATGGAAGTTTTAGTTATATAAACTTGTTAAGTGTGGAGCGACTAATGCAAAATGGTTTCACTATTTAAATGAAGTAGAATATAATGCAAGTGTTTGATACAAAACAAAGAATGGTGATTCAAGCTCATTTAATAATTCCAATTTAATCACTCATTTAATACCTTATTTCGTAAAATTTGAACTTTTAAAATTATGGTCTTGTTAATGAGTGTCTTTGGAGCACTCTTTAAGCATCCCAAATTTAGTAATTACTCCCTCCGTTCCTTTTTAATTTTCACATTTTGACTTTTTACACAAACCAAGACAACAAATACTTTTACTACTTTTGATACAACAATTTATCTTTTTCCTATAATAACCTTAATCATTTAATACTTCATTTCATATATTTCTCTCTCTGCAATAAATATATAAGGGTAATATAGGTAAAGCCACATTTAATGATACATTGGACTTTGAAAACGACAGTTAATTAGAAACAAATTTTTTATGCAAAAGTGACATTTATAAAGGAACGGAGGGAGTATTGTTTTAAAAAGTCAATTATTACAATTTCCAATGTATTCAATACACAAATTTTCATTAAAAATTTATCATTTAAAGTGCTCACTCGTTAACATTTCCCTTAAAATTAATACCGGTGTTGAAAATTGAAATTGATTATGAGAAGAAGAAGAAAAAAAATGATGAATATTATATCGAGCTTCTTTAACCAATTTAGTAGCTTGCGAAAGTGAATGTTCAAATTGAACACTAGCGGTGATAATGATGAGTATTTCATCGATTCATAATTATAATCGGTGATAATTTATAATTTATTAAATTTTGGCAAAATTACACTTTTAGTCCTTTAACTTAATTTCAGGTAACAATCTGGTCCTTTATCTTTTTTTTCATTTCAATTTGGTCCTTTTTGTCCATTTTCATATACATTTTCAAGCTTCAAATCTAATATTCTTACACAAACATAGACGAGGAACATAGATTTGAAGACTTAAAGATCATAAGAAAATAAAATCGTGAATTTTAAGCTTAAAAATTCATATGTAAATGGATCAAAAGGACAAAATTGAAATGAAAAAAAGATAAAGGACCAAACTGTTAACTAAAATGAAGTTAAGGGACTAAAAGTGTAATTTTTCCTTAAATTTTTTATTGAAAGATGAAATGACAAATATATAATGAAATTCACACAAATGAAGAGGCTGGTTCGAAACCTAGTTACAACATCGATTAACATTTTTGACATTTTTTTTTCAATTGAGCAATTTTTATACTCTAACATATATTTTATAGTTCATAATTATAGCCAATGATATATTATAAGATTAATTTAAAATTTGAAATATAAATTTAAAGAAAAATGACAGTGAAATAAAATTTCACAAATCCATCATGATCAACTGTGATCAGTTACTAAGGGAATCGACAATAGAGCTCCCTCTTAAGATGTTTAAATGGGTCTTTATTTATTTTATAATTGATACCAGTACCTAAATTGTCTAACCTAATACCTAAGTTTTTTGTTTATTTTATAAGAAACTTTGACCAATTTTAAATGTATTATGTGTTAAACTTCATTCGTAACTTTATCTATTATGAAAGAGAATATTAAAAGTTAGTTGATGTAATCAAAAGTAATTAATATAGGAGTATTTCTGAAATAAATTTAAATTTATAGAAATATCAAATGAAAATAACTATTTTTAAAGTGTTTACTTGGTTTTGATTATGTACGTGTTTTGTTTCTTATAAAAAAGATCGGATAGAGTATTTTACAAAGTGTTGTTAAATGAAAATAACTATTTTTAAAGTGTTTACTTGATCTTTATGATTTATGTGTTGTTTCTTATAAAAAGGATTGGATGAAGTATTTTACGGTTAACCGATAAGGTGTGCCAACATGATTAGAATATCTTGATTCGTGGCTTTTGCAAACTATTTTCTAATTAAAACAATAATTATATTTCAAATATAGATATTTAATTAAAGAAAATAAAAAACAATTAAGAAATTGTTAGAGTGGAGAAGCTAAACATGACATGATAGGAAGGCATTTATGACTGATTGGCTGTTTTTAATTCAATAATTGTGGAAATTTAATGTATTTATTGACATTCTATTTTGTAATTATGCATTAAAGTTAATGCACCCTTTTTTTTACTTACTACGTTAATGCACTTATTTTTGTTCCAACTAAAATCCCTTTTGGTTTTTTCTGAATTGAAGGCATGGTGAAATTTCATAGAATATTGGTGTTTTTTTTTTGTGTACTAATTGTAATGTCATAGAATATTGACATGAGGGCTTTTAATTCAAAAAATTAGGGGTGAAGATACTCTCCATTTCTTAAATAAATAGAGATTGTCAATTACTATAGTTTTGAAGTAAATATGTGATATTAATGTTTTCAATTCTTGAAATATGTGCATTTATATCATATATTTACTTCAAAACTATAGTAATTGACAATCTCCATTTATTTAGGAAATAGAGAGGATCTTCACCCAAAAATTAGGATGTCTTGGAAGGGACCTTAATGGACTATATGCTTTGAATTTATTTGTACTTTTTTTTAGAGGAAACTTATTTGTTTTTCGTATCGATATAATTCACACCATATATCAACTTTTTTTTTAATGAGAAAAATCATATGTAACTTTTTTAGATTGGTTCTTAAAATTATCTTTAGAAATATTTATTTTATATGATTTGATTGGATTCATGTGAGAAAAAAAAAATTACTCATGAAAATTACTATTACTAATCTAAAACAAATTACAATCAATTCCTTAAAAAAAACAAATTACAATCAATTCCGTAAAAAAAAATCCTAAATAAATTTATAGCAACAAATTCCAATTCCAATTGAATATAAATCAATTCTGTACCAAAATCAAGTCCAAACTATATCCCTTCAAAAAACAAAAAAAAAAGTCATAGAATATTCCAATTCCAATTCATAAGAGTCAATTGGAATTGGAATATGTTGCTATAAATATTTCTTTTCCTTTTTGGTACAATATATAGAGTCAATATTTCCAATATCAGACGTGCAAAATTTCAACTATAATTAAAAAAAAACGTACAAATTGAATGGATTAATCTTCTTCAATATTTGTTCAAAAAGTAAAAACCTTTCAATTCTTTATTAAAAACAAAACCTTATTCAATTCCATAATACACTCACTAATTTGCTATTAGTCCTCTTTTGATTTGATTGCTATGTTACTTCTTTGCCTCTGCAACAAATAAATAGCCATCACTGCATAAACCAAACACAAACACACACGCACAACGTTAGTTTTTGTTTTTCTCATCACCATGACAATGTCCACAAGAACATTCATGGTTTATCTAGTATCATGTTCCTGTTTTGCTATTCTCTCTGCGTTATTTCTCATCCATAATAACCAAAAACCATCATTCTCCTTGTTATCATCATCAAACTCTAACCGTTATGCTTCTGGAACAGATAGAATTTGGCCTGTAAATTTTTCTTACTCTTTTTTTCATGTATTATTGAAGGCATTAATGTTTATATACATGTTTATTGTTTGTGTGTTTATTATGTGCAGGAATTGGAACCTAGTTGGAAACTTGTTTTGGCCACAGTTATTGGTTTTTTTGGATCAGCATGTGGAACCGTTGGTGGTGTTGGTGGTGGTGGCATTTTTGTTCCTATGCTTAATCTTCTTCTTGGTTTTGATACCAAATCTGCTGCTGCTCTTTCTAAATGTAATAATAATAACAATAACAATGTTTTTTTATCAGTAGAAATCGAACTCGGTATTTCAGGGTTTATAACGTTCACACACACCGATACCGATACTCATTGGTATCAGTGTGTCTAATAAGTTGGAATCGAACTCAGTACTCCAGGATTTACAACAGTCACAGAAACTGACCTTGTGGTATCAATGTTACTAATTTGTAGGAATCAAACTAGGTATTCTAGGTTTACAATATTCACACACACGGACCCTCGATGGTATCAATGTTCCTAATCAGAATCGAACTAGGTACTCTAGGGTTTACAACACTCGCACACTGACACCGTTGATATTGAAGTTTATTCTTTTTGACTATGTGATGTTTTTGAGAAATATATTATTGATTGAAATTTGTGACAATTTTTTTCTATTTTGTTGTTGTGGAATTGGTTTTAGGTATGATAATGGGGGCATCAGCATCATCAGTTTGGTATAATTTGAGAGTGGCACATCCAACAAAAGAAGTGCCAATATTAGACTATGATTTGGCTCTTTTGTTTCAGCCAATGCTTATGCTTGGGATAACTGTTGGTGTTACTCTCAGTGTTGTTTTCCCTTTTTGGCTAATCACTGTCCTCATTATCATTCTCTTCATAGGTTTGTCTAATCACTAAAACTATTTTCTTTTTCAAATGAGTCTATTACACTGTTTTATCCATTTTTCTAGAAAACAATATTTTATTTTTATTTTTGTGCAGGAACTTCTTTAAGGTCATTCTTCAAAGGAATTGAAATGTGGAGAGTTGAGACTATTCTCAAGGTCAACATTTCTTGACTTGAGTTGACTAATGGATATATATGCTTATAATAAGTCATCAATCATTAACTCAGTTTTTAGGAAAAGTAACTCACTACCTTTTTGTCTTATTTTTGTTTTCTATTTTGCAGAATGAAACTGCTAAGCAAACTGCTTTGGTTAATTCTAATGGAGAATTTAAAGCAGGTATACAAATTTCCACAATAGTGGTTATCTTATCATTGTATAATTTTAAAGATTAAAGATAATATCCCATGCTATATTATTGTTTTGGGCCATTGGTCCAACTATACTACTAACTTTTTATATCCTGAAATTTGCAGTTCTAGTCGACACGAAGTTTGAGCCATTGATCCCTAAAGAAAAGAAGTCAACTATGGTATGTTCTCTAGCAGATGACAATTTTATTTTTTCATTTTGATGTATTTAAGATGAAATTAATTTTTCTCATTTGAAACCCTTTCAGCAAATTCTCTGTTTCAACCTTAGATGGAAGAGGATTCTAGTGCTTTTGTCTGTTTGGCTTTCTTTCCTCTTAATTCAAATCATTAAGGTAAGTTTCCCTCTCACTCACTAAGAGTTCTATTATGTATTTATTTACTTTTTTTAAAATAAACAATTTATTGTTGGTTTGCAGACTGATGTAGAGGCCTGCAGTGTATGGTATTGGGTGCTCTTCGGCTTGCAGGTACGATTACAAAATTACATAACCAAACATATTATGAATCGCAGTAATGTGGTTAGACTTTTCTAATTGCCATACACACATGTCCATTTTCTGTTTCAGTTTCCAATTGCATTTTTGGTGTTTGGCTTTGAAGCAGTCAAGTTGTACAAGGATCACAGAATGAGGATGGGCACAGGGAGCCTAGAATACATATGTGAGGCTTCAATAGAATGGAGTGCTACGTCCCTTGCATTTTGTGCAATGAGTGGTATTGTCGGTGGAATTGTTGGAGGCTTACTTGGTTCTGGAGGTGGATTTATTTTGGGACCTCTTCTCCTTGAGATAGGTGTCATCCCTCAGGTACACTATATTTTCCCTTTTCAATTGTATTTAACAATGTTGTTGAGTCGATCGCAAAAAATAACGGTTTGTGCAAATTCCATTAAACTACACATTAAATCAGACACTTTAGCCGCAATTGTGTTGCTACAGCTTCTATTTGACAACACTGGGGGTGACAAATAAGAAACTTGACTTATAAGTATGGTGATAATTTAAATTGTAGGTTGCTAGTGCAACAGCAACATTTGTGATGATGTTTTCATCATCTTTGTCTGTTTTTGAATTCTACATTCTCAAGAGGTTTCCTATGCCTTATGGTAATCTTCATCAACTCTTCAAAGCTTAATTTGATCCATTTTTAATTTCATTTGCTAGTAGAATATTATCAATATGAATTTATTTGTTTGCAGCATTATACCTCATCACAGTGTCTGTTTTGGCTGGCTTCTGGGGACAGTTCTTTGTTAGAAAATTAGTTGCATTTCTTGGGAGGGCATCAGTCATTGTATTCATCCTCTCTGGTGTTATTTTTGCCAGTGCTCTCACCATGGGTAATAATGGAAACCTACCTCAAATTGCTGATTTATATCAAATTATTTTTGCACAAATTTTAATTTTATTAATGTTATACATTTTTATTTCAGGTATTGTTGGCACTGAGAAGAGTATTGAAATGATACACAACCATGAGTTCATGGGATTCTTGGGATTTTGTAGCACTTAATTAATTTAGAGTAAAGTAGGAATAGCAAGCAAAAAGAAAATCAAGGGTTCGTAGATGTTGGTTAATGTCTGTTGACCAACATGGAATATCTATATCTCTAGTTAAACTTTTTATTGGGAAAATATTAGTTAGTTAGTTTTCAGGATTGAAATTTTGGACGGTATGCTTAACATTTTTAGATATCTCTTATCTCAACAATCTAGCTACTACTTGGGGCTAATATCTCCAAGTAATTATTAGTCACAAGGCTAATTTTCCTTCTTATCCGTGAAAATAATTTTGTGGTTGAGTAGTGATAGCTGACACGTATCTTATTGTGGCGTGGCATTTATTTGGTTTTGCTTTCTTTTGTTGGTTGTGGAGTTTGGTTGTTTAACTTTATGTCAGAGAGAAAATAACTGAATTGATATAAGATTGCTTTCAGTATAGTTGGATCTTATAAAGATCAAGATACCTTTGATATCTCAAAAAATGGGTGGTCCAACTCCAAATAAGTTAAGAGCTGAAAAAAGTATATATTGTTCAATATGCTTTTCGACAAATGGATCTTACAAATGAACTAAGAAATGGAAAACTTAGGAGCTTAAGAATATACTTTTCCCATTTCCTCCAATTTTCTAGTTTGGCAGTAACATGTGGTGCTAGTCTGGGGATCAGGTAGCCACAGAGATTTCATTGTCCTTGTTTTGTTTGGCAACTTGTCTATTTGGCTTTTGCCAACAAATTGAATGAACCAAAAAATTTGTATGGATCGAGATTATTCCTTGTATGGGAATTTATGTACGATGTTTCTGTGGTTGAAAACTTGGATGTTTGTCCCTTACTAGTACTACTGATTGAGTAGTACATGATGTCGACATTGGTGGTTAGTACTACTTGATTTTTTTCCCTTTTCCTAGTACTTGTTGGATTTGAACTTATCGTTTCATGTTAATTAATTTTCTCATTTATAGCTCAAAATAAGGTATTGATATAAAATCAATGATTGATAACAAGTAAAATTAAATCTTGAATGTGTTAAATATTAGCAGTTGAATTTCTTATCAATTGTAAACATTTCATTGTGTTGAGCAAGAGTCTTGCATTTGATGAAAGGATGTTGAATAATATATAACTTGGTGAGAAAACTCATAGATCAATGCTCTTAATATCTCTTAATTACTACAATATAACCGTGTGATAATTATGATAATAATAGTGAAAGAATTATGAACTGCCAGCTGATCAAACATGCCCGCTGCAAGATTGGAGTTTTGCCAATAGTTTTGATCTTGTTTCTTAGATGTTGATGACGAGATTTTGAGAGAGGTTTGGTGAAGCAGTCAACTAATTGATCAATGGTGTTGACATGTTTGACTTTGAGTTTTCCTTGTTGTACCAATTGGTGAACAAAGAGATGTGTTTCATGTGTGTGTGGTACACTAAACTGTGAGTAAGATAGATTGTCACAAAGAATAAGAGAGTGTTTAGGAATTGAGACCCAATTCAGTGAGAAGAGAGTTGATTCAGGATGCAGTATTGGCCATATGTTGCCTTCCAGAGATGACAAACACGATGTGGCTTATCTAAGTGAGTGAAATTTGGAGGTTATTGCGTATACTTCTTCAGTTAGTGTACCATGCAAGAATGCATTGCTCACATCAAGCAGGATCTATCAATCAATAACATTGTTTGCTTTCTTCTTAACTCGATAAAAAATCCATTTACACCGTATGAGATTTTTGTTATGCGGCCTAAGAACTAGATCCCAAGTTTGTTGTTGGATTAGGGCATCAAATTCTTTGATGTCGGAAAATGATTGTTCAATAACATATCTCCTCACCAAATATGCAACTAGTGTCACTTATCTCAGTTGGTAAGGATAATGCATAATATATGTAAGGTTTGTGGTTCGAATCCCGAACATCACAAAAAAAAAATCATTTTTCGACATCTTATAGGACAACAAAAAATATACAACTATACAAAGCAATTTGGGTATTGCCACTTTGCATATGGGTAAGGGTAAAAGTTGATGGATTTTACTCTCTGCAAAACAAATGGGGGGGATCTAGAGAGTTGTTGATGATGATTATGATGGGGAAGATTATGTGGAAAAAAATAGTGTTGAGCGACTATGATAAAATTGTGTTCTCTATTTGATCTATTGGTAAGAAAGTAACTTGACCATGATTGGGATGTTTATTATTACACTGATGCTAAATATCACCTATCTAGATCCGCACTTCCAAATAATTTGTGTGGTACACGAGGCTTTTTCAAAATATTAGTTTTATTATTACATGAATCAATTTCTCTTTAAATAAAAGTGTTCATTGAGAAGAACTTAACCCGTAAAGTAGCATCCAAATTTCATTCTCATTTGTGCCAAGAGTCCATTACTGGATTCTATGACAGACCCTTCACTTCCCCTAGACTTTTTGTTACTCAAAAGGAGGGGGGGAAACTAACAATACAAAAGCAACACTTGACTATAACAAAATTGTTTACCTAGATAATTATAATCCCCCTCTAGCAAACACTTCTCTGTTTTCAACTAACCTCTTGCTACGATACTAATATTGAAAAATGATTTAAAGAAATGAAGAATAATTCAGAGCATGTCAGCAATGTTTTCATATATCAAGAATATCATTCAGCACAAGCGTACATACATGACAATGAACAACTGTTCACAAACAAGTCAATGCTAAACAAGGAACAAAGGCCATCGTCATCTTTGACATGAGAAACAATTAACAGGATATATCATAATTGTATTCTTAATCGTAAGAGCTCATGTTGTATCCTTATGGTGTTGTCTGGCAGACACAGAGGAACTAGCTGGCCCCTAGCTTTAAACAAGTACAACCCCATCCAATCCAGCATTTACGAAAACAAGCCCTGGAAACAATTCACACGAACATCATTGGGCACACGGAGAACATACATACAGTCAGTCACCCAGGAAAGAAAGCTATCAAGATGAACTACTTGCGGCTGCCTTCGAATACTTTCTTTGATGGAGAATGCATGAGTGGTTTAGAATCGGAATTGATAGCAATGTTTCCAATTCCAGCCTCCATGGCCTCCCTCTCATCTTTGTCCTTGTTCTTCTGGCCAGAAGTAGCAGTTTCAGCACCAGGGTTGTGATTAGAAGAAGGTACTGATGGCTCCAAAAGACGCGGACCTGCATTCATCCACGGATGTAGCAGGCATTGACCGGCTGTAGGTCGTTTCTCAGGAACGAAGTCAAGGATAGAAACCAAAAAGTCACTCATGTCACTTGCATCTTTCTCACTAAAATCGTACTTCTCCGTAAGCACTTTATTTAAGGGCCAGAATCGCAATCGACGGATATGTCTCAAATCACCATATCTGTTGAAGAAATCCCGGGAATAACGCCCCCCTAGTGCGATCTGAGAATTATAATCCAGACTCAAGTTAAACTGCGAACTAATGATCGCAAGTGAAAAGAAATGGGTGGAAGAAATTTATTACCTTCCGCGGCATCATTCCAAGAAGTTCCATCATTAATGCTAAGTGGTCCTGAGATAAATTAAAGATAGAGCAAGCTTACATCAGACATTAATACCATAACCAAAGCACAAATGCAAGTTAAAATTATTTCAAAATGTTAGTATTAATTAAAGATAGAACTAACATAACAAAAGAATCAACATGGCCACTCTCCAGAAAAGCAAGTTGTTATGTTGAAACTAGAATGCATAAGCACATATCCGGTAAGTAGCATCAAAAAACAGGACACAAACCAAACCATTTCCTCAACAAAAAAATAATCAGCCTAAAGTAATTGATTTGCATGATATATTTTGGTGTAAGTGTGTTTTTATCCATTAGTAAGTTTGAATTACTTTATCTAATACTCAGATCAGGTAGTTAACTAACAGACATCACACAACATCCTTGTTTGGACAGATTTTTTTTCCAGGCATGGTTGTCCAGTTGCAGACTATAAAGTTGGTTTTCCATCTCATGGATCATAATATTCGTGACTAATTGTTATCTGTAGTATAAAAATCATCTTTTCGAACTTAAATGATTTTAAAAAGTGACAATCATTACAATTCAAAACCAAGATGTTAATAGTACAACAAGCAATGAGCTAATCAAGATTTATGCACTCCGTTCTGGAAATAGAGGATTGCTGCGATAAACTAAAGGCAGATAATAAAGTTGGATTCTCAAGACAGTGATGGGCATCAACAACAACTGTGCCTTATCCAATCAGGCTGGGAAATCAAAATTTCCATAAAATCCATTTAGAAGAGAATGGTGGGAAGTCATTCGTGGGGGGAAGGCTAATTTAGTTTTGGTTGATTGTTCTGAAATATGAAATAGCAGGGCTTTTCCTCCTTCCCCTCTCTTTCACTTACAAATTAATAAATAGGGATGGGGAAATCAATCAGGATTTTCCAATTGAATCTCAAGTCTGACCCAAATCATTTCACAAATTCACTAGAATTACAGGATAAAAATTTTGGTGGATGTAGGAGTATCATCCACCATTTTGACTCCCTCAAAGGATGACTTGCAAAATTAAATTGTGAATTGTGAAATTCTGGTAACATGGTTACGAAGGACTTGGGATAGTAGAATAGGCGTCTGCATCTTGTGCAGGACAGTTGCCTCGACTTGTTTCTGGTCTGCCTCTCATGGTTTTTGTTTCTGGTCAACCTCAACTTGTATAACAAGACGGACGCCTAACCCTTTCCACGTTGAGAATGTGTGGTTAATAACCATGCTTTTTACTCCCTTAAGTTATCCCCTTATCCTGCTCCAGTCTAGGACAACAAATGACAGCATACAAAACACAAGGCCATAAAAACTTCACCCTCCTTGCTTATAACAAACTGTGAACTTATCAGAAACTGCTCCAAGCATCAGAGAAAACCGAGGCCAAGAATCATCAAACGCATACCTAAAGTCTGGGCTTTATAAAATGCAAGCCTAAAATTTGCATCATTCATCTTCTATTCATTTTGTGTCACTACCCACTCAACTTTAATTTCAGTACATGGAAATGTGGTGTCTTAATTATCATTATAGTATAGTATCAGTACTATTTTTTTTATAGAACCCATACTAAAAAAAATTCAGATCACATAAATTAACATGCTTTTCACCAATCAACATGCAAGCACCCTAATTATATAGGAAAATCTTACTGCCACTGAAGCAGAGCAAGCAAGTGTTTGACCTTATGTGCTTCCTATCATTACCTGCCACCTTAATTACATCCAATTATACACCCATAACTTAGCTTGTACCTCATAATAGAGCTTTGCAGGTTTGTTGAAAACCTTGAGAAATAAAGATTTTTCCATGTTTCCAACTATGGCATCAATTCTCTATTTGTCTCATTAGCCATAATAAGGTCATCTAATAGATAAATTCAGGTAGGTTCTTATCCTGAAAGTATTCAAGACATTGTAAAAGGATAATGTATAAAAGATCATTAATTGCACACATTTGTATTGAATAGTCTCCCGTTCTGGTACTTACAGTTATGTTTTATTACAAACTCATCAAAACACTCCCTATTTATGTCATTATTGCTAGAAATGTGGTGACTAATCGTGGAAACACAAGGATTCTGCCTTTGTAAAAGAACGATTTTAGCTCATGTACCTATTTGACAGAATTTATATTTGACTTTTCTTTGATGTTTGGGGAGGGTCATCTTTATAACACATTTTTTCTACTTTCTATCAAGACTGGATAACTTTTCTGTAGTGAAATTCAAAGAAAAAAAATTCCCTTTTATCTCTCTGTTTTAGAAGACGGCCTAATGCCTATTGTCTCTTGAGATTTTTTCTTCACCTCTTCTAAAACTCATTTTTTACAACATAAATAAAAATTTAAGCACATTTTTTAATATACAAATTGAATTAGAAACTTCCAATGCTCATCATTCACGTTTAACAGTTGAGATAGTCAGCTTATGCTTCAAAATTCCCCACAATCAGTGTTGCCAGTAGCAGTTATATGCAGCCAACACATCACCTTCACAACAAAAGTCCCCTCATACAAACAAGAAAACATGAAAAGGCTAACATTATGAATAAGGAATGGGATGTTACATAAAATATAAAGCAGCATAAATTTCATGTGAGCTCCATAAATGATTTTGATGCATGCCCTGGCTCTATGTGTACCATTCCATGATATTTAGTCGATTCCCAATTCATAAATAGTTAAAATTATAGTTTTCGGTTAACAGTGATTTTAAAAAATGCTTTTCCAGCATAGGGGTTTTGCTTCAGTGAGTGGTTTAATTGGGGTTTTTATGATATTAGAGCTTTGTATTACAGGATTCATTAAAACGTGAATTTCTGTCTTACATTAAGTAGTGTATCTGTATGTGTTATTTTATTAAAACCTTCAAAAATTTGGACGGGGAAAAGTTTACACATAGATAATCCTTTCAACATGAACAACTAAATAAAACACAGCAGCCATAAAATTAATCAACTCCAGCAACCTATTAACACATAAATAATCTTTTCACTATGCAGAGTCGGAATGATGACATAAAAGCATAGAACATCTAAATACATAAATAAATAAAATCTTACCTCGTCCCTATCAAAGTTGTCCCCACTATGAGGATCAAATAATACGTCTCCAGTTGCAAGCTCAAAACATATGCAAGCAAATGACCAAAGATCTGCAGATGTAGAATATTTTGATCCAAGGATAACCTCTGGGCACCGATACTGTCTTGTCTGAATATCATTTGTAAATTGTTTATACGTCCAGCAAGCATTACCAAAGTCAACTAACTTGCACTTGACATCAGCTGAGGCAAGCAGTTTCTGTCTCACTGTGCGGCTTCCTCTTCTGTTGCCCTGCTCTTTTAACTTCATTCCATCCGCATCCGGTAACCTACTAGTGCCAGCAGAACTAGAAGCTTGTTCTCTTGCAGAACTTGCATTCGGAGATGATTCTACAGCACCAGAGGTTTCATGATTACCATCAACTCCTTCAGATGCCTCCTTCTCAGCACATCCATGAGCTGCTTGCTTGGCTTTTCTCTTAATATTTTTCTTATGATTCTTAATAAAATCTCCATTTGATGTTTTTGTGTCTCTTGCAGCCGTTGACTCCAGCATAGTCTTGTCTTTACTACTAGGAAGAATAAGAGGAGCACCAGATTTTCTAGGATCCTTAGACGGATCAATTGTTGATAAGAGAAGGATATTTTCGGGTTTTAAGTCAGTATGTATGATAGAAAGCTGCTTATGTAAGTAATCCAATCCAACCAAAATATGAAAGCATATCTCTTTAACCATATTGATAGGCATTCCGCGATAATCACTATACTTAATAAGAGTTAAGAGGTTATCCCCAAGGTACTCAAAAACCATACAAACATGCTGTCCATTTGGACCAGAATGCTTGAAATGGTCTAAAAGCTTGACCACACATTTTTTATCATCAGTGTCTCCCTCCGCAATCTGTTGCAAAATCGTTATCTCATCCAGGGCAGCCTCGGTGTAATGCTGAGCACTCTTCTGAACTTTCAAAGCCACGTATCTCTGCAAATCTCCACACACAAAAAAGCAAAAACAACTAATAATGTGAAAAAACATGTCAAACCAAAACAATAAAGCCAACAACAACAAAATAAAAACTGTCCCAAACACAAAAAAGCAAAGACAAACTAATAATGTGAAAAAACATGTCAAACCAAAACAATATGGCCAAAAACAAAAGATAAAAACTGTCCCAATTAGACATTGTTTGGAATGAAGAGTTAATTTCCAGCTTATAACATAAACTAATGATAAGCGCTTATGAATAAATCACTTCTATATCAAAAGATAAAAGAAAGTTACATTTTCCCATATCAGCTATAAGTTGTTTTCATAAGCTATCTTAGAGAGGTCGTGAAAATAAGCTGAAAACAGCTTATGAACATGCCGTACGTTGTTTTCATAAATTCTCTCAATCAGTCTCAGAATTGTTTATGTCAGTATATAAGTTCAAATAAGCCAGTTCAAACAAGCCTGTAGTCTAAATGGTTGCTTAATCCCTAAAATTCAAAGCATTATTTTCTTCCTGGATATAAATTAAATTGCTCAATACCTAAATTGTTGCTCGATCCCTAAAATTCAAGGTATTCTATTCTTCCTAGATAATAAACCAATGGCCCATTTGGATTGGCTTATTTTTTTAGCTTATGCAAAACAGCTTATGTAAATAAAACAAGCTTTTATGTATTATTCAAAAGCTTGTCACGGTAGCTTATGAAGATACAACTTTTGTTACCGAGAACTTATGAGTTAACATAAAAGCGTATTTATTTACATAAGCTCATAAATAAGCCAATCCAAACAGCCCAAAATCACTAAATGGCTACCCAATCCCTAAAATTGAAAGTGTTCTTACTTAAACCCTCAATCATGAACTGAACTCAATTGATCAATGACAAATGTAAAATCCACAATCAAAAGATGAAATAATCATAAACAGAAAGTGCTTATTTCTTGATGAATGTGTGATTAATTTAATCAAAAAAGGGAAAAAGAGAAGATTTTTAGGGGAAGAAGAACGAACAGAATGATGAGAATCCCAAGCGAGCCAAACAGTGGAGAAATGGCCCCAACCAAGCTTGCTTTGAACGACATAACGACCGGAGCTGAAAGTGTCGCCGATTCGAACGGCGTGGTAGCCACCGCGTCGGTAATCTTCTGTGCCTTCGTCTTCGGAGGTGAAATCGCTGCTTTCGGTGGTGGTGTCGTCGTGTCCGCCACCCATTTGTTTGACCCAAAAAAAAATTGTAATTACAACTGAGAGTGAAAGAAAAGAGAAAAATGGATTTTTTTTTTTTTTTTTCTTTCAGAAACTTTGCTTTTTGCCTTCGCGGTTAATTTAATTGATTAATTCAGTAAGGTGTCGTCTTCAATTCTTCACCTATAAATAATTTGATCCTTCATCATCATCACCATTCACCACTCCTATATACTACACCCATTATTTATATTATATTATTTATTAAAATTTCTGGATTTTTTAAAATTATTTTTCATAAAAGTTTCATCAACTTCTGTTTGACACCTTCCAGATGAGATCCTTTTCATTTAATAGACCAGCAATGTTATTTGTATGAGAAATGATATTTGAAAAACCATTTTTTGACAACTTTTATGACAATTTTATCTTTCATACTTCTATGATTATTCTACTTTCTCTCTCAATTGCTTTGATTTTTGTGCCACTATCTAAACTTTTTTGTAAAATTTGGTTGTCCAACAAGTTGTCACAAGAAATGATCGTTCAAATAACATTGCTCTATTTGTACAACCAAAATTCAACAACTCATGCAACACCCTTTAATATTGTGAGGAGCACGCAAATCAAAATCACTAAGAAAATATTAAAATACCTAGTGTGTTAACCCGTGCAATGCACAGGCAATAGACTATTATTTTTCAATCTCAAATTGTTTTATTTTTTTATCTCGTATTTTTTAGTTTTTTATTTTGACAAAAAAATTTCTATGTAAGAAGCAATGTAATCATTTGAGATTGTAATTTTTCAATGAATGCAAAATATATCTTATAAATAAATAAAAAATCTATTTTTGCAGATATAATAAATTATAATTCTAGTTTTTTAATTTTGAAATTATGTCATTTTATATAATTCTTTATTTAGATTATTTTTCAAAATTTTGTTGTTGAGGATTTTTATTTGATTGTTGGTTATACTTTGTTGCTTTAGTATGTAATAAATGGTGTCATTAAAAAAAAAAGTTTGTCTTAAATGGTGTAATTGGACTATGACTTTTATGATTCAACCTTACATTGTCACATGTAACTTTTCTTTTAAATTTTATTTTGATATGTCATGTGTATTGTTCATTTTAAACATTCTCAAATGTATGTATAGAGGATAGTTAAGAAGTTGTTGATTGTACAAAAATGATGTTCATATATCATTTCTCTTAACAGACACTTACTCACATCATATGCGGCTTTTAAGTTAGATAATTTTCAGGGCCATTCCTACGAATTCGGAGGCTCGACTCTATAAATGAAAAGATGTCTGTAATAAAATAAAAACGTATTTTTTTAAAAAGAACAATGTTCTATTTAAAAATTTTAAAAGATAATTACAAGGTGTCGTATATATGCGATACACTCAAAGATGAAAATCACTACCGCATACACGAGGAACCTCAAACCACCCTCCCAAAGAAACACTCACCTAACACCAAAAGCAAGAGGACTCGATTCTAATAGGCCTAAAACAAGACAACAGAAGAGGAAAAGGAAATCAAATCGAGGAAGAAGAGAGGGAAAGTCAAGAAAAGGAAAGTCTAATGGAGTGATGGTGATGGAACGCGTGGTATCAGAGAGAAAGCGAATAAGGAGAAAAAAATTACTGGAGTAGTACTACTAGGCTATAAGTTTTTTTTTTAGGTCGATACCTTGGGGAGGCTCAGCTCCATTGAGCTCTTTGGACACCCCAAGTATGGCCCTGATGATTATAACAAGTTAATTATTTAAGTTTTTATTATAAATTGGTCTTTTAAATCATAAAATATATACATAGTTGTTTATGTGAGCGTTTAATGTTAAGTTGGTTTGTCTTCCATTATTAAAAAAAATAAAATTGGTTTGTCTTTAAAAAAGTTAATTTGTCTGTCCAAAACTATGGTTCATAGATGTCTTGTTTAGTTTTGATTTGAAACAAATTTGTTGATTGCCTAATTTATATTCTCTTCGTCTTAAATTATATGATGTTTTGGACATTTCACGTGTATTAAGAAATGTAATTAAATTTGTATGATCTTTTTTGACAAAATGTATGGGAAAAAGATATTATGAGTTATTTTACAAAATTATCCTTATAAATAGTATGGAAAAAAAATTAAAGAATTGAAAGAAGAAGAAAAAGAGTGATAAATAGTTGAGAGTATAATAAGAAAAACAACCTTGATGTTTAATTAAAATTGTAAAATGACTTATAATAAGAAAATGTGTGTTGAACAAGTGTAAGGAAATATAAGATGGTGCGTACACATCTTTTGTCAAAAAACTAGACTCTAACCTGTGCGATGCACGGATTTTGTAGAGTTTCATATATAAAATATCAAATGGGCTATATTATTACTTGTAGAGTTGCATATAAACTCCGAAAGAATCAAACTAAGTGACAATTGAGAGTGATTGACATGCACAATCTCAAAAAAGCAAATTAACAACATTTAGATTGCATCAACAAAAATGAATATGGAAATCAACAAAAATGAATATGGAATCAAAGTCATTACTTTGCCAAAACAAAGTAATGTTATAGTCTACTGTAGCGATTTTTGCAAATAAAAAGTCAGAATAAACAACTTCAAGTAATATAATATGGGAGAAACAAAGAGGCCAACAAAATTACAGGAAAAAGTGAAGTTTCTAATGAAAAAATTATCATATGGATGAGTCAAATTATCTACAATTTTAAAGATGCAACTTTAATATCGTAACACGTCGTTAGCGTACACAAAAAAAAATATAATAATAATAAAAAAGAACTACTATCAATAAAGGTACCGCTAATAATAAAAAATAACTGTTATGAGAGAGGAAACCGTTAGGGCGGTTGGGGCTTTAAAAAAAATGTTTTAGTCATATATTTCATTTTTGGAAGCAACGATATTTCAACAAAAATAGAAGTGGCATAGTGGTTATAGTTGTAAATTGTAAGCATATGGTACCTGGTTCGATTCCTTACAAACTCTTTTTTTCATAAAAATTACTTAGAACCGCTAAAAAGGCAGGATCAGATTAGGGCAAACTTTTCAGAACTGTTTTAACATTTATATAAGAAAATGTGTGTTGAACAAGTGTAAGGAAATATAAGATGGTGTGTACACATCTTTTGTCAAAAAATAAACATCTTTGATAAGAAAAAGTTATTATTTCATATACATTGTCAATATATTTTTGACATTGTTGATCAATCGTAACTTTTTCTTTTTGAGAGGTGATTTATCATAACTATTTATTCATAAAATGACATTTCCATAAACAAATATGTTTGGTTCATGGTTGATGAATATTGTCATGGGTTGCAACTCATTAACCATCTATTTATCACGTGTTTATTTGAACACAAATCATTGTTAATAGATCCTATTATATAATTTTATCTATAATGCTATCATCCAAAATTTGGACCGTTTAAGATTATATAAACGGAAGAGTTGTGTTATTTAAATAACCATTTGGATGATAACTTTTGTGACAACCATAAACTTAGAAAAAAAAATGAAGCATTGACACAAAAACCAAAGCAATAGAGAGAGAAGGTAAAAACATAATCTGAGTACGAGAGATAAAGTTGTCATAAAGGTTGTCAAAAAATGGTTATACAAATATCATTTATCTAATTCGAATGCATGCCCAATATTAATTTAGATTAAATAATCTAAAATGTCGCAAATTACCATTAAAATTGTGATTTGCGAGGTTTGACACATTTAATATTATATAATTTGAATTGTGTTGAGAACACAGAGAATAGAGAATCTGCCATTAAATCAAATTCTCCAATAACATAAATTAAACATAATAATTTTAACAACATAATTTCAACAAGATAAATCAACAACAAAATACAAAAATGTAAAACAACATAAATAAACACAAGTAAGATCACGGGTCAGTCAAACAAAATTATTCATATGGTATATCCACACAAACCCTGGTTTCTTCGTAAGTCTCGTCCCGAATCAAAATTTTCTGAATGTTTTGTAACAATATGTCTAAGAAAACGTCTAACTCGATCACCCTATTTGAACTATATTAACTAAATAGAGACCATGTTTCTCACATGGTCGTTAGTCCAGAGCTTCATTTGGTTGAATCTAATGCTTCTGTTTGAGTCGATTGAAGAATAATGACATTCAAGACTATCCACGTTTGTTGTGTCTTTGTGGATGAGACGATCGTTAAGTTGGTCTAATTGATCCTTCAAGACAGATAGGTTGCCATCAACACAGAAAAGTGTTCACATCTAGTGGATAAGTGTTCATGGTTTAATGTTGTAGATTTGCAAATGAACCAAAAACCAATTTATAAAAGGACTTGTGTCGTGGACCATAGAAAAGTCATGTATTTGATTGATTCATATTACATAATCTGAAGTGTGTCAAACCCTTTAATGCTTTAGTTTTTCAATTGTATGGACATGTTTCAGATTATATAATCCGAACTAGCCAACTATTGTATTGAGATTATATAATCCCAAACATGGTCAATACGTGGACGACATTGTTGCATACGAGATTTAGACGGCCAACAAAGTTCGAATCAAAATTTCCTGAATATTTTAATGTAAATATATGATGAAATCCTGTACAATTAATAAAATGGTCAGAGTAGAGGGCACGCGAGAAGGATATAGGGTGGGAGAAGAAATTCCCTATGTATACAATGAAAACAAGTTCTGATGGGCCTATTCTTAAAGCCCAGAAGAGGCGAAAACCCGAAGAGAAATGGGACTATATAAACATATAACTCACAAGGTTTTCTGGGGTTTCTGGCACCAAAAACAGGGCAGAAAGAGGAGGAGCGAAGAAATCAAAATTCAACAACAACATGGTTCTCAAGTATGTTTTCTCTGATCGGATCTGTCGTGTTTAGATTCTATTTCTCTTTCTTTGTTCCTATTGCAGCGTTGTTTACCATTTAGAATATATAGTTTGAGATTATTGGTAGAAATGTGACTAAAAAAAAGCTTAAATCAAAATTTGTTTTTTTGTAATTGAAATGTAATTAGTTATAATGTTACTTTCTGATTGCAAGTAATGGATGCATTTAACAAATGTGCTAATGGGTTTGTGATATTTGGTGTGTTAGGACCGAACTGTGCCGATTCAGTGGTGCCAAGATCTACCCTGGGAGGGGGATCAGATTTATCCGTAGTGATTCTCAGGTAATATAAAATTGGTAAAGATTGAAGTTTATTTTTGGGTTTTGAATTTGATGTGTGCTATGATGTTTTTCGTGATTGGTTGCTTATGTGATGGTTTGTGTTTATTTATTTTTCAGGTTTTCCTGTTTGTCAACTCGAAATGTAAGAGGTATTTCCACAACAAGTTGAAGCCCTCAAAGCTTACATGGACTGCCATGTATAGGAAACAACACAAGAAGGTGAATAGTTTTACTTAAAATCACTTTTGCATAATTTTATGTCATAGCAACTAGATATTCCGTTGCAAATCTGTTGTTATTTAGGGCAGTTCGGATTGGCTTAATTCCGAGCTTACGTAAAAATAGCTTACGCTAATAATTAAGTGTTTATGTTATTTCAAAAGCTCTCACTAATGAAAATTGTATCTTCATATGCTGTTTGTCTCAAACTACTTTGACAAGTTTATGAATACAAGTCATAAAAGCTTATTTATACACATAAGCTGTTTTGCATAAGCTAAAAAATAAGCCAATCCAAACATGCTCTAGTATTGCTATCTAATAAACTTTGAATTTATTATCTTATGACGGGCTATTACATGTCTAATACTTTGAAGCAACATAAGAAGATGAATATTGGTATTTAAGATTGCTTTTCACAATTGTATGTGACAAACCATCATCAATTGCAAATCATTTGTACTTGTAGCTTGTGTAACCAGAAATATCATCAAATGATCTTTTATTGTGCGACAAACTTTTTTTGTACTTGTTAGTTCATCTTTAAGCTGTAAATTTATACTTCTGATATTTACCTCAGGATTATGATGAAAGTTATAGTGTCTGTGATTAAACAGTATGTGATTAAGCCTCTGTTTTGATTGCTGCATGCTTATTTTTGTGTACCTGTGATTGACAGGATATTGCCCAAGAAGCTGTGAAAAAGAGGCGTAGAGCTACCAAAAAGCCTTACTCAAGGTCTATTGTTGGTGCTACTTTGGAAGTTATTCAGAAGAAAAGATCAGAAAAGCCAGAGGTTCGGGATGCTGCCAGAGAAGCTGCCCTACGGTGTGTTTTCTCTCTTATTTCTTACATGGAGTAGATACAATTGTTATTAACTACATCATCTCTGTTCTTAGTCTATATGTACTATTGGTTTTTACATATGAATAATTGCTATTGCTATCATTTCTCACCATCTGAAGTCATTATGTTTTTTTTGCAGTGAAATTAAGGAGAGGGTGAAGAAAACAAAGGATGAGAAGAAGGCGAAGAAGGCAGAAAGTCAAGCCAAGGCACAAAAATCTGTTGGAAAAGGCAATGTTTCCAAGGGTGCATCAAAAGGTCCTAAGCTTGGTGGTGGAGGAGGGAAGCGCTGAACCCTTAGTGTTGTTTCCAATTTTGGTTAGCACTTGAATAGAGTTTTGAGACTTTTGAATCTATATTTTTTTGTTGGATCAATTTTGTATTTTACTATCTTGTCAAACTTTTGTTGGAAGATTTTCTAGTTACTGTTTAGATTTTTCCGTTGAGCAAATTTGAGTTCATGTCAATCCTCTTCAATACTTGCAGTTTCTTTTTAACAGTGCATGCTTGACAATCATTTGTCTTTGGTTGTGCCACACATTGGGGATTTTTTTATGACTAAAGCCCCTGAATATTGGCGAAAATTGATCATGGGTTTTTTGCTTTACCTAATGTTTTAATATCATATAACTACTCATTATGAAATATTAGTTTCAAATCATTCTGAATATCGTAAAAGTGTTCCAAAACTGTCGTGAAATTACTAGTTTGAAAACTAACCTATATATTTCTGGTAAGAAATAATTATTCACTCTGATGTGTGAAATTTGGATGTAAAAACTGATGTGATAGCTCATTCTTTTTTTGAAGTAATGATTGGTTCTTTTTACGATGATAGGATACCCCCACTGGATGTGATTTTTGTTATGACCTGGACTGGAACTAAGGAACTCGAAAAGGGTTCTCCAACCTTAGTTATTCTTATCATCACTGTATGATACGTGTTGATTTGCGTAACAACCCTTATTTGAAAGTAGAAGGATGAACCAGTGCAAAGTATTTTAGGGAGAGTCCATGCTATTTGTGATAGGAATGTGCTATTGTCAAATATAAGTTGTGTTTGCTTAGGATTTTTTTCAGAAAATTTTATCATTTTGAAGTGTTTGTTTTGGATCTTAAAAAAATCATTTTTTACTCTAAATGAAAAGCTGGTAGGATTAGTTTTATCCAAAACATTTTTTTACATTAACAAGGAGGTAATACGGAGTAGTTAAAAATCGTTTTTTTTTAAGTGATATTTTCGAATAGTTTAACAAACAAAAATAATCAGATTTTTTTAAAAAATCTCTAGTTTTTTTAACACAAGTCTCTCTTATTTTTAACCGAAACAAACACATCCATAATCACAACACCCAAAATCACAGTTTGCACAGGAATTCCAATAGAGTGGGGGAGTTTGGGGGCGAGGGAAGTCTCGAAGTGGAACTCTCAAGTTCAATATGTAGATGCTACATTTCCCAAAGGTTCTAGGATAACCATTTTGGATTACTTTGCTTAAGAGATTATGGGGATCATTTTGTTATGGCTTATACTTAGGGGTTAAACGTAAGAAATAGTGAAGTTGTCACTCTTCTGCTTGCATTGATAATTCAAATTTTTCGTGTAGCTTGAGAAAATTGGTGCAAAATGAAGCAATCTCTTAAATTTCCATTAATCAGTGACTATTGATAGAGTTCACCCAGAAAAACGTGAAATTGTGTATAACTGTATATGATGCAAGGGTCATTAGAAATAGTAGCACCAAACAATGATATATATAGTTATAATAGTACGCAAGAATTAAAGATTTCATGCAATATGGAAGTGACTAATATAGTGATTGATGTCTGCCCTGGCAGCCATTTTATTTACCAGCAATAATTTATCCTACTCCTAATGTCAGTTCCTAAATGCTTTTCCATCTACTACTACACAACCAGTAAAATTAAATAATCTCAGACCCACATAAAGCCGTTGTTCAAACTTCAAACAAAGATTACTTAATAATATAACTAAGGGTGATAGTTATAAGGTACAGCAGCAGGCCAGTAGGGCAATAGTGGAACATTGTTATTAATATTATAGTCCTCTAAATTGAAACAACAGTTTCCTTCATCAATGTTCAACTGTTGATGAATCTTTCCCTTCACCTCTCTGTTGGAGCAACGTAGAGCTGCCTCTGATGTGCTTTCTACTGTTTCTGCTTCTTCCACTGACATTTCTGTATAGTAACCTTGCATTCTACCACAAGAGTTACCTTGTTCTTTCAACATAGCCTTCAACTTCATAACCTGGCCACAACAAATTTTTATATATAATATACATGAATTTTTTAAATAGACATACACATATTGGTAAACTGTGTCTACAAAAGAGACAGGGGAGAGAGGCATACAATCACTTTGAAAGTTTACTTAACACCGATAGTATAAATAAGAGAAACCTAATCAATTTTATGAGTATTTGGATTCACGGTGAGTTTGCAGAATCACATATCATAGTGTGCAACCATGATTTTAGTTACACTTTCGAGTTTTAACAAAATTACAGTGCATAGTGTGCAACCAGGATTTTAGTTACACTTTCGAGTTTTAACAAAATTACAGTGTCACCGTGATTTCATTAAGTTCACAGTAAATAAAAACATATAATTAATTGTTGAAATATTAGTCAAACTTTACTTCCCTTCTCATTGAAATTTGGATTGCCATAACCTCTTCCTTTTGAGAGGATTATGACAAAAAAAAAAAAATAAACTTGATCATTTGAGAATTTTTTTTTACATAAAAACCCGACATCAACGTCATATATTTATGCGTTTTTCGGTTTTTTTTTAATTATTTTTCTCTCTCACTTTGTATACTGTATCAATTATTATGTGTTTAAATAGATAAATACTTATATGGACACAACCACAAATAAAATGCATTTAGGTGCACACACGTAGAAATACTTATCATTTAATTATTTAAAATAATATATTATTTAAGTGTTTTTTCTTTTACCTTTTTCCCATTTGTGTGTATGCATCCAAATAAAATTATTTTTACTTGTGACCAAGTAAGTGTTCACAGCCATGACCATTTAGGTATTGTTCATTAACTTATTTATCATGTTTTCAATAGATAAAGTATTCACTATACATGCATAGTATATAGTATACATATTTACATATGTTAACGTACCTCATCCTGAAGCTGCTGTTTTTCCTTAGACACAACCTCAAATTGGTGTCTAAGTGAATCATATAAGTGTTCAAGTTGCTTGGTCTTCCACCTAGCACGCCTATTTTGGAACCAAATAGCAATTTGACGAGGCTGTAACCCTAACTCCTTGGAAAGCTTCATCTTCCTTTGAGGGTCTAGTTTGATCTCCTCTTGAAAACTACTCTCCAGTGATTCCATCTGTTCACTCGTTAATCGCTTTTTCTTTTCTTGCAAGTTCCCATACTTCATCATTTTTTCCATTTCTGGGAACATTGTCTCTGTCCAGTCTTGTTGTTTCACTTCCATCATTCCTTAACAAACACACAAAATATTGTTTTAAAGTTTAGAACACTGGTACATAGACACCGCCATTGTATGTAATTACATGTGTCGATATCACGTTGGACATCAGCACGCGCCAAACATAAGTAAATTTTGAATGAATGTTGACCAAGCTATATATATGCCATATATAGAAAAACAACTATATATACATGGTTGGACAGAAAATATATATAAATTTAGTCCATAAGTTTAAATATAGGGTTACTAAATTACACTCTAGAAGTTATTACTATCAGGTGCAATGTTATGATGATAAAAAGATGAATGCATTAGAGTAGCTAGTGTTGTGACTTGTGATGATAATTTTTACCTTGATATGAGCATTGGTTGTAGTTGTAGAGAAAGCTTAAGGAAGACTCTGGTTGAGGAACAAAGCTTCTTGTGTTTCCATTCCATTCCATAATTATCTAACTGTTTCACTCCCCTTCAACTGGAACTAGTCTGGCCTATAAGTATAACTTATCTGTGTTTTTGGTCATGGGAAGGACCACTAAGAAGATAGTGAGAGGTCAGAGCTTCCTGTAGCATGTTTAAGTAGCTAGGTTTAAGGGAATTTGATTACAAAGTAGGGTACTCTGTACTCTAAAGAGAAAAAGGACAAAAAATTATTAATATATATAATGAATAATTGAAATTGTAAATATATATTTACTTCTTGATTTGTGAATGATTGAATATATTGTTGAGTTATGACCTTCATTTGAAACTCAATTATATATGTTGGCGATTAGGTTCTCAGAAATTATGATGAATCGTGAGATATGTTATAAGTGCGTGTTTGGATTTTTGGTGAGTTTGACAGAAGCACGATGAGCCACCGTGATTTATAGAATGTTTGGTTGTGCCGCGTAATTGTGTTTTGTTGCGTCTCAAGACAATTCAACGTTACAAAGTGTAGTTTTTATAAAATCAGAATGATTCACCGTGATCATGACAAAGACATCGATCGTGATACCAAACATGTGCTATAACATCCCATTTTATGTTTTGTGAATAGTGTGTGACTGTGAACCATAATATGTCATGTATCTCTTAAAAAATTTATTTACTTCCTAGTTATTGTTTTGAGTGATAGTGTATTTAGTGTGGCGTGGCAGTAGAGTTCTGAAAGGGGAGTGAAGAGTAAGAGTGAGAGTGAATTGGTGAGCAATGGTTCCTCCATATACTTCACTTTTGGGAAGCAACAAAGTTTTTGTGTTTAATGCTGAGACCGTATACTAGCTAGGGAAGACAGTAAGGACAAGGCGTGAAAAAGGGGAAGGCTTATGTCAGTTTGGCCCCCCAAACAACCTTCAAAGGGGACCATATTTGATCACACTCCTATGAATTCCACTCCTTTTGTTTTCCTTTTTTATGGAACCTACAATCCATGTTTTACCTTATTTCCCTTGGACAAAAACAGTAGCAATACTATGTTAATATGTGAGCCCATTTGCAAAATGGGTAAAATTAAGAATAAATTTTCATTATGGTCCTTAAATGTTTGTGTCACTGTAATCTCTTGTATTGAAATGTCAGCAGGATTTAACCATACTCACAATATCGATATTGTTAGGTTAAACATCTTTATCCGAGTTCAAATCTGGAACCTCGCATTGGTGTGTGTGAGTTTCGGTTATGTTTGTTATTTCATATAGAAACTAAAAAATATGTATTGAAAGTATTAAAAAATGTATATCCGTGTGCCTTTTGTTGTAATTTTATGAATTAATTAACATAACTAACATAAAATGTATTTGAAGACCAAACTAACCGATGAAAAATGCATTTAAAGACCAAATTCAATATAAAAAATGACATATTCAAGACCAAAACGACCATTTACTCGTAAAATTAATTAAAATGATTTCCAAACGTGAATTGAAAACCAACCAACATAGTAAAAGTTATTTGGGTTGAAAAGAGAGTGTGTAACTAGAGCAGTACACAAAACCTGCTACTACTGATGTCTTCACATGAGACAAATAAAGTAAGGTAAATTAACTTAGGGATCATCTCTCTGTTGTTTTAACCTCTCCTATCCCTTTCACCGTAATTATAACTTGCCAGTGTTACAGCCAAGAAAAGGCTGATAAAATCTAACTTTCACTTCTCTTGTCTGTCTCTATATAAATCTGTTTCCTGCATGAAATTGGGATCTGGGTAGGGCTTTATTTTATTTTTAATTTTCTTTTGAGATGATGCAAATGCAATTGATTGTGTTTGTTGTAGTAGGACTGATTAGACTGTGTTTGGTTGTACCTTTTCCAGAAATAAAAGCAATGGTTGGTTGGAGCTACAAGAAAGGCTTTTGAGCCTCAAATGTGACAAAGATAGATAAGATAAAGTTCAATTAAGAATCAAAATTCTACTTGTGCATCTTTTAAAATACAATTAAAGTGTTAAATGTTTGGAAAACAATTTCAAGCAGAATAATATAACAAGATATAAATGCAAGGAAGGAAAATTGTAACTAAGCTGCCAGAAATTTAAATATGATAGCAGCTTCAATTGTAAAAGTAGCCTCCTAGTAATTAAAACAATTTAAACCAATGCTGCTGGATTGAAATTGAAATAAATATGAAATATGTAATACCACACTTTAATTACTATGAAAAGACTGATTACCACCGCAACCACAATTTTAGAGTGTAACTTTTGTCAAAATCACGAATGACGACTGTCCTTAATTCAATTAATCTTATTGTCAATCTAACATGCACCAGAGTAACAACTAAATTCTATCATCATTACTCTTTTCCTCCTGCTAATTTTCTAGCTACGAAAATATCAACAATATGAGTCATTTAGTTGGAAATAATACATTTTCTTATTTAACAATTATTACGATTTTTGATAGAACTCATAAGCGAGAGAAAGATATAGAAAAGTGAATTGAAAATAACGTCTATCGACTGAAAAATAGTACATTAAGGCTTATATAATAATGCATTAAGGCTTATATAACCAATTCGACCAACTAACTTTTAACTAATCTAACCCACAAGGCCCAGCTTGGGAAATACAAAAAAGAAATGTCATAAAAACATCGATAAAAAAAATGAAATACCTAAATCTATCGACTGAAAAATGGTTAATCAATTTTTTTTTATGGAGATAAACAAAATTGTCAAGTAAGCTAAGCCTATGTTTAGTGAGGCGGTACAGTTTTCAAGATTGGACAAAAGCTACGCTTCTCAAAACCGCGGTAAAAAGAGCTTCAAACGTGTTGTAAGGTGGCAAAACGCAAAAGCAAACATATACTAAAAAGAATGAATTTTGAATGTTTAACTATCCATTTTCTCTATGGTTAAAAGCTAAGATGTTAATTAGGCTAAAAAATGATTTTTGTTGCATGAATATCCAAGAGTTAAAAGTCAATGAGGTTAAAAAAATAAATTTTGTTTGACTATCAATTTTTTTTAATTAATGAATAGAAGTTAAAATGTCAATTAAGCTAAAAAGAATAATTTTTGCTTAACAATTGTGAGCATCACTCATACCTCTTCATTTCTCCTCTCCTATCAATCAATCAATTACAACATCACATTTAACATAGGCAAAGAACTGACCATTTACTTTATAGGGATCTTCACCTGCAATATTAGAGGTTTGAATTTCAGTTTGTCCCTTTGACAAAGGTTTACTTTAATTAAGCATTGACTATCCCTGACCTGGGGATTTGTTAGATTATTTTACTCTAACTCACATAATAGGAGTGTAAAATTAGTGGGCTCTTAAAGTGATTTTAGACAGAAGAGATATTCTCTCCTTTTATTATAAGTGCTGTTTAAGATTAATGTGTAGCACTTTATTAAGGAAAAAATTTAATTCTAATGATTTTGATAGTAAAATAATGTGCTAAGATTAAAATATCCACATTAATTAAAGTACTTAGGTGGATTATTAGAATATTATCGGAAAAATTTATAAATGTTGTAATGGTATTCAAAAGTAATAAGTAAATTTGTCAAAAAAAAAAGTAGTAAGCAAATGTAGGGCTAAAAACTATCCAACGAAAAATTTATAAAATGATTGCCCTATCTGGCTTGGGACAGTGTCCGAAAAACAATAAGCAACTTCTTAGAATCCATTTTTCAACATTTATATTGTCTAAAAGCTATCCTAATAAGTAGTGCGGACGAACTAAACCGTTTTCAAGAAGATTAATCGTATTTATTGTTCTTCTAAACTTAACTCAATTAATAAAGACAATACATAATATATGCAAGGTTTAGGGTTCAAATCCCGAACACCATAAAAAGAATCGCACTTACTTATTTGCTGTGAGGAATTTTGATCTAAAAATCAAAAGAACAAAAAATTCATGGGATAGAAACAATTTCACCGTCACAAACATTATGATGACTTCTAAGGTAGTACACAAAAATTATGTGGTGTATAGTATTAAATATGGTACACCCTAAATCACAAATACCAATATTTAACTGTTTCACATAACACCAAATGGTCAAATAGCACACTCGGCTCAATTTCCATGTTTAAAATTAAGGAAAATGTTAATGAGTGTCATAAGGATACTTTTTACCGATTTTAAATAGTAAATATTTACGAAATGTAATTATTTAATATATCGAAAATTATAGCATTAGACTCTCTCAATGAATAGTTTCTTGATTGAAAATTCTCATGACACTAGTTAGCGAGACCCTAAACCTAAATATCTCTACACCACACACAAACTAATCAAACTTATGAAAATAGTGGAATAATCAATTTGGGACACAGAAAATAGTGGAATACTATCTACCTTTTTTTCTGTCACACTGATAGAAAATTAATGGCATGGTAAATAAGGGAGTAGAAATTATTGAACAATTCTAAAAATATGAAAACCTTGAGCATTTAATTATAGTTTAACCATATTAGGGGGCAAAAATGGTCAAAGTTTTTACTGAAAACAGTGCAGTAAACTATTTCATCAAGACTGAAGGTGTGTAAGCAATTCCTCTGCGGTTCCATACTATTTTTGTGGTCACTTTTGTTCTATATGCTTATGAAAGATAAATATGGCACAGTAAAGGTGATAAAATTTATCTATAGGGTAAAAGTTCAAGGGTGAAGACTTCACAGTGAAGTAGTTTACAAAGAGATTAAATATTGTTGTCATGTGTAATATGTCAGAGAGAATAGTTTAATTTATATAAGAACAAGCAAATCTATTGGTCCATTTTTACCCCGATGTTCAAACATTTTAGGTCAAATAGTGTTAAATTAAATAAAGGAAAATGTTGTCCACGTGAATTTAGCTCAGTTGGTATAGATAATGCATTAATATATGCAAGGTCCGGGGTTCAAACCCCAGACACCACCAAAACCAATAAAGGAAAATGCTAACAAAGGAAAATGTTAATAAGTGTCTTAAACACACTTGTTAAAAAGTCTAAAAAAAATTGTTTTGAAAATAATGCATTCAATGTTAATAAGTGTCTTAAACACACTTGTTAATAAGTGTCTTAAGCACACTTATTAAATTTTCATAATTTTTTTAGTAGAGAATTAAAGATATTAAAGATAAAACATATGCATTGCTATGTGTGTCGGAGTCAACTAGATCATCTAACATGGGATAGAGAGAGTAGTAGATTAACCCCTTGAAAATGATAATAGTTGTGATTCGTTGGTCCGAATCTGATCTGCTATAACCAAATGGAAATATATATATATATATATATATATAATTAAGGAATGGAAGCATGAAAGAAAGAATGTTTAGTGACAAGAATGTCCGGTGAAATGTATTGTCCAACCGAAAAGGGAAGGTGGAGTGTCTAGTCCAACCGAAATAAAAGACTTTGAACGATTGTTACTCAATATATAGAGTTTGGAAAATAATCAAGCATAAATATTGATGATTGAATCATTTGATGTAAGGTCGGTATTTTTGAATTTGAATGCCTTGAGCAAATCATGAGATAGTGTTTCTATAAAAAAAAAAATAACAAAAAAATATATAAAGATAAAAGAAATGAACCAGAAGATTATGCACACTTTTATTTGACATTGTGAAAAAAGAACACAAGTATAAATCTTTGAAATTTGAATCACGTGACTTTAAACTAAAATTCATGCTCCAAAGTCTACACTTAACACTTTTAGTAACCGAAGAGGTAAGTTTTACACAATAATAACACACATGGATCACAATTCAATGTTTATATTCATAAACCACTATAAAAGACTTCTGCTTCCTCCTCCTCCTTCTCCAAGCAATCATTTGATTTTTTACTATTATATCTATAAAAAAGGAATTGTATGACTATTTAATAAATAAAAAGATCGTTTGCAACCTACTCTTAAGAGGCTATTATATCTATATGATACTAACGCTTATGCTTTTGCATGTTATCGAAAGTCAATGACTTGTGTTGTTGTGTTAACAAAATTGAGATGAAGAGATTAAAGATTAAGAATTAGAAAGAATACACATAAACTCGGATAAAATAATATTACAATAATGTTAATATATAAGAGATAAAAATTTGTCTCTTAAGTTATTCATACTCTATATCATTATCCTAATTTTGGTGCCTTAATTACGGATGTAATTAATTGATTATATTCAATATTTATTTAATCACATGGATATATTAATTTTGATTTTGTAATACCCTATAACGTTTAAGATATAGCCAAAAAAAATAATTGGTGCCCCTAGAAATATGGTGCCCTGGGCTGCCGCCTCTTTTGTCCATACTTAGGGCCACCGCTGCATTGATGATATTAATGATTCCATTTAAAACCATGGTCGTGCTAACAATTGTCCTAAAGCGGAAGAATCATCCCTTGGTGATTCTTTGCTTATGTTTGTTTATTCATATGTATTAATATGTGTTTAGAAACCAATTTCCTTAAAACTTGGGGAAATTAGCATCTAAAAATACTAGACTCTCTCTCTCTCTCTCTCTCTCTCTCTCTCTCTCTCTCTCTCTCTCTCTCTCTCTCTCTAAATCTATCT
>Ga0315915_1000590_pt1 | contig 38693 bp, 19 predicted proteins | sample MpolbnodulesMG_FD_207738 | JGI IMG/M metagenome (GOLD analysis project Ga0315915, IMG submission 207738) | Medicago polymorpha root nodule microbial communities from Los Angeles, California, United States - branched nodules | ecosystem: Host-associated > Plants > Roots > Nodule | place: USA...
GTCTTCCACCTTGCTTCCTCCCATTGCTCCATGTAATCTCCTGCAAGTTGAATGGAACCACAAACATTCTTCTCGATATCCTCCCAAATCTTCTCATTTTGTCGTTTCCAAATGCACCACAAAATCAAATAATTTATGTGGCTGCAAGTTTGACAAGATGATGGATAAAAGAGATACAAAGTCGCCAACGATTAACATCAAAGAATTAATATGTGACCACAAACCAATTGTCTCCCATACTTCCTTAGGCTTTCTGTATCCGAGGAACAAATGCCATTCATTTTCGTAGTGACTTTTACAAAAAGGAAATGCATATGTACACTGAACACCTTTCCATTGTAGTCGGTCTCTTGTTGGAAGACATACATCCTCTCGCTACTCTCCACAAAAATCTTTTAACTCTTTGAGCTATTTTTAAGCTCTATAGTCTACTCCAACCACCTTAAATTCGATACTGCTCATTGTCAATGAGTGTTTTCATTGCGGACTAGTATGCAAACTTTATCATATAGATGCCTTTGTTGGTGTATTTCCACACCCTGGTATATTCTTCGCCTCGGTGCACCATAGTGATGTTACTAACAAATCCACAACTCTCAAATTCTTGAAACCATGAGGTGGTGATGTAAGATTTTTCTTCACACCACAACCATGGTTCTTTCTGGAGATTAACAAATTCTCCATTGCCAATGCACCATCTCATTCCACCTCTAACTATAACTTGTGAAACATGGATACTATGCGAAATAAAACCTAGATTATCGCCTAGACGGGTCTCCAAAAAGTCATATTTAAGAAAATATCTAGCTTTGAAGAAGTGTGAAACAGGTTGGTTAAGAGACGCCAACGTGTTGCTTTCCTAGCAAAATTGAAACCATAAAGATGACGAAAGCCCATAACTCCATATTCCTTCCTCGTTATTAATTATCCCAATTTAGCCATTTAATTCCTCTCCCTTGACCGTCATTTGTTCCTCACCAAAAAGAATTGATCATCTGTTGAATTTCCTCTCCAAGAGTGACCGGTAGCAAAAAAGTGCTACCTACCACTTTTTTAAACAATATATATTCGGTTTGAAGTAGATTTTTTTTCCTAAGATCCAACTAGCGGAATACTTTGGTAAAATAAATTTTGTCTTAATCATCATTATTAGGTGTTTATAGATTTCGGAGTCATGTGAGAAAAACACTAAACAATTTCAATTATTAAGTTAATCTAAGATTAGAAGATTTAGATTACACAATAACAAAATCAATTTTATTTAGAGGATATCGATCATTAATTTTAGATTCGACCAGTAAGATCGAAAATAGCGTGACACAGGTACTGCAACAAATCCGTATTCATGTGTGTATGAGATAATACTGTGAATTTTTTTTTGAAGAAGCAAAAATGGTATATATTAACACAGTCAGAGACGCCTCTTTAGCACAAGACGTACTAAAAAGGTTGCTCAAAATACAAAGTGTCTGTCAAAACATTACAAAAACAGTCGTTAGCCGATACCCAAACAAGACAACGGGTCCGACCACCACTACTGACAACCATACACAAAAGTGACATTATTAGCCTTCAACCACTGGTAAGAATGAAATTTAACCTTATCCATAATCTCTGTAATGGAAGTGTGATAATTATTAAATAGTCTGTTATTACGTTCGTTCCACACTAGCCAAACACAAAGAAGCCAAAGTAATTGAAGAAATGATCGACGAGCCCTCAAGCCACCTAAGTAGTTAGTAAACTGGAAAAAGTGAGCACGGAGACTTTGACGAATCAAGACCTGAAACATCAATCAAAGACCGAACTTGCTGCCAAAGGGAGCCAAAAGTATCGCAGTGAAGAAACATATGATGGGCACTTACAACCTGCCCATACCCCGCCGAACAAGAGATGTCCTCGGCAGATATTATGCCACGATTCAATAAATTGAGTTTTGTTGGCAACCTGTCACGAAGAAAACGCCAAGCTAAAATGAAAACCTTTAAGGGCATCTGAGTATGCCAAATCAGGTTCTCTGAAGCATCCAAAAGAGGGGATTCCTGTGAAGTGAGCAGCTGATAACTTATACGCACCGAATAACCCCCCACAATGTCGGAGTGCCACTGCCAGTGATCTGAAAAATTAGACTGCAAAGTAACATTAGAAAGTAAGATCACACTGTGAAATGCATTTTGCAAGGATATTTCATTCAGCCAAGGGAATGTACTAATTACTATTTTCAAACTCTTAAATACTCATGGGAAAGCCACAAAGGTTCACATCATAATGATGAGTGAAAATGAGTTTATTTTATTTATGAAAGAATTAGAAATGAGTTGAAATTTTCATACAGTCTCTAAGGTCCACTTTACATTGATTATAATGTTCTTCTCCTAAAGTTATATGAGAAATATTTAAATACATTCTATTAAAATAGACTAATGAACTATGAACTAAATGAAAATAAATAATGTTTATATATATATATATATATATATATATAGATTAATAAACTAAAAGACATAAGATTAAACACTCATTTAATATGACATTTTAGACAATTTGATTATATATAATATCATATTTTAATTTTAGTTTATAATCATATATTTAAATATGCAAACAATTAATGTAAAATGATAAGCTTAAGTTAGTGAATTGTTTTTAGAACATTACCTAACTTTTATTTTTTTTACTTAAGTAGGTTATATGTAAGCCTAAATGACTTTTTTATGTCATCTAGCCTAGCCTTTTTAGTTAAAGATACTTCTAGCAAAACCTTAATCTTCTTCATTTTAACTTCTTAAACTTCAAAAATCTTGTCTATTTTTTTTTAAAACACTGTCTTGACTCTTGTCTGAGCCTAGGTAGGCTAGGCTGTTTGCTCTCAGTCTAACCTATTCTCACACGTACTTCCGACTATCTAAAATAATGGATATAATGGATTGACATCAAACATTTTACTATAAAATTTAGAGTAAATTACACCCACCTTCCTTTAAGTTTCTTTGAACAACACACAAATCCCCTCTAATTAAAAAAAAAACAGACATCTATCCTCTAAACTAACTATGTTAGTCTGAAAACGTTTATAGTTTCTTTCTTAACAACTGTGATTGATACCGTTACAACTTAACGGTTAACACCACTACAATGTAATATATGCCCTATATAATGATTGCTCCATAGCCAATATACCTAAATTCCATCACTATGCGCTTCGCCGTCGTGAACTCCGAATCAATTTCACCGTCGTCCTTTTTGATAAGATGAATCACCCTGAGTTGGACTTGGTGACGGAGTGTAATAGCAGTAATATTGTTGGTGTTAATGATGCTAGTGAAGGAAGTGATTTTATTGATTCAATTGAACTTGAAAATGATAAGAATTAGGGTCATTGATGAATAGTTTGTGAGCTTCATTGGATATAGGATTTGGTATCAATGATGTATTTGGTAGTGGTGAATCAATTTCCAACACACAAAAAAAGGTTAATTTTGTGTTACATGTTCCATTTATAATTCCTTTATTTTGTTGATTTTATATAATATTTGTCCTGTTTGTACCATTAATCAGTTCCCTATAATATATGAAAGGAACATTTGCAGTTTGGTGTTTTTGTCTCGAGAGATTAATTGTTATAATCATTACTATCAAATCACACATTTCATTCACTACTTTAGTATTTACTATTCCTCTAGCCTAATGAATCTTAGGATTCTGTTTGTATTGTTGCTGATTGATACGTTGTTTGCGTTTTATGGTTTTAATTCATTCATTTGTAGTCACGTTGTACATCCCCAGTGTAATTTTTGTAGATTTGCCAGAGATGGAGATTGCAAGCAATTTCACATGCAAGGAGTTACCATGGCAAAATGCATCTAAGCTGACACAAGTTTCCATTGTAGCAAAGAAGTTAACAAGAGTACTAACGGTGTTGATTTACAAGAGGTATATATATTAATCAGAGAAACAAATAAGAGAGGTCGATGTTCATTTTTAAACTAGAGGGGGCATGTGTGTTGTCTAAGGAAGTCTCAGGGGGAGGTTAGTGTAATGTTGCCTAGAATTTAATATGTTTTGACACTCCACTTTGGCTGCCTCTTATGAAATGTCTTTTGCAAGGCTTTAAGTTTGCAGTTAGCTGAGGTAGTTTGAATTTGATACAGTCATACATAAAACTATGTAGATAAACGTATTAGTCAAAACACAAATTTTCATATAACCATTTTCAATCAATTGACATGGGACTTAAACTCATGACGTAAAAATTAATTCATGCAAATATGTAAATTATACTGAAGTAACAACCCCTAGATGATTTTCTTAGCATGCGCCCTTGGGGCATAAGTTAGCATTTGCCTTATGTTATATAGCCCAAAATATTAAGAGACAGATCATGCCCCACACTCAGAAATCAGTACACAATCCAGCATTTTCCCAACAATCTACACAGTTGTTTTATATGTCTACTACTCGAGTTGCAGTACAATAACTTCCTCCAAAACACGCCGTTCTAATATAACATTTCCATCACGAGATTAAAAATTCCCTAATACGGTAATAATTCAAGGTTATACAAGCAACAATTACTTCCACATAACGAGCTGGATATTGAGTTGTGATAAGTCCAATGTCCATATCTTCAAACCTCCAATAAGAAGAAACCTGACACATTTTGAAGTTTTGAAATTAGAACACAACAAAAATGAGAAATTTTTGTGAGACATTTTTGTTACACACACAGGTCAATCAAGAAAAACTAAACCCACTATAAGATGAAGAAAGATAAACATTTACAAGATGTTGAATTTAAAGACTCAAGGTATTAGGTACAATTGTACTACTGCAACTAGAGTTTTACAAGTATGCAATCAAGTGCAGTCAAATTTGCTCATGAAAAAAATAGCATTCTTTACAGATTTCAAAGAATAAGATATTGTATTGATTAAGTGAGGATGCATCCTCATCCTTGCACCAATGGTCACAGACTTCAAAGAATGATATACTATTAATGGGTGATAGTCTGTAATATCCACAATGCACATTATAGTTTTACTTATATATACAAAAGCTTATTTTAACAAAAAAAATAGAACCAAGGCTATGCAGAGTGGAGAACCATTTTTAGATAAGAATGCTTAAATTTTCTTATGTTAAGTATTTAAAAGGTCTCTTAAATTTTCTTATGTTAAGTATTGGTCTCTCTCGCAAAGCCTCTTCCATGGACATGTGAGAGAGTTTTCAAGTCAGAACATGTAAAACTTCGGTCTCCAAAATGGTATCTAGCAATACATGAAACTTAGCAAGCCCAAAAGATGCACATTTACAATCTGCCATAATTATCCTGAAAATATATCCTAATATGATGCACTGGTATGGTTTCTAATAGCTAGTGACTATTGCAAGAGTTTCCAGGTCATAACATTTACAACTTAGGTCTACGAAATCATATCTAGCATTACATGGAACTTGGTAGTCCCAACAGATGATCTAAAATCAAAGGAAAGAAGTTTCCTTAATGTCTGCTAGTAGCAGATGCATATGCAGCATGTTTGAAGGAGGAGCTTGAAGCAACACCAAAGATTGGATCCCTTAGCACCTAGCTTTGCCAAGTGATCCACACAAATGTTACTTTTTCCGAAAGAATGAGACATAGTAAAGGTCCATAACTTGGCCATATTATTTAGTCCTAGAGGGAATAATTTGTAGCAAAGACATCCTTTCATTTGTATTTATATATACTTTCAAAGGCTTCTCAAGATTAATCGAGTTCTAGTTGTTTCCTAACATTTTGACGTTATTCTCAACTCAATGCAGGAACACTGGGATGCAGAACAGATAGACTTTAACAAATGTCTAGCATTTAAAAAGTACAATGATTATTTCAAAGAACCACCTAACCTCAACTCTCAAGTCCAACTTCTAGTTGTGTCTCTGACTCTGAGCTATCTTAGATCACAACATATAATCATTGAATTTTCAAAATAAAATATCGGCTTTTTAGTCTAACTTCAGTCACCGATCAGATAACTTGGACGACAATAAATATAAACACGAGACTCTTCTCATTTATAAATTTCAAGGTAAATTAAATTAGGGAAATACTAACTTGTGCCCTTACAGAACAAGTTAAGAAAGCCAAATAAAGAAACATAATTTTCGAAATTGTGCATTCGATGTCTTGAAAGTTTAAAAACTTAATTTTTCAATACAAAACTTATGCTTTAATTCTTTTTTTAGATCCTTAACTTGTGCCCTTTGGGCACAAGTTAGCATGACCCATTAAATTATTCTTGACAAAGTAGTTTGAGAATAAGGATAAGAGCATCAAAAAGTTTTGTGGCTGATCATAATTAGTCTTTTTAGTGCATGGAATTTTTCTAAAAAATCCTTCAGCATGAAGTATTAAAAATGTCACCTATTCTCAATTCTTCTCCACACCAAAGAGAAAGGGTGTGAAATCCCCCACAACTTTCAATCTGACATAACCATACAGTATTATACATTTGGGTACTAAAAAAGTGAGAGTGTGAGACTATTATGGGACATTTTTATGAGCCTTAAATCTTTGGACTATTAACACCAATCTAGCAAAGATGAAACTAAATGAAAAATACTGTGAATACTAATTCTTAAAGAGAAGGTGTACACCAACTCAACAATTGCTAAGAAATTTTCAAGACCATCAGGATATCATATTCAACTTAAAAAACATTATAGGTTTCAAATAATAAATTAATTTTTTATTTATGAGAATAAATTGTTAAGAGGTAACATTGAGATTGATGTAACAAAAAAATCATTTTGTAGTTGGATCCACGCTCATGCAACAACTTCAGTAGCCTATAATAATATAACTGAACTCCTCAAAATGTCATATAATTGAAATCAGTAATTTCAGCCATCTCATAATTGATGCACAAAGGCCGCCTAAGTAAGATCTATAAGCCAAAATATGAGGAAAACTAAAGCAAACATCTTTACTCATTGCCTGAAACCCATATATGTTTCCTAGAAAGTATCATTTTGTTAGAATCTCCAATTTTGAGCATTCTCTAATTGATGGTCTGAGCCACATTAAGGAATCTATATTAGCCCATCATTGCTTTCCTATGTGAAATCAATCATCAATGTTTCTAGAAAAACATTAAAAAAATAGAACAAACTACAACATCAAATTTAGCAGAACAGTATGTAGACGAGGAATTGAAACAGGATTGAACTTATAGGTCTAAATCACTCAATGGAAAACAATCACTACTAACTGTTTAAGCAGCCAAGTCAATTCAAATTTTGAAGTTCCTGACTTTTTACCGCTACCCACCAAATCTTGTGTAGCTTAAATCAATGATTTATACCTTTGAAATTCAAACCTTTACTTAGAAATTAAGAAAGATGCTCTAAAATTGTTCTAAAATCCAATGCATGCATTATTCTACTAGTCACAACTCACAAGCTAGGATTGCACTAATCCATCCCACACACAATTAAGAACAATAACTCAATGTACAAATCCAATTCAGTAACTCAAAGCATCAGCAAGAAAAGACAAACATACCAATAAATTATACCATCATCACTGTTGTTGCTGCTGCTGATTTGGAGGAGGGGGCATTCCGGGACGAGGCGGACCAAAGACAGGAACACCACTTCCAGGAGGAGGAGGCATTCCGGGACGAGGGGGCCCCTGCATTCCAGGATGAGGAGGAGGTCCTCTCATCATCTGTCCAGGAGGAGGTGGACCCATAGGTCTCTGTCCAAACTGAGGAGGCGGCATGGCAAATTGTGGCGGAGGAGGACCACCAGGTCTCGGAGGAGCGAATTGCGGTGGCGGACCACCTGGTCTCGGAGGACCACCTGGCATACCGGGATATGGCATCTGACCAGGCGGTGGACGCATCACCGGTGGACCACCAGGATACGAAACCGGCGGACGCGAAATCTGCGGCTGCATCATACCAGGAGCAGGTCCACCAACACCACGAACAGGACCAGCAAGACCAGGCTGAGCTTGAATAACAGTCGCCGGAGGAGGAATACCTCTCCCAGCAGCACGACCAATCCCAGGACCAGCCATTGCAGCAGCGTTAACAGCCTTGGAGCGAGATTCTTCCGGAGGAGGTGGACCTTCAACTGTCATCGAAACAACCTCTTCGCCGCGGAGGAGGAGAAGGCCGAGTGTGCGGCGGTCTTCACGGTCTCCGTCGGTGGTTTTCTTACCTTTTACCGGTGGAAGTTTGCGAAACTCTTCGCAGTCGCCGAGAACGAGATTCATGTGGCGGTCGAAGGCCATGAACTTTCCAACGAGTTGACGACCGTCTTGAATGGTTACTCGCATACGGTAGTTGATGTATTGAAGCATTTTGGAACTCTTTGACATCGACATTGTTGCTGTGTTGTGGATTCTCAAAACCCTAGAAACCCTTTTTCTCCGTCGAAGAGAAGAAGAAGAAACGATTGTGTTATTATAGGGTTTATAAAGGGTGAGCGAAAAGTAGCATGTAAGTAAATTACTCTTCTGTCCTGATCATACCTAAATATAAATTCATTTCAAATTACTAGATAATTAATTATTTTTCTTCAAATATAATTCTAATTACTATTAATTTTATACACAAACAAAAATTTAGTACATTTTTCATACCTCCATCTCTCTCTATTGCTCTATCTTTTCGGTATGAAACACTGAATATCTAAAGCACAACTTTTCTTATGATCTGCTTGGAAACGCGGTAGAAAGGGCCAAGGATGCATGTTTTTTCTGGAGCTATAAATAATAGTTTCTTGTTTGTTTTTTGTGGATAGAAGTTAAACCAAAAACACGCTTAACATATTTTAAAATTATGGTAGAATGAGGTCTGAACACACGTTTATCTGAAGTAACAAATATCATAGCATGATTTCCCAAAAAAAAATATCATAGCATGATAACGCACTTTTTTTTTTTTGACAGAAAGCATGATAACGCACTTATAAATATAAAACATTGACAAAGTGCTTTGAATTGTAGCCTTGGCTTATTACTTTCTATATCACAATTCACAAAATATCAAGCTCGTATATACATAATGTTTGTTTAGTATCGCGGTAAATTTGACAAAAAGCTACCCACTTTAGTTTCAACAAAATCACAGCGCCACCATGATTTTGTCCAATCCACCATGATACCAGTGGTAACATTTATGCAACGAAATAACTGAAACACTTAGAACTGTGATTTGACATTGTGCAAGTGTTTGCATCTTCCAAAGCCGACCCCTGTGCTCCAAAAGAAAAATACCTGTTCATCAATTTCTTATTGAAGTTTCTCTCCTTATAGTTCAACTGTTGGGTACCCCCACCATCTATTGGTCCATTAGAGCAAGAGGGTAGTCCCAGTGTATCAACATGTTTGTGCTTATTGTTTGAAGAATGAGACAAATTAGACCCTTCTTTTTGTGTCTTTACCTCAATTACACCTTGCATTAGGCCTGCAGTGAAATATTTCTTTGCAGATGGAGTTGGAAGTAAAGTCCTTATAGATAGTGTTCTTTTGTTGTTTGGAAGAGAGCACTGTTTTGAGTATCTTTGCCTTAATGAGATTGGAAATTCTTCCAAATCATTTTTCCTTGAACTTACAGAATTATTAACAGAATCATTGTCTTCAAATTCCAAGGTTTCTTTTGTCTCTTTTCTTCTACGCCACTTGAGAAGATTCATTAACCGTCTCGCGGCCCAATTAACACCACTAGTCTTGCTGTTACATGAGGAATTTTCAGCTGACTCGTAATTACTGTCTACATCAATTGAGCATGAATTTGATTCTACACTTACTTGATCATTCTCATTGCATGTGTATAAGAATATCTTAGAATCTGATATTCTAAAAGAAGTTCCGGGACTGCCTCGAATACCATGACGAGTTTTCAAATGAGTCACAATCGCATTTCTTGTCATATAATCTTCACGGTTATAGAAACTTCCAGATGAAATCAATTTCTTGATTAATAATTCAGAAGTTCTTGATCTTGGTCTTTTTTTCAAATAATCCAGAGGTGTCATTCCATCCGCATCGCGAATGTTGAGATTGATTGATGCAACAGACATCATTGATTCAACTACATCACACTTGACATCATGAATCACAGCTACATGAATTGCTGTTCTTCCAACATTGTTCTTGACGTTGATTATGTCCTTCATGTTCGCACTCTTTTCGGTTAGTAATAACTGATTCATGAGCTCAGTGTGCCTGTCTAGTCTGCAGAAACCAGGGCTTGTGAAACCATACACTGCCATATGAAGAAAAGTGTCTCCATTGTGATTGGTTAACATTGTTAATGAGGGAGATGATTGAATCAGAATCTCTACTACATGAAGGTAACCTCTGTAAGAAGCCACGTGTAATGCTGTATTACCTTGTGCATCAGTAGAGTTTATAATATCAGGTGATGATGCAATTAGATTTCTAACCACCTGCATCAATTATTTAATTAAGATTAGGAAAATATGTCACACATGCTAAAAATTCAAATGTGAAAACCTCCTTTTATTCCCAGATTATTTAGTATTAAGTATTATTTGAATCTATGTATACAAGATTGAGTGAATCTCATTTTAGTCCCTCAATATTTGGGTAGTGCAATTCGGCCACTGAAATCAACAACTATAAAATTGTCCCGAAAAATGAAAATTCCATATCACATTATAAAGTTGGTCAATGTCATCTCTAAAAGACTATTTTGATCGAAGATTTTCAATTTCAGGATCAAATTGTCCGACTTCTACAATTTTAGAGACAAAGTATATGGTTTCTAGGGACCATACAAGCAGGTTATGTAGCACAGATAACTCAGATTAAAGACATATCTGGTGTTTAGAATGTGACAGAGTTGACACCGAGATGAAATACTGACACAAGTACTTAAATTTTCTAATTATTATCGGTGTCAATGTATCCGTATCCTCGTCAGTACTTCATAGCAAGCAGGTCTTTTGCATGTGTCATAAATTTTTCAATTACAAGCAAATTACAATTTTTCATGTTAATTTTTAATTGTACAAGCACAGTGTTAATTAAGCCATGTGAGTACTTACCTCAACTTGGCCTCTTCCAGCTGCTGAATGCAAAACAGTACATCCTTGAACATCTCTATAAGACAAAATCTGAGAAGCACTTACTAAAAGAAGCTGCTTCTTAAGTATTTCCCAATTCCCTCCTCTAGCAGCAGCATGAATGGCCCTGTTCATTATCTCCCTCTTGAAAACTCCACCACCACCACCTTCATCCAATTCAACAATACCACAATCTTTTCCTAAGAGAGCAAAATCAAGAATCATGTTGAATACCTCAGAATTCTTACTCCTAGCTGCAGCATAAAACATATCAGTAACACCATACTCTCCTTCACCAAAAACCAACAAAGAATCTCTTCTCAACAATTCATAAACAAACTCCAAATCACCAGCAGAAGCAGCAGTATACAAAAGCCATCCACCATATCCACCACGAATGAGAGAGTTTGTTCCTGTTGCTGTTTCTTCACACTCAAGCAGAAGTTTCTTTGCAACGTGAGACCTACACTTTGCAACATCTTCAAACTGAGCTTCATCATCCCACACAGTTTCTAGTCGACGAATTCGACGAAGAGAAGTGAGCTTAATAAGAAGATTTGTATCATGATGGAGAAGCTCAGCTACCAAATCATAGAGACCATTTGCAGCTGCTAAATCAATAGGTGTTGCATACCACCATTGGTCTCCTGTGCTCTCCCAAAGTAGAGGAAAGTAAGAAGGTGCCATATTCAAATCACTGTGTTGAAGAAACAAAGTAAAGTGGCTTTTTAGACTCTTTCATAAAAAGTATAAAGTGAAAAATCATTCAATTATTTGGAGAATATATTCAATATATATATGCTTTATGTTTATTCTTCTCTTGGATGTGAAAAAGTGAAAGTTATTGGAAAAGTAAATAATTAGATGAAAATTCTAGGAAGGAACATAAACCTTGTAAACAGTGAAGTACAAGGAAACTAAGTTAGCAGCAAAAACAAATTGCTGTCTGGTTGCAGGCTGAATGGTGACTAGGAGATAATTAAGGAAAACAAAACTACAACTGTTGTGGCATGAAGTTATGATTGTTAGAAGACAAAATGAAGGAAAAGGATTTGTAGGGAGAGAAATTCTTCTTATCTATAGTGGAGAAAAAGTTAAAAAGAAGGATTGAGATTTGAGAATCTCTTGTACTTTGAGCTCAGTGGACATCCAAAGGATTTTTAATTTCATCATTTTTTGTAACGTGTGCTATATTGCACACATAAATATCGTTAATTGTTTTTTTTTGTTTGTTTATGGAGTCACCATATTTGTAATCTACTTACTACTAGTAAATGTAGTTGGTTTTGTTGATTTTATAAAATTATTTTATTTCACAAAATTATATTTCACTAATATGTAAAAAATAAATTACAATAATCAAAAGCACATAATAATAGATAACTATGACGATAAATCATAAAACAACAAACAAAATGAGACAACTTGTTCCTTATATTGACTTTCTTCAACGTTTCTCATGTCTTTAAAGATAATCCTATTTAGAGATCAGATATTATGAAGTATAACTTTTTATGTAGGACTCAACTTCTTTGATTCTATAATGACTTATGTTGTGGGAGAAAACAATATTTTTTTTTTTGGGTCAAATAACTTTTTAACTAAAAACTTACCTTTTAAAATTAATAAATGAGAAATTTGAGGTTTGAATTTTGACCCTTGTATATCATAGTGTCATTGCTAGCAACTATGTTTAAGGGGACAACAATATTTATCTTTAATATTGTGTAGTGTTACATGCATTAGAAAATGGTTATATCAAACTACAATCCTTGAGCATAACTCAGTTGGTATAAACAATGCATAATTATGCAAGATTTGGGGTTCAAACTCAGAAAAAAAAAAAAGTTATTGAATTATCATTATAGTTCCATGGACCCCGCTACGATTGTTTTCATTCACTTAGGGAAATTTGAAAGATTATGTCGTTTGTGGCATGGCATAAAGAACGAGTTGCCAAAAAAAGGGATAGAGAATTAGAGGGCATAAACTTTCTGGTTTTGCTAGTTTTAGGACTAATTTCCTAATTTCCTTCTATACATAATTAATCATTATGACTTGCGTAGCGAAAATTATCGCCATAGATATATTGGTCAATGGACTCAGGCAGCCACAAACTTTTGTGGTGTTCATTGTTTACACCAAAAATAGAGTTTCACAAACTTTTGCGGTACATCATACGTTGATAGGGAGCCACAAACTCTTGCGTAGCTAATATGTGATGAAGCCTTTTTATCAAACAAAAAATGTGGTGATAATTTGATAAACATAGATCAAGGTGGAGAAAGAAAAGGATTTTTACGATCGTAAATGGTGTAACAAATTTTTTTATGAAAGAAAGTTTACCTAAGTAGTTATGTACTCTAGACTCACTATGATCATGATATATTTCAACTTTTAAGGTTTAGAGGATGTTGACAAAGATATTTATAGAGTATCTACCGGTGATATTTTCACGTAAGCTAATAACGAAAGTTGAACTCACGTTATTGCATGTATAACTTAACAATTCTTACCAATTTTTTATTAATGAGATCAACCTCCATTGGCTAAGCGTAACAATTATAATAATATATACAAATTATAATATACTAGTGAAGTCTATTAAATATAATGATAACATTTTTTTTTGAGAGAAATATAATGATGACATAGTAATTCACATTGTTCGGATCTTAGTGACAAGAAAATATGGGTGCATAAAATTGATTTGTTTGACCCTAGTTTTTTTCGTGAGAGAAACTCCACATTCTCTCTAAATTTTCTTTTTCATTCATCGAGTAGGAGTGGTTTTAGGCCATTTTTGACCTAGAATCACCTCTTTACATCTTTTTCCTTTTTCTTTCAATTCAAATAAGTGGTTTTCACATATATCAACTTTTTTCTTTTGTGTTTTTTGTGATTTCGTCGACTAAGTGCAGCGTTGTGTTGTTTGTCGTCTTGTGCGGCGTTTGATTTTGCCTCTTGTTGCGGAGTTCGTTTGGTTCCTATTCAAAGATCTACTTCAGTCAATTACAGATTCAATCAATGATTTGGGCATCGACGTTGCAGATTCGAAATCATGAATATTTCGATGATTTAGAATTTATCATATTATTTGTAGGCATTTTGTCGTTGTATGCTATTAACTTGTATGTAGTGAGTTTGTTCGCATATTCACCCTTTACGTTTTTAACGATGTTGAACATGTTATTGTATCTTATGTACTCTATCAATTTGAATGAATGAATATCGTTTTATTTTTATAAAAAAAAAATAAAAATATTGGTGCCGAGCAAGTGTTAACAATGTAAATGTGTGTGGAAAAAATCTAACTGAAAGTGATAAAACACAAGATATTGTTATTTTGAATTGTAAGAGACTTAGATACATTAAACAATTGTTCAAAATTTCTGATTATGATATATGAAGAAAATCAATTGTGGATTTGCGGCTTTTAATTTCCTGTTTCTCACTTCCTCATCCACATTCCAAATCTATTTCTCTTTTTTAAGAAATGAGCCTTTTGTTTGGGTTTCAAATTAGGGTTTGTGTTTTAGATCTACGAATTGGATTGCAATGCATTTTGTGTTATGTGTTTGAAAGATGAAGCTTAGAGAAAATGATGATGACGACGACGACGATGATAATGATGAAAGGGCATTGTTGATGATGGTGCGATGATTGTGTTGTAGATGATAATGATGAATATGCAGATGTTCATAATAAATTTGTAACTATTAATTAAATTAATTAAAAAAATTAAGTTATAAAAAAATTATTATTTAATATTTACTCAAAATGCTCATGTTGAAAATATTCACACCAACTTACTACAACCGTCACATCATAAATGAGTTAGACACATCATACAAAATATAGAGGGATAAAAAAAATCCCAAGAGTTTCTTAGTAGGGGGGTCAGAAAGTTTGTTTTAGAAATAGAGGGACTAAAAATTATCTTCTTTTTTTTTTTTAATCAAAATAGGGGATCAAAAGTACATTTAAGTCTAAATTTAAATTTCTAAAATATAAATATTAATTGATATCAATTTTATTATGAATCAAAAATGTCATTTTACATTTATCACCAAATAATTAATTAGCTTATCAGAAAATAATCACCACTCATCAACTATAACTTATCACCTTCTTTCAAAAACAAAAAAAAACTAGAACTTATCACCTATAAGTTATCAATCATCAATCATTAGATATAAGTTATCAGCTAATTTATCATTCATCTGCTATATATTTTTACCAAACCATATTAAGACTATTGTTTATTAGCCAAATGACATGACAAAGATGAAATAAGAAAACTAAAATTGCAATTGAGACAAAAAAAAAAAAAAACAAGGCCCTTAAACGGGTGTGGAGAACCAAACCATGTTCAGAGACCTTCAAAGTGAACCGGTTAATATTTATGACATGGTTAGGGTTGGTTATAACTCTTTTAAACCCATCACTCACTCACGCAATCTTTTGTTTGGCCAAATAATCTTGGCCAAATAATCTGGTGACTAATTTTTTATCTTTTGAGATGAATAAGTGGGAATCTAGAACTCAATTACTTATCTCTGTATATATAATACAGTGTCTTTGTCGACTGAATTATGTTCACAAGGATATGCTCACACAATCTTAAAATATATAAAAACAAAACTAATAATTAAAAAAATTACTATCATATATCTAAAAGGAAAGACTATATAATTAGAAACTTATTTTCACACCAAAAAAAAATCTACTAAATTCACATTACCGTTCCAATAAACTTTTTCTGTTTTCCATACAATATACAGTGTCCTTCGAATTTCTTAGGTTTATTTCTCATTGTAGATTGTAGATTGCACTTGAACACAGCTACTGTTTATCATCTTCCCCTTGCGAATTCTCCACTCATGGCTGGTTTTAAATGGATAAAGCCCGAGGTATTTCTGTCTTTCTTTCTTGCTTGTTTTTTATTTACCTGTTTGATTAATAAAAAACTAATGATGTTGAAATGTAAGTTCTGGTTATTATTAGTACTTCAGTAAAATAAAATATGAGAGCACTTTTTATTTTTTCAGTTTCTGGTATAATAATGAATTAGTACTTGTTAAACTACACACATCGGCTATATTTATGTGTTTATTATATTTGCAATGAAGTAAAACAATTTTCTTATGCATGTATGTATTTTTGTGATCATGTTAATAGGGATCCGGATTACATAACTTTAGGGCGGGAAAAGTCATGTAACTTTGGATCAATTCCAATCGTTGGATGCATTTCATGGTCTATATATTAACACGTAGCCACCTCCTAATTTGTGTTAAAAAAAAAACAAAAAATCATGTTAGAGAGTGACCTATTTAATTTAGCAACCCATATCAGACCCGTTTCCTCAACCCATTTCACGTCCCACGACTTCAACCTGCCGTCGTACGTCGTGCGCCGCCGTAACCTCCGTCTATCTCGCCGCACACCGCTTCCTACAACCATGTTAATAGGTATACGCACTATTTGCTGCAGTTGGTACTGTTGTTGGAATATGTGCTATGCAACTTGTTAGGAATATATGCACCAACCCTGAAGTCAGGTATACAACTTTTTTCTTTCATCGGTCAAAAATATTACCTTTTCTTTCTTATAAAAAAAATTCAGTTATGATAGCAGCAGTAGGGTTTTGTTCAACCCCTTTGATACACTATTTTTTTTCCTAAAAAAAAACATTTTTTTGAATGGAAAATATATATTTTATAAATAAATAGGAGAAATCTCGTGCTGGAGTATAACTACGTAGAAATTCGAGTATAAGAAGTACATAAGTCAAGCAATAATAGAAACACATGGAATTCCTCCCACGGAAAAACAAAAGCGAAAACTAAAACACCAACGGAAAACCAACTAAACTCCTATCAGGAACACTCAACCACAGCCGAACAATAGCAAGACTAGGAACATAACCCATCAGTCAACCAATTCAAGACAAATTCACCACAAGTCATTAATGGTGCCAGTACATAATGAGTTCATGATCTCACTCATAGAAAGAACATGTGTGACCAAAATGTTTTCCTAAAAACCACTTTCAAGAGGTGAATTTAACAATATCCACCAACTGGAGCACATACGTCTCCTTCCCTAAAAAGATGTGAACGTTTCGGATCTCTACAAGGACTACACAACAGTTTGTCAGATTTATAAGAAACCAAACCTCACGTTTTTTTTCCACCTAATTCGAACATAAAACCAAGAATACTTGCTAAATCTGAAGGTAAAACAAACTCTCACCCCATCCACCTAAACACATGATACCACACATAGCCTAAAAAAGGACAACTAGCAAAAAGGTGACTAGCTGACTCAACATACTCATTACAAAAAACACAAGAAATACCCCTAGAATCAACTATAATTCTCCAAGAAAATAGATTTTGTCGAGCTGAAATCCTATCCTGAAGCAGTTGCCAAGAGAAAATAATCACCTTGAGAGGAGACCAAAATTTCCACACCCTTAAAAGAAGTCGCACAATTTCGTCCAACTTCTCGTCCACCACACTAGCTCTCAAATATGGTGGTGCAAACGGGTTGAGTCAAGTAGCAAGGACTAAAATTTAACAAGTGGTAAATCATTTGTCAAATATCATCTAGTAGAAATATCAACCCTCTTTGGTACACTATATTTTTTTGCCTACTTTACACTCTGCCTTTGTTCTTAAAAGAATATGGTTTTGTTAGCAAATGCCCTAACGACACATGTTGAGAAATTAAAGAAAAGAAAATTTATCTTGAAAATTGTATGGTTTTTTTTTTTTAAGTTTAAGAAGTGTTCTTTTAAACATAAATTTTTAGATAATTTCTTTTATCTTTGATTCAATCGTGGTTCGATTTTGCCTCAGCGAATTCAGGGGATCATGGTTTGTTTTTTATATACATTTCTTGCCTCGATGGTTGTTTTGGGCTGCTTCTGATTTTTATTCATAAGCAAATGTTTGATATCCAAATGTTTCATCTACCAAAGACACTAAAACTCAGCTTTCAATGAATTGTTCCTCAACTGAACACTTTTCTTTCAATGTGTCCCTAGATTTGTTATTGGTTTTTGCACACCTCTATTATCCAGGTTATGAGAAACAAGTGAACTAAAATCTAAGTTTCTCTTTGATAAGTTTTTTATTTTAATTCATTAACATCAGTAGAGAATATTAAATTATACAGAAAAATTGAGAGATCAACAGAACAACAAGAATTTATTCTTCATATGGTTTAAAAAACTCTTTGGAATCAACATGAATGCAAAACATATCAACGCAAGTTAAAGATAAAATATAGGAGAAAATGAAGATTGAATTTGAGCCTAGTTTTATTCTGATGAATGTATTATATTGAATTGAATTGGTTTTCAGGGTAAACAAACAGAACAGAATTGCAGGTGTGCTTGAGAACCATGCTGAGGGCGAGGCGTATGCTGAACATAAAGTCAGAAAGTTCCTCCGCAATAAACCACCTCAGGTGATGCCGTCTGTCAACAAGTTCTTCTCTGATCCCAACTTGAAGGAATGAATCAATCAAAACCTTTTTTCCTTGGCTGATTAGTTTTCAGCAAATTTACTGAATTTTGACATACTTTGATGTAATAAATAGTCCGATACTTTTTGTTCTTGGTTACGTACTTTATGCATCTATGCACTGTCTCTCATAATTGATGGCATTTTTTTTTCGTTAAGCTGAAAAATTAGTGTTTTGTTAGTAGCATATATCCTACCAATCTAATCTACAAAATGAACCTGGTTTTCTAAAGCATAAAAGTAATTTATAAATGCACATGTTGAATGTTGATGCCTCCTCCAGGCTCTTAAGTTGCAATGTTGGAGTTTTCACAAAAGAATAGTAATGATTATAAGGTCCAAGCTTACAAACTAGGGTGCATCAAGATGATATTGAACTTGGTGAAAATCATGTCAATTTCAGCCTAGCATCATGCCAATGTTTTAACTAGTTAAATCTTTAGGATTGAAAGATACACCAGCATCACCGATTCACTATGTTTTTTCCTAGGTTTGATTTTCATTTTGTTATATCATATTAGATATATTGAAGAACATACTCTTCTTCAGGAAAAAAATATTGAAGGACATGCTCTTCCTCAAAAAAAATATTGAAGGACATACTTGGTTCTTCTAGCACCTTCATGGAGGACAATATCAATGACAGGAGGAAATTTAAGTGCTACTGAAATGACTGTGCATCGACCGATGGATCTACATGCACTGTCATTACAGTGGCACTTAAATTTTATACTGTGGAGCAGGTGGTTCTTGATAGTCTTCTGAATAATGATAGTCTTCCGAAGTCTCCTCCGCTTAAAAAAGGGCTTGCAATAATCTTCCTACTTATATCATTTTATTCTCGACCTGCAAAGTGAATAATATTACAGTTCCTCTAGTAATAGTATTCCAAGTGAAACGCTTCACGTTGCAACGTCGAAAATAAGATGATATCAGTAGCAGATCTTAAATTACAGCACAGCTCCAATGAAATGAAATCCTTGATACTGTTTCTTATATATTGTTCAATCATCATGTTATGCTTCATTTCGGTTGTACATATTCAATAAGAAATAAATTGATGACTAAGACCTTTCAATTGTTTTCTTGACATCATTGACTAAGACTTTTCATGAATTGCAAATAGAAACTAAAAATGGTGGACAAACAAGGACACATACAACAAAAGAAGAAATAAAGAAAATAATGGCAGCATTCATTCACGTGACTTGTTAGCCTTAATTAAATTTCATGATGAGACCTATGGATATGGACCATAGCCTCTTCTGCTGCCCATGTGCCTTTCCATTGGGGGGTGAGACTATAAGCATGATGAGCTGGGTTGGTTAACAGATAATTTAATTTTCACCCAACAAAATAGTTAAATATAAAACTAATAATCAAATTATATTGCATTAACAATATTAGTTCTAGTGAAACTAGATTAGGATACAAGCATGTTTGATTTTCTGTTTGTCTAAACGTATTTTGTCGACAAAAATTGGACTTGGTTATAAATTTGGGGAATTATTTTATTTTGTCCCAAAAAAGTAGTTTTTGCTTCAAAAGCAAGATTAGTTGGAAATATCAAACCCTCATGATTTTCAATTCTCATTTTTCAGTTTGAGAGGCCAACGTATTCAACCTCTCATTTTGTGATCTTCCGATCACTTTGTGGCACTCCTTTTGGTTGTTAAAAGTATTATTGATAAATAAAAAAAATTGTGAAACATAGATTTGCAGAAGTGCTTTTAAAAAGAACACTGGACAACAGAACAACCTATGAAAGTGGTTATAAAATTCAGCAAGACATTGCAAAGGACACAAATTAAGGTTGACACCTTTTATCATGGAACCATAATGGTTGGAATTGCACTTTCTTACTTGTTACTACAATCCATATATATTTTTAAATTGTAAGGAAATTTAAAATCATATCCATAGTTGAGTGAATGTCGTGAAGGATTCAGTTTCGTAAAGTGGTCCACAAGATTTGCGAATTCTGAACATTAATAGTGATGGACCACTAGCATAGAAACATCATGCAACAAAAAATGAATGTGATATGAATGAGCCTAGATAACTAGCAATGTGAAAACTTGCACCTGAGTTAACAATCTTGATAATTGAAACTGAGACAATTGGAAGGACTAATGGGAAGAATCAAACCAGAAGAGGATGAAACATCAGCAAAGAAAATAACTGTTGATATTGTTCAATTGTTAGCTGAATAGGTGAATCATCAGTAGCATGAAGTATCATAACTTTGGTTGATGCAATGAGGATGATCATCCGGTCTTAGTTTCTTGTAATGCTTATCCTTTGAATGTCTGACCAAGCCACAGTGAGCACTAAAGTACTGAGCCTTTTTATCATCAGGACTTATAAACCAATGTTAAAATTGAATATATTGAACTTGTTGCATGAATTTTCCATAACAATTAACTGAAGCATAAAGCCTATAAAAAAAATAACTCAAGCATAGAGTTCATAGTAAAAATAAAAGATTAAGATGTTCAACTTGCAAATTCTAAGCTGCCTGCTATTATATTCCAGAGATTGACAATTAGTTACGGAGTATTTTATTATTGGCGGCATATATACAATAAGACTGCAAATCTAATGCAGAAAAAAATATTAAAACTTCATCCCCTGAATATAATGCACAAGTCTATATACATTCAGGGCACAAGATATATGACTAATGAGATTGGACATCCATTAAATTTTTTGAATGGAACCAGTATTGAAACTATGGAAACAATCACTAATTGTGTGATGGATATAATTTGAAAAGGAAAATCTTAGTTATATTAGAAACTCAGTTAAGCTTGTGAAATCAGAATATCAATTAAGACATACTGATCAGGAGCCTTCAATCTACTTGACCTTCAACTTTGTGTTGTTAATGTAATGAGTCAGGATTTCTTGAGCTGCAATCCATTGCCCAAACTAATTATGCTCAGCATTAGACCTAACTTTTTTATCTATCTACAATAATTGTGCTACTGCTGCTATGCTATCCCTTCTGTTTGTCCTTGTGCTCTTATCTTTTTTTGCAATTACTTTGGGACGATCTTCTCAAAAATTCTGACACCAACTTTGAGAAGGAAGAAGAATTGTCTTGTAGCAATTGAGATGGTTGATCATACTCTGCAATTGTCCCTGTATACATCAGAATAATAGCGTTTATCAGCTCCCTAAAAAAAATAGTGTTTATCAGCTCAAAGCTCACAAAATGGTGTGCCTTAATATGCTGTTAAACTTGGTAACTAGCTTTACGCCTGTTTTCGGCCCCCACCTCCCATGTTAAATATCTATGGATGAAATGATACAACACTCTCCAGCATTATGTTTTCCTAGGTTTCATTATCAGTTTACAATCATATATATCGAATTACATACTGTCTACTCAGTGCATTCTTGTACCTTCATTAAGCACCAAAACCAAATCACTGTCAATGACAGTAGGAATTCTATGTGCTACTGTGATGACTGTGCATCCGCTTGTTTCCTCCCTGATAGTCTTCTGAATTAAATTATCAGTTGCGGTGTCGATGGATGCAGTTGCCTCGTCTAAGACCAAAATTTTTCTTTTCTTCAGTAGCAGCCTAGCAAGGCAAACCAGTTGTCTCTGTCCAACACTCCAATTTTCTCCATTTTCGGCCACTGCACAGGTATTTGTGCACATTAAAAGGGTGTATCATATCAATAGCAGGTTTTTTAAGGAAAAAAACAAAAACAAAACCAACTGTGGAGTAGAAGCATTTATGCAGTTATACTCCTGAAAGATAAAGTTGGCTTAACAAATATATTTATACCTGGTGCATCAAGAAGCCTTGGATCTTCCTGTACTATTTCCGCAAGATGGCACTTCCTGAGAACCTGAAAAAATAGCTTTTCATTAAAATTTATTTTGTAGAAAGCATACCAATAATGGAATTTTGAAGAAAGTATTCTATTGCTAACCTCCCAAAGGTCTTGATCAGTGTGTTGTTCCAACGGATCCAAGTTAGTCCTTACAGTACCTAAAAACAAGGTTGGATCCTGAGGAATGATACCAAGCTTAGATCTTAAATCTTGCAAACCAATCTTGGAAATATGTACACCATCGATAAGTATACATCCTTCCAAAGGCTCCACAACTCGAAAGAGGGCTTGCACCAGAGTAGATTTTCCACTCCCTGTCCGGCCTACCACTGCAATTTTCTTCTGTCCTGGGAAGACGCAAGTGACACCTTTGAGAACCATAGGACCCGAAGGATCATATTGTATATGAAGGTTAAGGAATTCAATTTTTCCTTCCTTAGGCCACTCTGGTTCAGGTCTGCAATCTTGAATAATTAATGGTGCTTCGCTTGGTATATTAGAGAATTGCAATATTCTCTCTACTGAGATCATTTTGTTCTCAACATTGCATAGATTCCATATCACCCAAGCCTGAAGCACATTCAAGTTTAGACCATAAGTAGCAACAAGACCTGCCAAGCCTGAAAATAAGAGGAAAAAATTAATCAGCAAAGATATAAAACAAGATCTATGGAATCTGATTCTAATCTTACTACTAATTTCTGTTGTGCTTTAACGAACTTCCTAGGGATATAGTGAATGTTGAGAGATATATAAAAGTGAATACCAAAAAGCTATGTATCAAAAAAAAATATTTTCCCTTTTGGTTGTGGAGTCTCAAAAGTTGTAAATTTCCTTCCATGTAGTTTCTTAATTACTCTAATGAAAATCGACGCTCACGTACATATATGATCTTTAAAAAACTATCACTGCTTATAGGATGAACGCGGGAGAAAGGAACTTACTGGGATTGATGGCAGACCTTGGCAAAGTAACCAAGATAACGAGAACAAAATAGAATACCAGATTGAAGAGAAAATTGATTCTGACAGACAACCATTCCATGGTGGCATAGTTGTGAAAGGCTACCCGAGAGTAATCATCAATTAGAGCCATAACCTTGGTCAAGAATATTTTCTCTTGTTTGAAACAACGGATTGTGGCAGCCCCAGCAATTGATTCTGAGAAGTGATGCAAGATTGGTGCCTTTCGGATCCCCACCATCCTGGCCAATTCCCTAGCCGTAGTGATGTAATAGGCCTGCAAAAAAATACATTAATTCCCTCATCATTTGAATACTAGGATAATTCATGCAAGAGTGAGAACATGCAAAGCAAACATGTATGACAAAATGAGGCTTCATCATAACATGAACTAAACTATGATATTTTCAGTCCATGCATTGCAAAATCTTGATAAAATAAAAAAAGTTAATACGTAGTGTCTGTACATTAGCAAAGAATGATAGTTCTTACCTGATACCAGACAGAGAGAGCAAGAACCACAAAAAAGAGAAGAATGACTTGCCATGCAGCCTGGGACATAAGGACAATGATACTTAATAACTGGATCAGTGCAAAGACCAGTCCAGCTAATCTGTAGGGTATGTCTGTATCAACTGTACTTTGATCCGTGGATGACTGTAACAATCACAAAGAAAAGAATTGTAATTTGAATAAAACTAACAACGATAATCTTATCAGATAGGAAAGACTAGTGAAACTTACCCTACTCAGAATTCGGCTAGAAGGAGTGGTATCAAAAAATGACACAGGTGCCCTAAAAACCGATGTGATCATTCCATGAAAAAGGCGCTGAGCAGTTTCCACGGCAACTGTTGCCATTAAAACAGTTCTTCCCAATATGAAGATGGAGCTTCCACCAGACAAAAGAGCGAAAACTCCCATAAGCTGCACATTGTCGACCCTTCCCTTTTTTTCTGTAGCCCACGACATCCAATAATTGCTTCCCATTTGCATAACTTGAAAGAGAATTTGGCAGAGAAGAATAACTGGAACCAGTGCTCCTTTATAAGCTAATGTGACAAAGGTTGAGTAAACACTCCATTTTACTCGACCAGTCATTGCTTCCTCTTCTCTGGTTCTCTTCCAATCCAACATGATCTCTTGAATATTTTCTTCTGCAATTTCAGTTGGATTTTTTTGGCAGGGTCTGCAGCAAACAGAATCATCTTTCCGGCATGGAATTTGGCATACTGTTTCTTCATGAGCAGCCATTTGCTGGACAAATTCACTATGAGGGCATGCTATGAGATCTCTATACCTTCCAGACTCCACTATTTTGCCATCTTTCATAACCTGACAGAGAGTATATTATTGGTGAGACGATAGTTCAATCAAATAGGTGCATAAATTTCATCATTGAGAGTTCAAACAAATTGGTACAGTGATATCATCAGTGACACACAAGTTTTCAATATGTCTTACCAAAATAAGATCTGCAGCTTCCAAGAATTCCAGTTGATGTGTAGCATAAACAACAGTTTTATCGTATAGAAGTTTCATTAGACATTCCTGCACAACATTTCACTTCTTTGTAAGTTCTTTGAATGTAATAAAAAAGTAATTAATTAGAAAATTCATGAATGAATAAAATAAAATAATCATTAGCACTACTAACCTTAAACATATGACTCCCAGTATGAGCATCAACCGCACTAAAAGGGTCATCGAGGAAATAAATATCCGAGTCATTGTAAACAGCCCTTGCCAATTGAATTCGCTGCTTTTGTCCTCCACTTAAATTTATTCCCCTCTCCTCCACCATGGTCAAATCTCCATCACTCCATAAGTTGATATCCTGGAGCAATGCGCAACCATCCACAACATTTTCAAATAAGTCCTTGTTCATTTGCTTCCCAAACAATATATTTTCCCTTATAGTACCAGACTGAATCCATGGACTTTGGGGTACATAACTTCTAGTCCCATAAACTTTGGTTGCTGCCCCAGAAACCAATGAAATCTCACCAAGCATACTACAAAGCAAGCTTGATTTTCCAGAACCCACTGGCCCACAAACTGCCACCTTTTGACCTTTCTTTATAATCAATTTTTCTGCAATATGAATCGTTGGTTTCTTCAGGAATTGATCGTTTGCTTCCCATGCATATTCTCCTGGCTTTATTTCAATAGCAGTTGTTGAAGTTTTGGAAGCATGCCTATTCATGAATTGGTTTTGATCTTCTTCCTTTATGAACTCTTGGATTCGATCGACAGAGACTTTTGTTTGAGTTATCATGGAAATAAGTTCAGGCAAATTGTAAATCGGTTCTTGCAAAATACGAAATGTAGCAAGAGCCGAGAGGACCGTGGCTGCAGTTAGCTCGGTTTTCACCAATATACAAGCTCCAAAAGTGAAAACAGAAACCAAAGTTGGAGATGCCCAAAATAGAGTGGCTACTGCTGAGCATAAGTAGAGGTATTTGTGCAACCACTTCTTTTCTGTGTCCCTAAGTTGCAAGAGTTTCTGCAGAAATGTAGATTCCCATGAATGCAACTTTAAAATTCTAATGTTCTTCATTGTCTCTGAAGTCATTTTGATTCTTGAATCTTTAGCTTCCATTATCTTAGAGTGCAAACCTTCTTGCATATTGGCCAAAGGTGTGTTACACACCATGACCAAAATGGTAACAGCAAGTGCAGCAATAGAAGGCGTGCAACCCAAATTTATGTATAAGATCACCAAGGCCAAAATAATCTGAACTGGAAGCAACCAAACTCCATGAACATACCAGCAAAAATCACCAATTCTTTCAACATCCACATTAATCAAATTGATGATTTTACCATGCGTCGGTCCGCCACATTTAATCATTAGTGACTTGCTATAAACTAAGGCTATAAGTGCTGCACGCACCTGAATTCCAATTCGTTGAGCACCAAAGTACCATTGTCTTTGACTTAGTGACTCAACAGTTTTTGCGAGGAAGAAAATGAAGGCAAGAATCAATCCATATTTGATGTTTGAATTATCATCATTAGACAGTAAAAAATTCACAAAGTTTGATATCAATAAGGGACCAATATAAGCAGCAATAGTGTTAACACCTGAAAATATATATATATAAAATAAACAAATTACTAATCACAATATCTAAATCAGAATGACTACATGTTTCATAAAGTACATAAAAATAAAATAAACAAATTACTACTCATTACATGATTGACTTAAAGTTGCATATTAAGTACATAAAAATAAAATAAACAAATTAGTAAGAAATCAGTACATGCATGACAGAATGTTGCATATAAAGTCTATAAGGATTATACCTGCTAAAACAGCGTTTAAGGCCAATGATTTCCAAACAGAATGAACAATAGCTTTTGACAAAGAACCACCTTCAAGCTTCTGTTTTCGAATAGATTCTTCCAACATAGAAGAAGCACTAGCAGCAGTTTCAGAGTGAGGAACAGAAGGAACATTAACATGTTCAAGCTTCTGAATCCGACCCATTTCAAATATAGGATTCAACCACCTAAATGTAAGTTTGCTCCACACACCAGCTTTTGCAAAAGCCTCTTCATCTTCAAAACTAGAAGATTCAAACTCTTTCTGAAGTAACCTTTGTTCTATTTCACTTTGTTCCCTTACACATACATTAGGAAATGCATTGAAACACATCACTAACAACATAGGCAAAGAAACTGTTTCAACAATATTCTCCTCCAACAACAAAATCCATAAGTTGATGGATTTTGAATTCTTAACAAGCTTTAAAGACAGTGAGATTATATCAACAAATGTGACAAAGAACCACCAAAGAATTAGAACAAACGGAAATCTTTTATTCTCTCTAAGTGTTTTCTTCAATGAATAAAATGAAACCAAAGTAGCTAAAACCCATGTTAAACCAAAAGAAACATAGTTAAATCCTATGATTCCACGTGTAGTGTAATCATAGAAAACAAAAGCTATGTTCAAAAGGGAAATCACAGCACTGAAAAAAACAGTGATATAAGAGAAAATTGTTGGTGTGTGTTTGAAATGTTGAAGATTGTTACGTGTGCTTTGTCTTAAACTATCAAATAAAACCCATATTAAAATAACATAGAAAAATGTTACATTGGTTGTTCCTAATACAACATCTAAAATAGCCATTGTTGGTTGAAGTTGAAGTGACTGAAAAATGTTGTAATATAGTGAAGAAGAAGAAACCAAGAATGATTTTGATGATATTTGATTCCTGGAATAAAGAAAACAAGAATCAGAAAACGGATAAAGTATAGAATAAAGTATAAATATAAAGGTGACATATATATATAGATATGTATAAATGATAAATGATAATGAATGTAATGATTTGGAAACCTTTGAAGGAAATTGGATCGAAATGACTTAAGCGGCTAATGTAGTGCTCTGTGACTGTAGTCGTGACGGTGATGGACACTTGCAGTGGCACTAATCGACATAGAAAAAGCTTCATATATTTTTGGGGCATTTATTATTTATTTAATGGTGGCATTTATTTCAGATATTCTTGGAAATAATTTGGTATAGTCCGAAATCCTACTTTGAACACATTTTCCACAAACAAACCGTGTACTTATGTTTGACTCTTTTTTTTTCTTCAAAAAGTTTAGGTGAATACCTTAAAAAAAGTTAAGGTAAATTCGACTTCGTTCGTCACGGTTAGGGCAGGTTTCAAGATTCGATGAACGTTCATAGAGATACTTTCATTTATCCATTACCAAAGAAATTTACATTTACCCACTACCAAAGAAATTTTATGTTTGTCAAAAAAAAAACAAATTATGTTGACAACGGAAATTGGACCTAAGACGTGAACGTGATGTTTACTAATGATCCAACATTCTAATTAACTATTTGAAACAATTAGTAGAGCAACGATGTTTTTTCATCAAGTAGTCTAGTGGTTAGAACTCACACATGTAAATGCGGAGAAGTGGAGTGTCCGGGGTTTAAACTCCAGCTCCTAGATATAATATGCAATATCCCTACCACCTAAATTAAGCTCACGAGGATAGAGCAATGGTGTTTAATTAAGTAAGACAATTATTGAAGAAATAAAAGAAAAGGAATTAAGTTGTCAATTGACTAAATATTTTATTTTAGATGGCTTTGAAATATTATAATTTTAAAATTCAAATAAAATTAATTGCATGCCTTTTGATACATGCATTTTTGTAAATGATTTTAATTTTATTTTTTTGTAAATTGAGTATCCTCCACGCGCAAATGACACGTGCTTAAGGATGAATTCAAACTCAGAATTTTAGTTAAGTTAAAAAGAGCCGTTTCATCTCGCTTTTGGGTATTTTAATATTAATTTAATATAGTCAATCAAGAAAATCTTGTAAATTTATTTTTAAAATCTTTATAAACCAATCTCATTGATTTTTTTTTAATCCTCATTGAAATCTCGATTGATAGAGTATTAGGTTTTTTTTTCTTTCTTCATATATACCAAGTCATAATTATAAAACAAAACGTCATGTGTATGACACCATTTTAGTGACATATGGGGAATTACTTGGTACTAAAAAGGGACAAAAGATCTTATTCACGATAAATAGAATGAATTAGGAAAATACTAATTAAAGAGGGACCAAAATAGGGCTGCCTGATTCTCAAATTTTAGGTCAGGCCGCCCTTTGGAAAATTGTAGAATTGGAAAAGATGTGTTAAAAAGAAAATTTTATTTCTATTGGTATTGTCAAAAATATTATAAATTAACTATCGGAATATATTTCTTGCCTCAAAATATATTTCAAACTACGCTGCGTACATCTTTGAGCCTAACCAAAAATATGTGTATATTAATTACAGTATATAATAATTTACTTTTAATATATACAAACACAATGAGGAACTCCCTAAAAAAACACAAAGAAGAAGAAAAAAAACAGTGCCCCTTAAAATTTGGAGCTATATGCAGTTGCACCTCCTGCCCTCGAAACTACTCATGTCTGCACTTGATGTGAGAAATAGTTTAACTCGTTCAAATTCCGTTGTGGATGTGGAGACTTAGATAACATATAAGTTTTTTTTGACAAAAGAGAACATATAAGTTTATTTGTTCTAACTTTATTAAAATTAAAAGAAATCGTTGTAGATGGTAGTATTCACTTGCATTTTGGATTGGAGTATCCCAGTCATCTTTATTAATAAACATTTGCTTAAAAAAAACATTTTTTTTATGAAAAACAACATAATTACACTATAAAACAAAGATATCCAATCCAAGTTGTAATATATTTTTCAAAAGGATATTTATTTTATGCAAAAGAGGGGCGAAACCTAAAGAACTAAAAAATTAAACAGACGTTCTTAGTTCTTAGACATATACCGTTGGCATATATGACAAAAATACAATCAATGAGACTCACTAGAAGGAGTTTTCACAGTCGTATGTAAATTGTAAATTTAGGTTACAAATCCATCCATAATTTACGGTTGCTTTAATTTTTTTCCAATTTACTTCACTACTCATCCTTTTTTCATCTTCCGTACAGGGTGCATTTGTAATTGTATCTAATCTAGGAAAATTCTATGGTGTAGTCGTAAAAATGACTTTTCTAATGAAGTTAACACTATAACATCAAAAGTGTAGTGAGTAACACCCCATTGTTTGTACAGTGGCATCAAAAGTTCAGTCTTCATAGTATCATCAATTCATCAGATTAACAAGACTACACTTAATCTAATTTTATCCTAACTTGTTTTAAGTGTAACACCCCACAAAGTGTAACACTTAAGACTATCACATAATATCATCAAATCTGTTTGCATGTTAAAGTTGCCAATGATAAAATAGTACATGTATGTCCAAGATGTTGCAAGCATTACTAGATGAATTACTATTGATCATTAATCAGTAATCAACAATTTAAAAATGAATCAAACATTAAAATCAAAATTAAATTTTTTAAAAAGTCAGTTTTTTGACTGCACTGTAGAAGCTCTCTTGTATCTATTCGTGACAAATTAAAACCATTTTCGTAAGCTAGCTAAATAAGTAAACCATTTTAATTTTAGCAAAAATGTCTGAGAATGATTTTCCATGTATTCCAAGATACAAGTTGACAAAGTCACAAGCAGCAACGTACCACAAGACCTTGTTTTGTAACCCTGTCCTGCCTTGTGCCCTGCCAGTGTTTTGGAGGGACGCCATGCCAACCTGTGACGGAATCCTTATCTGTTTACGTGTAACGGTGGTTGTAGGAAAAAGTTAATAAACATAATATTACTTGTGTTGTAGTTACTATAGTATTACTATTACACAACGAAAAAGACAATTTTTTATGTCTTACTTTCCTTTATACTATAACCAATTCTGATTCCCACTCCCCCACTGGTCACATGGTTTGTGATGTTTCTACATCATCTTTGTACCACACACATTAGTATTTTTCTATTTTGGCTTGTTATGTGGATTTTATTACACGTTGGATCAATGTCCTTGGTATTCATGCACGTACGATTGGGTAAGGCAGTGAGTGTCCTCTGTCTATTTCATTCATGAATTTGGCACACAGATTTAGTAATTAGAACTGGCTACTTCTAACATCATTATAGTATTTAATATAAACAATAATATTCTAGTTCATAATTTCAATCCATCCTGCTTCCTCAAATTTAAACTAGATAATTGATTGATGGAAATGTCTCTTATAAATTGATTAGAAGGAGCAATAAACATTTGATATGTCTCTCCTTTGGATCAACTCATCCAAACATAATATTTGTTGTGTAGCATGTGAGTTATAAAGTTTTATAAACTCAATAATGTCTTAAGGTTTTGATTAAAAAATATGATGTCTCTCATTTGTGTGGTTGCTCTCAATCTAATAAAAATGTTCTTTTAGACTCTTCTTATGACTCAACAGATGTATCAAAGTCAAACTTATGACTCAACAACTGCATCAAAGTCAAGGTTCGACAAGAGTTTCCTTGTGTTCAAACTCTTTCCAACCAAGGATGTTCAAACGGCAAGTACAAGTGTATGTAGATGTGGATGAAAGAGTTTCCGCTTGAAAACTGAGCACAATAAATTAAGTGAGCACGGCTCGCGAGTTGGACTAATGCTCAAGAGGTTAAACAACAAATGTCCAATACACAAGCTACGTACAAGACCGATTGAAAAATGGACTAAACCATCTTGAGGCAGGTACAAATGCAATGTTGACGCATCCTTCTTCGAACCTCCTGACATGGTAGATATTGAAATTTGTATCATGGATGAAGAATGGGTTTTTGTGTTGGCCTGGATTGAATGATTCTCTCCTATCACGGATGTTGACACAGGGGAAGCTCTAGGCTTATTGAAGGCTTTGGAATGGGTTAGGGATCTTATGAATTTTGAGGTAGATTCCAAAACAGTAGCGGACAACATTTACAGATCTTATGAAGGTCTCTCATAATTTAGCAAAATAACAAATAATTGTGCACATCTGCTTTGTATTGATCTTATAAACTTTGATGTAAAGTTCATTAGGAGATAAACAAATGAAGCTACTCATAACTTAGCTAAGACAACTCTATTGAAAACTAGTTTTCGTATTCATTACAACATTCCATCATATATCAAAAAAAAATTAATAAATGAAATACATTAAACTTGTTCTTGTAAAAAAAATAAAAAATTTCTCTTTAATGTGATGTTTCCAAACTCCCTTTGTGAGCCAACAATATTCTAATTAGATAAAACAAAACTAAGTTAATCATACATCAACTTTTAATTTACAGTACATTTAAAGAAAGCATTGAATCTAATAAAGATTCAGGTAAGAAAGATACAAAAGCTAAGAACAAAAAAGGTCCAACTCAGAGGAATGGGTGTGTGGAATTCACGTTGTAATTGGTTACACACTATTGTCAAAGTGAAAGAGCATGTGTTTGTTTGACCTTGACGTGTGTCCTGCCACACACCCAACTCATGCGAGCCAAATGGGCCCAAACACTGACATATCGTAGGTAAAGGTCACACGTGACTAATTCTCGTTTAAAGAGAAAGTTTAAGTGATTTAGTTGTTTCGGGAAACAAATCATATGGTCCTTCAATTCATACAAAGATTATTGCAACTTTAGATTTTGATGATCCCCATTGAAATATTCTTTTGCGTTTATCATGAAATGATGATACCGCCATAGTTAATTGCTTGCCACAAGGCAAAAACCAATACAAAGGAGAATCACCAAGCCAATATGCTGGCTGGCCCGTTTTGTTTGAGACATACTCTCTCCGATCTCTATTATAAACAAAACTTTATTTTTTAGATACATTGTATAATTAATGTATCTAATTTAAAATAATTTTTGAATACTTTTAAATTAATGTATAATTAAAAAGTTAAATTTTGCTTATAATTGTAATCGGAGAGAGTACATCAGAACATATGTTACTTTTTTAATATACGAAATTAAGTCATTAAGTTTCATGAGCATTGTTCAGTTGACAGGGACATGCGTTATTCATTAAGTGAATTCTAACCACTAGACTACTTGACAAAAAAAAAAGTCAAGTAAATGTAACATGACATGTGCAAAGTAGTATTGAATTTGACTTAGGTGAAATCTCCTCAATTGATTCATTCTCATCTCATCTTACTTTTATGGTATGCCATTTTGATTTATGTTTTCAATTGGGTCAATGTTTTCTCGAACGGGACTTTTGGGGCATAAGCTTAAACACACTTAAAATAATGAGTTAAAATTCTCTTTATTTTCTCCCTAATTTTTCTGATCGTCGCTATAATTTTAAAGAGTTTTGAAGTGTATATTAAATAATTAAATTTTTTTTTTAATAAGCTAAAATGAAATGTATTATATCATCGAAGGTGACTCAATTCGCATAAGGTGTGCCAAAAAGAACTACCCACAAAAATACAGTTACAAGTGTTTGTTGCCAAAAAATAACACTACAGAAGAATGACAGAAATAAAGCTACACAAAAACACTCATACAAAGTAACGGATGCTGCCACCAGTCATTAATTAAATAATTATTTAAAACTTTGATATTGAAAATAATAGAGATGGTAAAAAAAATAGACTTAATTGCAGTTTTAGCCTCCTAACTTTTCCAAAGTTGCGATTTTGGCCCCTTAAGAAAAAAAACTACAAAACCGCCCCCTAAGTTTTGCAACTGTATCAGTTTTGGCCCCCCAAGGCCAAAAAAATAATAAAATAACATGTGGCACCTCACTTAGGGTGTCACGTCAGCGTAGACCGAGTCAATATTAGCCTTGGGAGCCAAAACTGCCACAAGTGCAAAACTTAGGGGGCGGTTTTGTAGTTTTTTCGTAGGAGAACAAAATCACAACTTTGAAAAAGTTAAAGGGTTAAAACTGCAATTAAGCCAAAAAAATATACGAGATCTTGACTCTAAAACAACTTGGAAGATCTAAACACTATCATTGGATCAAGTACAATTCCAAAAAAAAAAACTTCCTTTTCATCAACTTCTTTTTATTTCCTCTCCAAAAAAAACTTCCTTTTAATTAGGTGGCATATATTCCACTTAAACTTTTGAGAATAGATGGATTCCTAACAATTGAACTATCAAAACAATAATTTTACAAGAGGAAAAATTTGGTGGGCACAATTCCAAATCAATATTATTTTGACCCACCCATATATTTACTCAAAAATAATTTATTCATATCATTTGACATTTTTTTTTTTGAGTGTCTGCCAATATATTTTTATTTGGGCTTGTGCTTATTAGTCTTTTGCTAAAAAAAAAGTAGGTATTAGTCATTTTACAATGTTTGAGATAGAGATCGATCCTTGGACTATCAAAATGATTAAGGGATATAAAGATTGACCACTTTTTTTTTTTTGAGCAAAAAGATTAACCACTTGTTGTGACACGCTACTATCATTTATGTGACTGGACATGTAATATTAACAATTTATTAGAGAACGATTTTTTTTTCTTATTTCAAGTAGATCCTATATTTATCAGTACTATTTTTTTTTCTTCATCTATTCAATTTTATATCAAAACTATTTTTATAGAATACTAACAAGCCATGAAATGATATATATTTTTTTTAAGGAATAAATTCATTGCATTATGAAATGATATATTTTAATTTTTTATACAAAAATAAACGATATTCATTGATTTAAATTGATAAAGTGCATCAATACAATATAAATTTAAAATCTCTAAAAAAATGGTGAATTAGGAAACAAACTTACAATACTCATGTTAATAGCATAAAACGACAAAATACATATGTCTTTAATATGATTATATTCACGAATTCAGATTATTCATGCCTTTATAAATATGATTATATTCATTCTACAAATTACTCATGTCTCTTCTAATCTGCTAGGTTGACAATATCAAAGTTATTTATTGGGTCTGCAATTAATCAAAACTAATTATCGAACTTAAATCAAATAAACATTTATCTTCGATGGATTTTGACATGTCAACATTTGATGAATTAAGGAAATTCAATCACGTCGAGAGCAGACAAGGAATAATAAAAAGCAGAATCCAAAGTTTATGGATGACAATGATCGTGAGATAGATGATATATGAACAATCGAGGAAGAAAGGCTACATGTAAATTGCTGATCTTGTTCTTCATATAGAAAAATGTTTTTGTCCTGTTCAGCTGTGGAATTGCATCAAAAAGCAATGCAGCCAGAAAATTAAGTCATAATGTCGACACAATGGAAATGAAGATTGAATAGGAACACATAAGCTCAAAAAATCTCCATATCCAATGCACCCTTTTTTTTTGGAAGTCTATTCTGGCTGCTGGTGGCTAGTTTCTACCAACTTCATGTGCTATGTTTTGGAATTGTACTTGATGTCGAACTACTGAAACCTCTGTATGAATATTTAGTACTTTTCAACTATAAATTGAACAGAATTGAATGAAAGATTAACAAATCAAATAAAAATGTTAAAAGTAAAAAAGTTGAACCAACTCATGTTCAACTTGGGATCAATCTAGTTAAACGAATTGCAATACATCTAGTCTAGGATAAAACTAATTGACGAATTGGCTTATTTTTATTCCTACTTCAATCGGTTGAACCAATTGATTTGGTCCAATTTTTGATATATTAATTTGAATAGACACATAATTGAATGAAAAAAAGTACGATAGTTTTTTTTTTTGAAGGAAGGAAAAAAAAAAGTACGATAGTTGTTATCTTAGAAATAAATAAAAGTAAAGGTGTTTTATTTTTTCAAAGGAAAAAATAAATTGTTTTTGTTTAGTACTTTTCCGCTCTAATGTAATCGTAATGCTAACATATCTAGAAAAGAAAATTTTGTATTGAAAAGAATATTTTTCAAAAAATTTCAAAGAATTTTTTCCACAAGTTTCGATACATACTACATTTGTTTTCTTAGCAAAGGACGCCTATTAAATACCTAATCTGTCCTAAAATGTAAGAAAAAAATTCACTTTCTTTGTCCCAAAATCTAATAAAAAAAGACAAATTTTTATCCTATTTAATTTTGTTTTTTTAAAAAACCATCTTTTCCAAGAAAAACTTTTGTTTATTTTCATGAAATTAAATGCAAATTACATTCAATTTTCTCTCTCTTTCATTTTCTTCATAACCAATAGCCAATGAAAATTGTTTTTACATCTTTCTATAAAACTTATTCCAAAGAAAACACAAAAAACTATACTCTAAATTCTTATGTTTAAGTTTTTTTAATAAGTGTGATTTGATTTTTTTCTTACAATTTGGGACGGAGGGAGTATTTCGTTACATTTATTAGGAAAAGTAATAAAAAAAGGTAATTATATTAGAAATAGTGATTGTATTTTTCAAATAACATTAAATATATTAAAAGGTTATTAAAAACTTGTTTTATGAATAAAAAGGTTATTAAAAACTTCTTTAAAAAATGTTTATTAAGAACTATCACAAAAAACGGTTATTAAAAGTATAATATAAATTAATTGAAGAGTAATTAGAGAATAATAACATTAAATATATTAATAAAAGTAGTTTAAATTGACCCTGTAAAATACGTGATGTCTGAAAAATAACCCTGTAAAATAGAAAATACATATTATAACCCTGTAATAGTAGATTCTTCTTATTTTTGACCCTATAATATACGCGTGGTCCAAAAAAGTAATCTAGAGATTGAATTTTTTTTATGATTTTTTTAGGTATTTTTATGATGTTAAAACATGGGTTTACACAAAAAATTAGATTTTTCCGATTGACGATGGATTTATTATGAATTTTTATTCCCCATAATTATGAATTTCTTAAGCAATTCATTAGTAATTTGTATCTCGAGTAAAAACTCCAAAATTTCACGGTGAAGGTTCTTATGATGTTCTAACAATGCCTACAAAATTTGACCGTGAGTATACGTGTACTCGGAACAAAATTGCAATTTCGCACATTTTGGTTGAAAAATAAAAATAAATTGAAACGTTTTTGAAATGCTACGAAACTTTGTAGATCCTTGTTATGTATTTATATAGATGTCTTTGCAAACAATCAGCTCAAAATACGATATATAGGTTGAGGTTTTCGTTGTTTTTTTTTTTTTTAAGTTTTTGGCGCTTTAAAAATTCATAATTAATTCATCCTTAGTTGAAAAGTTATAATTTTATGTGTACAGTCATATTTTAACCTCCTAAAGATTCTTGAAAAAAATCATGAAAAAATTCAACTTCTAAGTAGATTTTTTAGACTTCAACTATATTACAGGGCAAAAATAATAAGAATCTCGAATTACAGGGTTAGAATATGTGTTTTTTTATGTTACAAGGTCATTTTTCGAACTTCACATATATTATAGGGTCAATTTCAATAAATAACCCTTCAAATAAAAAGCACAAAGTCTTTGTTGCCTATATTTAAAACTAGGGGAGTATGTGTTAGGATCAAAATATCAATTTTTTGTCAACAAATTTAAAGGGTCAGTTCAATGTATTTTGAGGCCTAAAATATAATTTGAGATGAGGTCGTTTCAATGTTTGTTTAAAATATTAATCAAAATTGGATGTATTTTTTTTTTAAAATATAATTGTCACCGAATGAAATATTACTGCTCAACTTATGGTAATTTATTCATGAATATTCTTGGAACCGTAAAGTATGAGAGATTATCTTTTTCCATCTTTTGGACTTCTCATGTGTCCTTTGAAATTACCATTTTGCCCGTTTAAATTATATAATTTGAAACTTGTCAAAACTCAGAAAATGTATTATAATTGATACAAATGTCTCTGCTCACCATGATACTATCCCCACAAATACCACACAACGATTTTAGGGATGACATGAACTGTCAACATGGTATAATAACCCACTCCCAAAGGATAAGTAAGAAAGAAAAAAGAAGGAATGAAGAGGGGATTTATAGCCATACCATTATCCTAGACCGTAAGTACAGTCAAATATTGCTTGCAATGATACAATCCACATTCTAAAATACTTCATATTTCATAAATTTGTCATTAAATCAAATTGAAAATTGAGGCGATGAAATCTCACCAAGCATTTGTCATTAGATCAAATTCTACAACAACAACAAAAGGTGTTGAAATCATAGCGATCTCTAAATAAAATTGTGATACCTTTTAAATTTCGTTGTCATTTTAATAAATGTCATTTAAAATATCTCATTTTAATAATTTGCATTGAATTTGAACAAAATTGAGTAAACATAGTTTGGATTTTATAATTCAGAAAATATCAAGCACCCTTTGAATTATATAATTCAAACTAAGTAATATGATAAATTTTGAAGGCACGTGAGAAGCTAATAGGGTGGGAAAAGAAAATCTGAAAATATAATATGAAATAAACGTGGAGCTTGATTCAAGGGCCCAAACTATTGAGGCCTATACCTGTAATTTTATTTACTTTGGGCTTGGTTACATTTATGACAATAATAAATAGTGGATTACTGCTCTTCCCCTGCACTTTTCGCTCGCATCTAATATAACTGAGCAAAATACTCTTGCGCTAATTAACTAATGCATGTGTAAAATTAACATGAGTTAAAATTTTGTTTTTTTACACATACGTGACTTAATTCAAGCCGCATGAGTTAACTCACGCAGGAATTAACACATGCGTGAGTTATCTCACGCGGGTACAATTTCTTTTAATATGATATGTAACTAAGAAAAAGACAGAGAAAGAAAAGAAGAGGTAGTAGTAAGCTAAAATCCAATGGGTAATTAACGTAAACGTTAATGTTGCTGCTTCCACAAAGAATTACCCTCAAAACCAGAACCAAAAAGAATCATAA
>Ga0315915_1000591_pt1 | contig 38665 bp, 24 predicted proteins | sample MpolbnodulesMG_FD_207738 | JGI IMG/M metagenome (GOLD analysis project Ga0315915, IMG submission 207738) | Medicago polymorpha root nodule microbial communities from Los Angeles, California, United States - branched nodules | ecosystem: Host-associated > Plants > Roots > Nodule | place: USA...
ATAAGATTTTTGCTTGCATTGATGTGGTAACTTAAAAATGTATTTGTTTATACACTAAAAAATATGATTAATGTGGAAAACGTACCGGTTGCCAGCTACAGGATTGTTTAGATTTGACTGTTGGTATGCTCTTCTGTTTGTGTTAGTAAGGGAGCAATTACCTGGGAAATTTGTTTGGTTCTGATAATGATGAAAAACGCAAATATACTGTACTTTTCTTTAGGGGAATTTAATTTACTTGAATAATGTTTTTGGGAAAACTTATATTATAAGAAGAATTTTTTTTTATTATTTTGCAAGTAATTTGTGAGGAAGTTTTTGATAATTTGTAATCTAAAAAAGTATCGCTTATGTCATTACTAGACTTCAGCTTCTTTTGGCGTTGCATTTTAATTAAATTGACATTGCTATATTTTGACCATGCATTATTATTAAATTTATGTCGAGTAGATTAACAACAAATATGTTTTCAAGTATTAGTAACTTGGGTCTCCTTTTTAAGAACACTATTGTTTATATGAATTTGTAACATTACACTATTTGCAAATATATTTCAGCTAAACAGACCCGTGCGGCGCACGGGTCATCTATCTAGTTGTTTGATAAAGTTTATATATTTGAAATTTTCAAGGTTTTTTTATAGTACATTGTATTGTATAGTTTTTTTTTGTGTGTGTAGAGAATTGATAGTCATTTTTTTTTATTTATACATAATGAATATGCCAAAATTGCTTCATGGTTTTTTCTACAAAAGAAAATAAAAATAAAAAGCACCTCTATTAAAGGCATATTCAAACTAAAATTAGAAAAGAAAAAATAATCATTCTTATCATTTATATCAAGCTCATAATCATTATAACAAACAACGTGGCCAAAATATTTTTCTTTTTTTGACTAAGAGATCACCTCTATTAAAGGCATATTCATACCTTTTTTTTTTCTAAGCAGGGAGAGAGGATAAGCATCAAGAGGCAACACCAACATCCCAACTAGGTTGGCACCCCGGGAAACATTCATCCTATGCCACCAAACTCTAAAGATTTATTAAAAAAAAGGAAAATTATGTACAAGAAGAGGGGGGACTAGGCCAATACCCTTAGGAAAAAAAAACAAAGAAAAAGTAGCAGACTACATATCCCTAAGGAAACCTGTAGTTAGGCAAGCCTACTCTATCACGAAAGAAATCAAGATGCAACTCCATAGGTAACATATCTAACCAAACAGAGCCCTCCATAGTATGACCCATATTTGCTAACCTGTTCGCACAACAGTTACCTTCACGAAAGATGTGAGAAGAAATAATCTGAGTTCCAAGAGTACAGGCATTATGCCATCTGTTTCGAAGCATGACTGGAACTAAGGAAGGGTTTGAAAAAATCAGCAAGGCACTAAATGAGTCACTCTTCAACCATATATTCCGCCACCCATGAGAGGATGCGTGCTCCATGGCTAATATGATAGCAAGCACTTCAGAATGGAAAATCGATGCCTCCCCAATGTTACAACAGAAAGCACCAAGGAAAGAACCCCTAGAGTCCCGAAAAAGATCCCCACAAGCCGCATGACCAGCAATAACAGAACCATCAGTGTTAACTTTCAGCCAAGGAGAGGATGGAGCCTTCCACAACACTGGGATGATTTCTTTTACAGTATGACAATGAGCAGCAACCGCAAAAGAATCCAGAAAATGAGAGTCTGATGGCAAGCATTTCCTAACCAAGGCATTACCAGACAAAGCCACCCAGGAGTGTATGCGCACCTTTGCGGAATGAAAGGTTGCAGCTTTAGAAGAAAATTGAGTGTTGTTTCTAGAGAGCCAAATAGTATGAACCGTATGAATAACTATTGGTTGAAATATATCCACCATCTGAGAAGAACAATGAGCAGGAATGCAAGATAGAAGAGAAAGAACCGAGGTACAATCTATCAAACAATTAAGCTTACAACCAAGCCAATTCCAGAGGTCAGTTGCAAAAGGGCACTAAAGAAATAAATGATCTAAGGTTTATTAGTGTTCAAGCAAAAGCAACAAGCCAAAACAATTACACAACCCCGAGTCCGGAGATTCTCATATGTAGGCATTCTTCCATGCATCAAACGCCAAAATGTAAATGAGTGAGAAGGAGGGATGCACCCCTTCCAAATCAGTTCCGCCCAAGGCAACTTTGGGGCTGCCGGTTTAAGAAAACGCAATTTTCGAAGACAATTTACCATCTGCACAGTGAGACCAAACAAAAGTGTCTGGAAGAGGTACACGCGGTAATACAATTGAGGCTAGTCTGTCAGTCACAACATCAATCATAAGTGTCGGGGGCAAATTCCAGTCTCCATCAACAATAATTTTCGACACTTTTTCAGTGAAACCAACATGAAAATACGGATCAACATTAAATAAATCAACAAGGGAAGCACCCAACCAATTGTCGTTCCAAAGAGAGATATTCTCGCCCGTGCCCACAATCCACAAAGAGTTAGCAATTATCGTGTCTATGTGAATTTTAATACCAGACCAAACAGAAGATTTAAAATAATGATCAAGAGGTTTACCATTAGAAAAAAATCTACTCTTCATAAGGACTGCCCATTGCGAGTTTGTGGCTAGAAGATTCCACGCTAACTTTAAAATTAAAGCCTCATTAATTAAGCGGGTTGCCTTCAAATCTAAACCACCCTCCGCCCACGATCGACTGATGCGCTGCTAAGAAACCGTGCAGACCTTTCTAGTAAGAACATCTCCGCTCCAGATGAAGTTTTTAATCCAGGTATCCAATAACCGAAGCAGACGATGTGGCCACAAATAAATATGAAATGAATAGACCAACATTCTGTGAATAATGGATTTAACAAGCTGAACCTGTCCCATGATGGAAATAAGAGAACCCTTCCAAGAAGAAAGCTTAGTCTTTATCCTGTCTCAAATCATTTGAAAGTGAACAACCTTCGGCTTGCCTTGAAAAATAGGGCACCCCAGATAAAGGAATGGAACAGTTCCCACAGTGAAACCCAATATATCTGAAATCATCTGAGCTTGAGTGGAATTCATAGCACCAGAATATAAGCGGCTTTTGGCATTATTAATAATTTTTTCGGACACCTCCGAATATCTCTGGAAAATATTTAGAAGCACACGGATATTACGCTTAGTTCCTGTACAAAAAATCATAACATCATCAGCGTATAAAATATGCATGGGTAGATAAACGCCACGACAATAAGTCATAGGTAGCAGCCTCCCTGATGTTACCGCGATAAATATGGACCTACTAAGAACCTCTTCAGCCAGACAAAATAAAAGAGGGGACAAAGGATCCCTTTGTCGAACCCCCCGAGAGCAAGAGAAAAAACCCACAGTCTTGCCATTCACAAGCACAAACGGCCGAGTTGAATTCAAAATAGCCAAGATCCAATTCACAAATGTTTCAGCAAAACTGAATCCCCTTAGGACATCAAGCAAGAAATTCCTGTCCAAGGTGTCAAAAGCCTTAGCGATATCAACCTTTAAAGCTACATTACCTCCATACTGACGCTTCTCAAGTAAATTAATAACCTCAGATGTAAGAATCACACACTCATGTATATTATGATCACGAATGAACCCACGTTGCTCAATGGAAATAATTCTCATAGTAATGGGCGCCAATCTGTCTGCAAGAATTTTAGTAATAACTTTGAATTGAAAATTAGCAAGAGCAATAGGGCGATAGTCCCCCATCACTCACGGCCCTGGCATCTTCGGGATAAGCACAATCAAATTATTATTAATGTTATCAGGAAGCACATCAGTAATAAAAAAACTCTTGAACCGACTGGACCACATCAGTACCAACAATGTCCCAATAGGTTTGATAGAAGTGTCCACCAAACCCATCAGGCCCCGGGCCCCCATCCCCATTAAGAGCGAACACCGCATCTTTTATCTCATCGCGTTGAGCAACACGCATCAGCTGTTGGTTTTCATCATCAGACACCATAGATGGGATAGTTTCCTCAATCAAGTTATTATGGTTGCAGTTATTAGCAACAGTAAAAATGGACTTAAAATAGTTGACCATGTGTACCTCAATGTCTGAAGGGTCAGTAATAACTCGCTCACCATCTTGCAAAAAAGAGATAGAATTTTTTGAAGCTCGGACTTTTGCTACTCTGTGAAAATAAGCTGTATTTCTATCACCGTGAATAAACTGTTGGTCTCTAGCTTTTTCCCTCCAAAACTCCTCTTGATGATTCAAAGCCTTGGTTAAAAGAAGTTGAGCCTCAATATCTTGAGTATAAAGCTGATTAGAAAAACCATCTGTGTCAATAATTTGTTGTATTCTATTCACTTCATCCACTGCCAAACGAACTTGTTTGTCAACATCACCGAAAACCGTTCGATTCCAATGAGTATAAATTTTTTTCATGTGTTTGAGCTTGACTTGTAGCCGAGACATCACATGCCCACGAAATCTATTTGTCCAATTTTCTAAAAGAAGCCTCCGGCAGTCCTCGTGCAAAGTCCAAGTTTTAAAGAATTTGAAAGTGCCCGCACGGTTTGACATAGAGAAATCAGCAGACAAAAGAAGCGGATGATGATCCGTGATGTCTCACTAGAGCGGAACAAGAGGTGCTGCGCCAAAAGTTAATCCAATCCTCATTACAAATAGCCCTATCAAGGCGGAGTGCAACATTTTCGGAACCATGCCTGCCATTAGTCCAAGTGTAAAAAGCACCTAATGTGTTGAGATGATTTAATAAATTTGCATTAGACCAATTTAGAAAATCCAGACATGATAAAGATGGAGGAGGCCGACTACAACGTTTCTCATGAGCACCCACACCGCATTAAAATCTCCAAGAAATAACCAAGGACCATGAAAGCTCCCTTGAAGATGAGTCAAGTCCGCACAAAGTTGACGTCGTTTCAAATAGAAAGTACTAGTATAAATTGCGGCAATATATACAAGTGACTGGTGACAAGATACATGTAAAGCTATGCATTGATCAGACACAAACAAAACAGTGGAGGAAGTGTCGCTGCCCCAAAGTGCCCATAAATTCGATTGCAAATTTTCTCTAACATTTAGACAATATTTCGAAACTCCAATACTATTCCAGTACCACGAAGGAACATGCTCAAACAATATCATCGACTTCGCAATAAAAATAATAACAGGCTTATGTGACAAAAATAAATTTCGTAATGCAATTTTAGAATCAAAATTGTCGATACCTCGGATATTCCAATAAAGGAAATTCATGATGAAGAAGGTGGAGGTGTACCCTTTTCCCGGGTGTTGTACGCAGTCTTTGCTAACACTTGCCTTTTTAAATCCTTTTGTTGTTTTTTGGATAGTACTTGCGTAAATCCTTCTTCCGCCATCTGTTGATCATATTCACGAATACGTGCCCAAAGGTCCAAGTCACTCTGGACATTTTTCGAAATCGGAATCTCGTGGTGCAGAACAGGTGCTACACGCTCAGAAGCATTGTCGTCTTGCTGAATCTCAACGTTCATGCCTGCATTGATTTCAGTTGATGCGGCGTTTGTCTGAGTGTGTGCCTCCAACTCCATAACATCAGTGAAGAGAGGTTGAGTTGCTGCCGTAGCTTCATCCTCCTGTGTCTCAGCAGTTTCAGATATTCTCTCCAGGACATGAACTGAGTTGCTGGGCAGCCTTTCCTGCCGTGTTTTCTCTTCAACCACTAGAACAGATAATGGTATTGCCTCATTATCATGCTGTTCTGTATCAACAACCTGATCAGGAATCACATCCGAGGCACTTTCTGACTCGGTTTGAACAGTCTGTGTTGGTAATGTCGTGTCATCTGCTAGCGGTATTGCAGCTGTACCATTGTTAACCACCGGGGCTTCGAAAGCTTTTGATGACCCTATGCCATCAGGATTGTCTTTAGGTTGCCACTTCAGATCCTGCTGTTTCTGTGAAATTGTACTTTTTTTCTTATTGTCAATATTATGAGTTTCTTTAACGAGGTGCAGCCATCGACAACTTGAGATATGATGTCCAATGTTCCTGCAGTGTGTGCAAAACGCCGGTAAACGTTCATAAGTAATCTCAATTGCGAAGGAGTAGCCTGCTCTCTCAACCATAACTTCATTGTAAATATGTTTTGACAGGTCCATATCCACCAAAACGCGTGCATAGTGTTCGAAGACACGGTTTTGAGTGGCTGAATCAATAAGCAGTGGAGTTCCAATTGCATTGGCAATCTCTCGTAACGTGCGGTCCATCCAATACTCTTGCGGCAGCTCAAGTAATCTAATCCAAACATGGGCATGTGTTTGTCTTTGTGTGCGCGCACTAAAGTCCTTGGACCATTCGAAAAGCCGAATCAAACCTGGCTTAAGGTTTAGAGTTCCCCTGGACCAAACTGATCGCATATCATCATAGGAAAAAAAAATAAAACTCGAAATACCCCTTTCCTAGTGGCGTCATCTTCCATGGCCCAATGTTCGTCCATATTTGTTGAAGCTTTGTATGTACCTCCCGTGAACCATAGGGCTTGTCACCCTTATTTAAGATGAGTCTACCACGTAAATTTCTCTTGCAGACATCAATTCCTTGTGCATAGGTTTCATCAAATATAGGGATGCATAGCGTTTCACAACGGATAATCGGAGTTGGTAGCAGTGAAGATGTGTCAGTCGCGGTTGTAGCAGCAAGAGCCTCGGCAAATGATTTTTTTGGCGTGTTACTGTTATTCGAAGGTGCAACCACGATGGGAAGAGAGGAAGGTTTCCCCGTGGAAGCCAATTCCGAGTGCCAATCAAAAGCCATGGTAGGGCTTGTAGCAATAAGGGTGCAAAACGGCAAAGAAAAAGGGATGAAAGATGAAATCGATGGCAAAAGTGGATCGAACAAGGAAACCCTAGCAGAGCATCCAAATTGTGATTTTGTCTCAATCTAATTTGATAAAAAGACATATTCATACTAAAATTAGAAAAGGTAAAGTACTCAATCTTATCATTTATATCAAGCTCATAATCATTATAACAAACAATGTGGCCAAAATATTTTTCTTTTTTTGACTAAGAGATCACCTCTATTAAAGTCATATTCATATCCTCTTTTTTTTTTTTTTTTAATAAAAAGACATATTCATACTAGAATTAGAAAAGGAAAAATAATCAATCTTATCATTCATATCAAGCTCATAATCATTATAACAAACAATGTGGCCAAAGTATCTTTCTTTTTTGACAAAGAGATCACCTCTCTATTAAAGGCATATTCATACCTCTTTTTTTTTTTTGAATAAAAAGGCATATTCATACTAAAAAAGGAAAAAGAATCAATCTTTATCATTTATATCTAGGCTCATAATCCTATATAAGCACAAAACATGAAATCAAGGGGACTAAACCAAAACCCAAAAACCTATTTTACAAGTTTCTACTTTCTCACATCATAAATTTTAAAATTTCATGATGGGAGGAAAACCTTTGAGCTTAATTTTACTTTTGGCATTTTCAATTTTTGCATCACATTCAAATTCTCTTCCTCTCTCAACCAACAACAGATGGATAGTAGATGAGACGGGGAAGAGGGTGAAGCTACATTGTGTCAATTGGTCAAGTCACATGAATGCAATGGTAGCTGAAGGTCTTGAAACAATACCTTTAAAAGATGTTATAGCCCAATTGAAGGGATTAGGGTTTGATTGTGTTAGATACACATGGGCAACAGAAATGTTCACACGTTACTCAAATTATAAAGTTGGAGAAAATTTAGACAAACTAAACCTCACTAGTTCTAGGTTAGGAATTCGTTTTTATAACCCTTCTTTAGAGAATATTACCGTTGTGGAGGCATTTGATTTTGTGATTGATGAGTTTGGGAAACAAGGTATGATGGTTTTGGCTGATAATCATGTTAGTGATCCTAAATGGTGTTGTGACAATAACGATGGGAATGGATTCTTTGGTGACCAATATTTCGACCCCGAAGAATGGTTACAAGGACTTTCTAATGTTTCCAACCGTGTCAAAGGAAAATCTCAGGTACATATAAAACATTATTTCTTTCTCTTCTATAAGAAATGTAAAAATTTAATTTCTAGGTTAACTGTTCATTTTATCAATCATCTAGTATATAATACACTACATTTTTTTTAAGGACTTTATATTATACTACTACTCTATCTTTATAACCCTTCTTTGGAGAATATTACTTTTGTCTAAGGCCACTAGATATAATTAAATGTTTAAGGTTTAGGGTTTAGGTCCCTTAACCCTAAACCCATAAACAAACAATTTTTCTAATGTTTGAGTTTTGAATTATAGGTTGTGGCAATAGGGTTAAGAAATGAACTAAGAGGTCCAAGTCAAAACATAAGCAGTTGGCAGAAGTACATGAGCCAAGGAGCAACAACAGTTCACAAAGAAAATCCCAATGTTCTAGTATTTGTTTCTGGCTTTAACTATGACATTGATTTAAGCTTCTTGAAAACAAATCCTCTAAACATAAGCATAGGAGACAAATTAGTGTACGAGGTACATTCTTATGCATGGTCAACTGGGGATCGAAGTGATTGGGACAAGCAACCATTGAACAAAAAATGTGCTGATGTAATGAATAATTTGAATGATAGGGCAGGGTTTCTAATGAGTGGTTCTAACCCTAATCCATTGGTTATGACTGAATTTGGTGTAGACTTGACTGCTATTGATGACAAGAATCAAACATTCAATCAAAGATTCTTGTCATGTATGTTAGCTTATCTTGCTGGAGTTGACTTGGATTGGGCTTTGTGGACTGCACAAGGTTCTTACTATATTAGAGATAAAGAAAGTAATGTGAGTGAGCCTTTTGGTATATGGAATATTGATTTTAAATCACTTCGATATCCAGATTTTCCTCAAAGATTTCAGCTTGTGCAAAAGAAGCTTCTAGGTATGTCATTTTTACCACTCAAAGATAAAGTTGAATTGACTATGAAAAGTTAGACGGGTAGAGAATGAAATTTGCCTCTAAATTTAGTGTCTCTAACACTTTGAGATGAAATTTGAGACTTATTTCGTACTTGTTCATTTATAACTTTTTGTTAACAAGTATAATTGACATGTATAGGAATGAAATTATAGAATAAGTCATAACAAATGCATAGGTAGATTGGAACATATAAAATATAACATATATGTGTCTTATTGCTAGAGATTTATTACAAGCACAGTAATTGTTTTCCTAAAGCAACTACAAAATGCAAAGACTTAGTTATAAGAGAGGATATTTTAACTAGGGTTTGTTTGAATTGACTAATTTAAATTTATTTATCCACATAAGTTTTGTGAGATTATTTGAATGAACTTATAAAAACTTTTTATGACACTTTTCATAAGGTTTACTTTTTTCAGGTTAGTATTTTCATAATATTCTCCGAGATAGCATATAAGAACATCTTATAGCATAAACAAGAACGACATTATTTTATTTCAGCTTTTATTATAGAAATAGCGTATGTATGATTATACATAAGTCTTTATCGTTATAATTGTTTCTATTATAAATTGCAAATAAGTTGTTTATCCAAATAATTTACAATGATGAGTGAATGTTAATTTTATTAATTGTAGAACCAAGTTCAAATTCAAGCAAGTCCTACATAATATATCACCCATTAAGTGGACAATGCGTGAGAGTGAACAATAATAATGAACTTGAATTGGGTGATTGTGAGTGGGCAAGTAAATGGAATCAAGAAGGGGAACAAATCAAATTGGTTGGCAATGGTACATACATAGAAGCAATTAGTGATGGATCACAAGTGAAGGTATCAAATGATTGCAAGAGCAAACAAAGTTTTTGGAAAACACTATCAGCAACTAATCTTCATTTGGGTACTTTGGATGAACAAGGACAAAATTTATGCTTGCAAAGAGAATCACCAACTTCACCTAAGATTGTCACAAAAAGATGCATATGTATTGATGATAATCCTGCTTGTTTGGATGATCCACAAAGTCAGTGGTTTCAATTAGTTACAACAAATGTGTAACTGTTTTTGTTTTTGTTTTGAATAATACAGATGTGTAACTGTTTTACTTCATATGAGAAATATATTATCCAATGTATTCACTATATGGGTTTTTCCTGCATCAGTCCCTACATTGTGATGCGTATTTTTTCTTTATTATTTATTTTGAAAACAAATTTGAGGTTTAATTTTCTTTAAATGAATCCCCGTAAACTTAGCTCAGTTAATAGAGATAATACATAATATATGCAAGATCTAGGGTTTAAATTGCGGACAACAAAAAAAAAAATTCTTAAAAGGAAATGCATTTTATTTTAAGGATGCATATGGTTATTTTTATTCCTTGCGAATTGCATTTCATTTTTCACTAATATAAGGGGGAGTCCCCTTAAGGGCAACTAAACAAACAAAATGCAACATAAATAATACGTAAAATCCGACTTATCGCTAAACTGATTACTTACAGATAATGTAAAAAAGAGTAAATTATCAATTTGGTTCTTTTATTTTATTCGAGAGCCATCAATTTAGTTTTTAAATTATCATATTTTATTCAAATTACTCTTTTTTTTTTTTTAGTAATATTCAATTTTAATACAATTTTATTCATATTACTAAAAAAAGAGTAATTTGAATAAAATATGATAATTTAGGGATACATCGTGTTGATGGTAGTAGTCATTCGTCGTATCTTAAGCGATTATGTTTGTTTATGGGCTCGTCTCGGGTCGATTCAACCGAGCCTTCTCGTTTTGACATGTGTCAGATCTTGATAAGCACACAAACACCATTGGTTTTTTTTTATCCAATTACGCATATTGCATTTGGTACGTTGGGTTGTGTTTGTGGTGGGTGTTTGTTTGATCTAAATTTGAGTTATTTTGTAATTTATCACTTAAGGTTGGTTTCGTATTGTGTAGTTAAACTCTCGTTATAATGTCTTTTAGGATTTCTTTTATTTTTTTTAGGAAAAATGTCTTTTAGGATTGTTTACTACACTTTGTGTGTTTCATCAAATAAGTCATACACCACAGTTAGAACAACTATTTCATACTTTCACCAAATACAGTTATCATTATAAAAATAAAGGTTAATAGGTCTTTACCCCCTGTAATATAAGTTATTTCTGGTTTTCCTCCTGTAAAATATTTTTTTTGATTTAACCCCTGTAAAATATTTTTGTTTTGATTCACCCCCTTAATAGGCCAAACAAAAACGAAAATTTCTTGAAAAAAAAATATAATTGGTTTTTGTTTGGCCTATCGGGGGGTAAATCAAAACAAAAATATTTTACAAGGGTAAATCAAAAAAAATATTTTACAGGGGAAAATCAGAAATGGCTTATATTACAGGGGAAAACCAGAAATAGCTTATATTACAGGGGTAAAGACCTATTAACCCTAAAAATAATTGTTCAAATAAGATATCTGTTATTTTAATCTACTTTCCTTTTTTCAAAAAAAAAACAATGAAAAAAAAATTAAGAATTACTCCCTCCGTTTCAAAATGAATGTCACTTTAGTCAAAAAATATTGTTTTAAAATGAATGTCATTTTATATTTTCAATACAATTTTAATTTTTTTCTTCCAACTTTACCCTCAATAAATACTCAAACTTTTCTCCCACACGATTATTTTATTGTATTTCTTAATTTGTGTGGGAACATCTAAAACGACAGTGATTATGAAATGAAAGGAATATAAGACTATGATGATTGTGGTAACTTATAAAGTGACATGGAAATCCCATAAAAGAAGGCCCACGTGGCTAAAGGTTGCTTACGGCGCATTCGTCGTGTGGTAGTAACGTAACATCGACACTCTTCACGAACTTCCCAGAAAGCACTACACTCACTCTTGTTATTTTCTTTTTCTTTTTCTTTTCAATAACACACTAATAATATTGGGCAAAAATGAAAATTAACGGCTATATATATATATTCATGTCTTTATGATCTTTAAATTAATTAAAAGTTTAAATAAATTGGTGTTCTATCATCCATTAAAGGATCAAACTGAAACAGTCTCTGTTATTCTTTTCTCTTTCTTTGTTCATTCAATTCAGTTATGGCTTCAACGACGTCGTTTTCTCTTCCCTATTCAACTCCAATTTCCTTCAACAGAAGAAACAGTGCTATATACTTTTCTCATAATCACCGTGTTTCTCTCTCTTTCTCCGCCAAACGCGTCTCACTAAAATCATCACTTCCATTAAATCAAAAACGGTTTCTTGCAAATGGAATTTGCAAAACTCGAACAAATTCGAAGCTTTTCTCTGTTCGTTGTGAAGCTTCTTCAACTGGAACTGGAAGGGTATTATCATAGTTATTTAATCAGCTTCAATTTCATTCTTTACCTTATTACAGCTTACTTGCAGAATTGGAGATTTGTAAATTTGTATCTTGTTTGTTGTGAGGTACAGCGGTTGATGTTGGGACTTGGGGTTTTGAATTTTGATGCAATGGCAGATTACACAGCAAGAGTTCACAGAGATGGCCTGGCAGGCGATAGTTTCATCGCCGGAGGTGGCTAAAGAGAACAAGCATCAGATTGTGGAGACTGAGCACTTGATGAAGGCTTTGTTGGAGCAGAAGAACGGTCTTGCTCGCAGGATCTTTTCCAAGGTTGGGGTGGACAATACTCAGCTTCTAGAAGCTACTGATAAGTTCATTCAGCGCCAACCCAAGGTGATCCATTAGTTTGAATTGAAATAGGAGCACTTGCAGTCTTGTATTTTGCTGATTTGTTGAGTTTAACTTTACTACTAATGTACTCATTAGCAGATTAGGGCCTGTTTGGATAAATAACTTAATGAAGCTCTCATGCATAGGCGCCTATCATAAAAGTGCTTATGCATGAGATACTACTATGGCAAAAGGTAAAATAAAGTCAAACTATTTTTCTAGAAACTGTAATCCGTTTTCATAGGCTATCTTGGATAGCTTATTCAAATGAGATGAAAACAGTTTATAGATATGTCACTTATGCCAGTAGACAAGCTCAAATAAGTCTATCCAAATAGGCTGGAGATATTTGTTCTGGTGTTCTTTATTCTGTACCCAAAAAGCTAATTTGTTTGACTCGCGTTCAATTATGTTAGGTTATAGGGGAATCAGCTGGTTCAATGTTGGGGCGCGATTTGGAGGGATTGATTCAGCGAGCCAGGGACTTCCAGAAAGAATATGGGGATTCATTTGTTTCAGTTGAGCACTTGGTTATTGGTTTTATCCAGGACCAACGATTCGGGAAGCAACTCTTTAAAGATTTTCAAATATCTCAGCAGGGTCTAAAATCTGCAATAGAGTCCATTAGGGGACGCCAGTCAGTAATTGACCAAGGTATTGACATTTTCCATTTGTTTCATTCTAAATTTCTTAATAAATGATTATATCAATGTGCTGTTCATTACTGAGAAGACTTAGATATCTTTGGGAAAATTAAGCAGATGTACTTGAATTTCTTCTTTATAGCTTTTACGAGTTGTGTGCTGTATATGATTTTCTACATTTGGTATTGATAAAACTTTGTTTTACATCAATGTTGTGAAATTGCGGCTATGGCGGAATTTGAACAATTTGTTTTTTGGTACAAAATAATATCACACAGCGGCGCTAGAGCACTTACATGTATTGGAGTTTAAATAAATTGCTATTTTACGCCATCCGCGATTGATAACACTGCTTTATATTTGTTATAGATCCTGAAGGGAAGTATGAAGCATTGGAAAAATATGGGAAAGATTTGACAGCAATGGCTAAAGCAGGAAAGCTTGATCCAGTTATAGGAAGAGATGATGAAATACGCAGGTGCATTCAAATTCTCTCCAGGAGAACAAAGAACAATCCCGTGCTGATTGGTGAGCCTGGTGTTGGAAAGACTGCAATTTCTGAAGGGTGTGTGCTTAGTTCTTCCTTTCTTATATCTATTCCCTGAGATTGGATTATTTTCCCATCTGTCGAGCACTTGTGCTGTTAAAATCTTATAGGAATAGATTTTTCAAACTGGTTCGTAAAATCTTAATTGCAATGTCTGACTCTAACTAGCTACTAGTAATGCATGTAAATAAAACAAATTTTATTTTAACATATGGTTTAGATAATTTTTTGAAAAATTACCTAAACTGGTATACTTTTTTCGCTCTAAATGGAAATAAAGAAATATATATTCCTCAAGTTTATGCATATTGACCTATCTCTTCCTTTGAAACAGACTTGCTCAGAGAATCGTGCAAGGAGATGTTCCTCAAGCTTTGATGAACCGTAGGGTATGTGCTTCATCAAAATGCTTAGGCTGTTGTTTATATAACTGACATGCAAAGATTAGAAATATAGTATTTTCAGTTTCATTGTAATGATCCTTACTATCTGCCAGTCTAATTTTAATTTCAATTTTAGGAAGAAAACAAATAATATTTTCTTATTTACAGTCCTTCAGAAGTTTTAATTTCAATGATCTTATGTACTGGTCTCTTTTCAGCTTATATCCCTTGATATGGGTGCACTTATTGCTGGAGCAAAATACCGGGGAGAATTTGAAGATAGGCTGAAAGCTGTTCTTAAAGAAGTAACAGAATCTGATGGTCAAACTATCCTTTTCATTGATGAGATTCATACAGTTGTTGGGGCAGGTAATAAATAAGCTTCCAAGTTTTTTATTTTCAGATAGCTGATTTTGGTGAATCAAAATCTGCTAAACGCTGGTCTATTACTTTATGCAAATTAGTTTATTTACCAATGAGTCATTAGATCGAATCTTTGCAAATTAGGTTATTGATAAAAATATCGTTTGGTAGACAAGGAATCTAATCATATAGATGATAAAGTTTAGTTTAATCCATATTATTATCCTAAAATGTGACTTCTGTATGTAGCGTATGCCAAATAGAATTTAGAAAGTAACATGAGCATGTTGAATTTGACTGCAATTATACCTTTTTGTATGTTAGGTGCTACAAATGGTGCTATGGATGCTGGTAACCTCTTAAAGCCTATGCTTGGTAGAGGGGAGCTGCGATGTATTGGTGCGACAACACTAGATGAGTATCGGAAGTATATCGAGAAGGATCCAGCACTAGAGCGTCGTTTCCAGCAAGTTTATGTTGACCAACCGACTGTTGAAGATACCATCTCAATACTAAGGGGACTGCGAGAAAGGTATGAGCTACATCATGGAGTTCGAATTTCTGACGGTGCACTTGTGGAAGCTGCAATTCTCTCGGATCGCTATATCAGCGGGAGGTTTTTGCCTGACAAAGGTAAATTACTAGTAATTTGTGATGCCTTACAAATTTGACTAATGATAATTGAATTTTGGATTAAAACATTTTCTGACTGATTTAATTATGTACTTTGGAACATGTGAATTGATTTGTGGGTTTATGGAAAACAAATAATTTAAAATGTTTGTTAGAACAGAATAAGAATTTTTACGTAGTTGTTCTTGAAAACGTTGAAAGGAGAATGCTTAGAGAATGTTTGCCAGATTCAAAGGATAAATGATATAATACTGTATCATTTGACTACTGTTAGGAACTTACAGATGAACAGATCCTATTTGTTTTGGAAAGATTGGTTTTAAATTATCAAACTATAGTTCTGTTCTGGCAAATTTATTTTTAATTCCACTTTAAAATTTATTTATAGACTGCTATCAATAATGATCATAAAGCACTAACTACTAGCTACTTCCAAAATACAGCTATTGATTTGGTTGATGAGGCGGCTGCCAAACTGAAAATGGAGATTACTTCAAAACCTACTGCACTTGATGAGATCAACCGGTCGGTGCTAAAACTAGAGATGGAGAGACTCTCTCTTACAAATGATACCGACAAAGCTTCTAAAGATAGGTTAAATCGTCTTGAGGCCGAGCTCTCTCTTTTAAAAGATAAACAGGCTGAGCTGACTGACCAGTGGGAGCATGAAAAGTCTGTTATGACTCGACTCCAATCAATCAAAGAAGAGGTGTGTTATCATATACTTTTTTTAATACTGAAGGTTCTCAAATATGTGATTCTGTAATATTTTTCACCATGTGGAAAACCTAGTGCAAGTAAATTTGATTTGGTAACTATAATTGAAACTTAATTAATTAGGAAATGAATTTATATTGATTAATGTTCGACACCAAATACTAATGTGTCCTGTATTTATGCATCAGATAGACAGAGTGAACCTTGAGATCCAACAGGCTGAGCGGGAGTATGATCTGAACCGCGCTGCTGAATTAAAGTATGGAAGCCTTAACTCATTGACACGACAACTTGAGAGTGCGGAGAAAGAGTTAGATGAATATATGAACTCTGGGAAGTCTATGCTAAGAGAGGAAGTAACAGGGAGTGATATTGCTGAAATTGTAAGCAAGTGGACCGGCATTCCTGTTTCAAAACTTCAACAATCTGAGAGGGAGAAGTTGTTGTATTTAGAGGAAGTACTTCATAAGCGTGTTGTAGGTCAAGATCCTGCCGTTAAAGCAGTAGCCGAGGCTATCCAACGTTCAAGAGCAGGTCTTTCAGATCCTCATCGTCCAATTGCTAGCTTCATGTTTATGGGGCCTACCGGTGTAGGAAAGACTGAGTTGGCTAAGACATTAGCTTCCTACATGTTCAATACAGAAGAAGCACTTGTAAGAATTGATATGAGTGAGTACATGGAAAAGCATGCGGTTTCAAGATTGATTGGGGCACCACCTGGATATGTTGGGTACGAAGAGGGAGGGCAGCTTACCGAGACAGTTCGCCGCAGACCTTATGCTGTTATTTTGTTTGATGAGATTGAGAAGGCCCATTCAGATGTCTTCAATGTATTCCTTCAAATTTTAGATGATGGAAGAGTAACCGACTCACAGGGTCGAACAGTAAGTTTTACCAATACTGTTATCATTATGACCTCGAATGTTGGATCTCAGTACATTCTCAACACGGATGACGACACTACACCTAAAGAGCTGGCTTATGAAACCATAAAGCAAAGAGTAATGGACGCTGCAAGATCCATCTTTCGCCCCGAGTTCATGAATAGAGTTGATGAATATATTGTTTTCCAGCCTCTCGACCGTGATGAAATAAGTAGCATTGTCAGGCTACAGGTAATTTACTCCTACCCCTCTCCCTTTATTCCAAAATTTTCTTGACTCCAGTTTATCCAACTGATTGACAATTCATGCAAGTATGATCGGATTTATGAATCTAGAATGTGTAAGTAAACATGCATCTATAAAAAACTAATCTAGGATTTCGTATTGGCTGCTATGCTCTCGCTAAACTAAGACACATTGTGTTTTACGAGTTATATAAGAAAATTGATACTAGTATTAAATTTGTTAATAATTGGTATTATTTTAGAAGTTTATCCTTTAAAAGATAGTTAGTTTACATTACAATCATAGTATTTATTGTTGATTGCAAAAAATATGTAAAATAAATAGGGATGTGTTCGGAAAGAAAAAATTAATGCAGTTGAAACTTCAAAAGGGGTCTGATCAAAAAGGGCAAAAAATATCTCGGAAGTGTATATTTAGGGATGGAGGTAGTCCCAGTTATGTTTGATTGTTTCTTGTTTAGATTTGTGGAGTTGCTTCCTAGGAATTTTCAACCAAATTTTTAACTTGTTATAATGTCGTTGTAATCCTTGATACAACAACCACCAAGCCTTATCCCATTAAGTGGGGTCGTGTAATCCTTGATATTATAGAAATATAGTAGACAGATGATATGACCGCAATTGCAGTCCCTTAGTGGTAGCAGAGACATCAAAAACCACGATGCTCCGTCCACAATAACTGTCGCACACTGATTTTTAAAACCTTACAGTTGTGATTACCTGATGCCTTCTTGCAACACTAGTAAGATATTGTTGCATGTCATTTAAACTCGTCTACCTTTCTTCTACATTTTATTACAGTTGGAGCGTGTACAGAAGAGAATAGCAGACCGCAAGATGAAAATCCGTGTGACAGATGCTGCTATCCAACTTCTTGGAAGCTTAGGATATGACCCTAACTATGGAGCTAGGCCAGTCAAGAGAGTGATTCAGCAAAATGTGGAGAATGAACTTGCCAAGGGTATTTTAAGAGGAGAATTTAAAGACGAGGACGCAATTTTAGTAGACACAGAACTCACAGCATTAGCCAACAATCAACTTCCGCAGCAAAAGCTAGTTTTTAGGAAGATTGAAGCTGATACGCAATCTGCACCACAAGAAAGCCTGGAACATTCTTCTCAAGCTCCCTGAATGAATGCTTTCTACTGCTCCATATTTCTCAGCATACTAGATTCATTTAATATGTGATTATGTTTTCTATCTATTGATTGATACAAATATCATACGTGACAAAGTATCACCTTCGTCACTCCAAAGCATTGTAAATATATTGAATTAATGCTACCTGCTGAATGAGTTGCATCCTTCAGAACTGATTAAACATAGCCATGATAATGTCACTATTGAGAATATGAGTATGGCACAGCTTGATTCAATTTTGAAATACTTCATCAGTTCCAGCGTCGTAAAGAATTAATGTCTCAACTTGAGAAGCATGACTTCAATCTAACAAGAACTAAAATTTATTTAAAATTTACGAACATAAGAACTGCAATATGTAATGTGGTTTTGGTTGGATTCCCCAAAAATATATCTTAGTCAGTTAGTCTCGTAGGAAACCCAAAAAATCCTAGTAGGAATACGGTAAAATTTCACTTTTTAGAGGTGTAAAATTTATTGACATGTTTAGTTGCTTCCGAGAAGAGGTATGAATCATTGTGCATCGTCAACCAAGTGCCATTTACACAAGTCATGTGTAGGTAGCTCAGTTGGTGAGTTAAGGGACGTTCCGGATTCAATCCCAGAAACTAACGTTTTCCCCTCCCCTCTTAATAATTTACTAACAATTAACATTTTCTTATAAAGATTCATTCATCTATAAAAAATAAAAAAAAATTAATCAACAAAGTTTCATTCACCTAAAAAAAAAAAGGCATATCATAAAGTACACAAGGGAAATGATGGAGTGGGTGAGACATCAGCATAAATTTCAATTGTAAATTAATGGTATATTGTATTGTATATATAGCAGGTGCTTGTTATGTATTCCAAGAGCACCAAGCTTTTTACTAAGATTTTCGGCCACAAGTTCAAACTTAGAAAATAATACTCTAAACTGTTAAAATATTATTCTTTTTACATTTTTGTTGTAAGATCATTAATAATTTATATATAATCAAAGTTATTTAAAAATTAACTTAAAAAAGTAAAAGCATGACTAAGGAAATATTTTATCTATAAGTTGTGGCTTTATCGATGAGTTTGAATACATGTAATATTTTATCTTGATATATAAGTCTTCTAAAGATCAAAAAAAGTAATTTCAAATAGGCTTAATGTCATTTATATTATCAAACATGATTAAGTCCATTGAACTTTGCTGACAAAATAATTAATCCTCTAAAATTTGGGTTACATGTTTTGATTGAGCATAAAAATGATAGAATCACGGTTCTGCATGGGTTCAGATTCATTTCACTTGTGCTGGTGAAGAATACTCATAGTGTAGATGACTAGGATGTAATAGCACGTCAAGAACCGTCCCCAAGAGGCACCTTCTGCCTTCTTCACGCTACTTCTAAACAATCTTTATCTTGAATTTTGAAGATTCAGAAAGAATGACAACATCCGCACAAACATTTAGTACACAAATGTGATTAACCTTCAAACTAATTTAATTACATAAGGTGTACAATTAACCTCTAACTCTAAACATGGTGTCAGAAGATAGTTGCTAACCATTTTCCAAATTCAATCAAATACTTACATACTAGCTATATAACCCGTGCGTTGCACGGGTTTGATTAGAATACATACTTAAAATATTTTTACAAATGAGAAAATAATAATTATGATAAGCATAATCACGTAAAGTTAAATGGTTGATAATGTTTTAAAATATGTTAATATTGTTATGTTTAATATTAAATTATATTAAATATAGGAGGGTTGTTTAGAAATTATATGAGAATTCATATTTGTTAAAATATTTTTAGGATAATTAATATAGTTCTTGGTGGTTCTTGTTCATATTTCATAAATTTGAAGAGTTGTATCATATTAGTGTAATCATATAAAAACTTTTTTGTGCAATCGCAAGTTTTTTTGGTTTTTCTCTTGGTATCACTTATTCTTTTCGATCAGAGCTAGAGGTATTCATGTTTCCTGTCAATATTGTCCACAAAAACGGTTGAAATAAGCAGTCATAATGTGATTCGTCTTTAGAGGTTTTGTTTCTTTTTTTCTCATATTTATTGAAAATCCAATTCACGTGTTGATACAATGATTTCTTTTATATTTTTCTCTTTAACTTTTATTTAGTATTGGTATCGTTTTTTTGTATATTTTTTGGTTTACCATTTTCTTATTTATTTCATTCTTATTTTTTGGTATGTTAAAGTCAATAGGATAATAAGCAATAAAATAACACTTGTAACTCCCCTATTTCTCACGTTCCAAACAAACTTAAGAAACTTATGTTGCGGCATAAGTTCAAATAATGTACAATCTGATTTGATTTATTGTCAGTTCAGGTCATATTTCTATTCCTGACTCAACAAAAAAACACAAAATAATCTTGGATTATGTATTATGTTAGTCAAATTAGTCTCTCACATTAAATTTGGATATTAATAATTTCAAATTTCCTTGATGTGGCAAGTGAAAAGGTCATTAGACGTCGTGAGGTGTACTCATAGACTAAAATCAAACTAAATCAAAAGTTAGTCAATTTGTAATTTCTATTTTTAAACTTATTTTATTAAATAAAAACTAATAATGTTATGTATAGAAAATAGTATTTCACGGATTGATCAGGATACACATTATTATAATTTCATATCATGATTTGCCCGTCTTTCAAGAGGTTACTTGGTTGCGGATTCATTCTTGCGCCTCAAGGTATTCGGTTTGAGACCCAGCACCGAGAGAAAAGAATTACATATCATGATTTCCTACTTGATTTTTGTAAATTCCACCATTTTGCCGTTAAACTGTTTTAACTACGGAATGTACTTCGCGATGGGTTCACGAGTTTTCCCTTCGAAATGTATAGCATCACTTTCATCCTTGTTTCAACGTCACACCACCACACATCATCCATTGCTGGTGTTGCTTCACTTCCTCGAGAGCTAAGGTGTTGAGGCGCATCGACTTAGTGATCAAATGGGAGCTCTCATTCCTCGGTCAAACAAAGAAGGTATGTCAAAGACTAAAAATGGAAAAGAAAAAAAAACTAAGATATTTTATTTTTCTCGTTTTGAACATGCAAGGTTGAATATTTTGATCTTCAAAATTATGTTAGTTGAGATGTTGAATGATCAAAAACAATGAAATCCATCTTTATTTTGTAAGCACGATATCATGAGGACAATGAGTGCTAAGTGCTAACAAGCTCAAGTTTGCCAACAAAACCAGTATAGTTTGTCCAAGTCAGACTATTTATGGCATGTTTAGATGGACACATTTTATCTTATCCAAGCACAAGTGTTCTTACATACATACCCTAAAAAAGCAGTGCGCTAAAACTTGTTTTGCTTGAATTTGTTCTTGCATACTGTAAATTTTGCTAGTTGTTTAAACAAATTATATACATTCTATCCAAAGCATACCAACCAGACATTGAAAATAATAGAATTAACAATAAATGTCGAATAAAACAAGAATAATACAAGAATAACACCTCCAATAAATGGATCATGCTACATTCTACATCCTAGTCACCTATACTATGAGTATTCTTCACCTGCACAAGTGATCTGCATCTGAAGAATTTTTCAACCATTTTTCCAACATACGCGATAGCACATCATAAACCACCCCAAGAGGCACACCATTTGTCTTCTTCATCTTGAATTTAGCAGAGTCCGAATGAATGATGATAGCTGCAGAAACATTTAGTACACAAGTGGGTTTAGCCTTATAACTAATTTAATCACATAACACATGCAATTAACCCCTTACTGAGGTACCAGAATAAAGTTGCTAATCATTTGCCAAATTTAATAATATACATCCTTACATATATACCTAGCAAATAGAGAACAGTAGAAGGGTCTGGTATTCATTGTTTAAGAAAGTGGTCAATAAGTGTTCAAAACAGTTTGACAATGGTTAATCTGAGACTTTTGTTTCCACTAGTGCAATTACAGTAATTGTTTGAACAAAACCATTTGCAAAATATCTAATGAGACCATCATTAGCTATTGACTCAATCCTTACAGGAAATAAAAACAAAATTTTTTAGCATGTGATACACATGAAAAAAGGAGTTTCCAGCAATTCCACTGAATTCAGCATACAATTTACTCAAGTAATGTCTTACTCGAGGAAATTTCTACATCTAGTTTTCATTGATTCTATCTATTTTTTGTATTAACATGTTCAAATTATTTATTTTACAGAAAATGTTACTTCAGATTAGAATGCTACACAAGATAAGATAGGACTAGAAAGTGAATCATTAGAGAGAAAAAGATGGTACAATCTCATCTTAGGTGGTTTAGACATCGAGAAAAAAAAATTGAGGAAATTTAAAACATGACTTTTAGAGGGAATGCGGCAAATATATAACATTGAAGTGTAGATGTTCATAGTTTTTTGTCGCTTAGGGGGCAACCACTCTTATTGAGCTATGCATGGTTCCATGTGGAAAAGACAGAAAATCAAAGACAAGAGTATAGGAAGACTAAGGAAAAACATGGGCCAAATCAGAAAAAGATAGTTAGAAGTAAATGGTTGATCTTTAGACCTAATAATTGATAGGGATTTATGATGTTCAATCCATATAACCGACCCTACCTACAAAGAAATCATAGATTATTATTTCTATTTTAAACAGTAAAGAATAATGATTAACTACAATAAAATTCTACCTACTAACATTCAAAATGGGTCCAGTTCTTAAAGAAAAGTAAAGATGAACAGAAAAAGAGTAAGGTATGGTTTTCCAGATACACAAAAATACCTGAAAATCATTCAACTATTACTCCACTTCAGGGGCCTCTTCCGAATCAGACAACGGCAATAGGGTACATATCCCAATCAAGTGACCATTGAGGCACACAAAATACTCAATATCATCTTCATAAGACCCCAACCTGCAGCTAGCACTTTGAGGAATCATTTTAGCTTGCTGCATGCTCCACAACTTCGCCTTACAATAAGGGCAAACTTCTGTTTGGTGAAGCTTAGCACCTTTACTAATAAGCATCTTTCTGACCTTTGACGTTGCAAACGATTTAAAAACTCCACGGAAGAATCCTATATCTCCTTCTTCACCTTGATCCAGATGCTCACAAGGATCAGATACATACAAAACATCAGTTCTGCATTGTGGCAAAAGAAAGCTCTTCCCTGATGTTCTAGAAAATCGAGTCTGATACACAAAGTGACCAGGGATCTGGTTCTGAATGTTTTTAAACAAGCCACCTTTCGTGCATCCCGAACAGTACGTAAGAAGCTTCCCTAATGCCCTCCAGTTCCCATCAACGACGTGGCTCCCGGTTGATTGCAGATCACACAACATCTTTGGAGCTCTTGTTCGACAAAACTCTTTCCATAGAACTCGCTTGGCAAGATCGTCAAACCATTTGCACACACATGATAGAGCAGCAATCAGCTTAGGATTCCATTTTAAATTATGAAACACTAAGAAAATCGCATCTTCACTTAGATGCCCTTTGGAACATTGACAGCTAGCTGAATGTATGCATCGGTACTGCTTTGTGATAATCATTTTCTTCTCCTAGCAAAACTAAAAGAAAAGTTATCAGTTTATAAACATTTCAGTGATATGAAAAGTTCAGCAAGATCAAGACTACTCATTGAATCGATATTGAAATATACAAATATATACTTAAGCAAAATAGAATTCATATTCAACTAAAAGGGTTGCAATTCATAGTACTCACAAACCAGTTCAAGAAAAGAAAAATAAAATTTCTGCTTCCAACAGTGTGCTGTGGGTTTAAAGTTTATTGTTACTTCAATTGCTTTGACCTTACTAGTTTTACAACAACTCATCTCCAAAAATGAAAATGAAGACTACAAATTTACAATATGTTTGGGTTGGTTTCTTATTCTCATTTTCTGCTGATATATTTCCATCACAAGTATAGTTACAGATATACTACCTTGTTTTATTTCCCTCATGTATTCAAAATTTTGTCCCCAAACAAGCTCTTAAAATATTAAGTTAGAAAATCCAAACAATACTCAATCAATTTGGCTTCAAGCCATTCCTAATTTTAGCAGCAACATACACTCACATACGAAATCATCAAAAATCATACACCTAAGGCTTTGTTTGCGAGTTTGGAGGGGAAGGGAGGAGAAGGCTTGGGAAAAAGGAATGAGAAAGTGGAAGAAATAAAGGAAAATGGGAGGGGAGGGCTTTGGGGGTTAATTTTTTTTCATAATACAAAGCCCTCATCATTTGGGGGAACTAAAAAATTGTATTAGAGGAGGGTTTTGGGGGGTTTTGGAGGGTTTAGAAGAATTCTTCAAATTTAATCTATGTTGTTATAATATTTTTAAAATTAAAAATATAGTAATCATATGCATTAATTTATCATTCTCAAAAAAACTACTCTTTGGTACTTTCAACAACCATAGCAATGGTTTTGTGCCTAGACTTTTGCATGCATGGATAATTCTGAAGTGGTCCAGTGGGTGTGTTAGAAAGAATGGGCAAGTTTGTGGAAATGAAGTTGTATCTAAGCGTTGTACTAGCATAAAACTTTCAACTGTTGCATCCATTGTAAACTTTATTAAGTGGATCTTTTATGTGTTCAACAACACTTAGCAGAAAGGACAACTATATCATCAATAAAATGGATGTTGGATGATGAAAGTGTGTTGATGAAGACTATGGCCAGCTTGCTTATTTCTCAAATATTGACTCAAATGCAAGAGTCCATTTTCCCTCATATTTTCTACCCCTCAAAGCCTTTCCTTCCTTCCCCTCCCCTCCAAACTCCCAAACAAAGCCTAAGAATTCAAATATTCACAAATCCCTCAAATCATACATAAAAGTCGTGTTTAAATAAAGAACTTAATTACGCGCTTATAACATAACCAGTTATCATATAATGCTTATGTATAAGCTAATTCTATAATAAAAGATAAAATAAAGTCAAATCATTTTTCTATAAAATATAAGTTGTATTCATTATCTATCCTGCAAAGCTTGTCGAAATAAGCTGAAAACAGCCTATGTCCGTCTAATAAGTTATTTCCATAAGCTCCCCCAAACAGTCTCACGGAAGTGTTTATGTCAGTAGACAGACTCAAATAAGCCAGCCCAAACTCATCAATTAATGGATGTGTTTGTATCTGCAGTCAATCAGGTGATGGGTCTGTTTGTACCAAATAGTTTTTTAAGTCTTGTTACACGCAAGAAGCTTACCATTTTTTAGAATCTTGATTACAAAAATATACAAGTAATTGCTATTGATACTAAACACCTTCCTTAATTTGAGATAAGATATCTTAAATGAAGAAATCAACAATTTCCCTCCTCTACTCAAACACCATTTTCATCACCTTAACACTTTTATAGACAGACTTCGAAACCAAGTCACTTTATCCCCACTTTATCCACAACCTAACATGCGCATTCAAACTTCGCATTGTTCCTGCAATACCACCACACAAGTTGTGATGTGGTAGTGTTGCAGTGTCACACGTAGTCTGATATTGCACAACAAGCTGGAGAATAAAATAATGGTGATGAATCGACTTTAGTTACTAACTCCAGCTGAAGAAATGTAGAAATGTCCGGTTGATAAAAAATATGTACAGTTGATAAAAAATGCAGAATACAGAAAATCTGATTTAGATACCTTTCCTCAATCAATGATCGGCGACGTTTAGTAACAGTAACAATTGTGAAATTGTAACAAAAACTTAAGAGCTGTTTTGTATATACACATCAATTAATTGATTGCTGAAACATTTTTACTTAAAAGAGAAAATGACCAAAGTTATCAACTACCTATAAATGACAATAATCTACCACAGTACAGAAAAAGAAAAACAAAAATTGTCAATTCAATCGGTGAACAACACAAAAGAATAAAGTTTTGCTAAATTTTCTCAATCCACATCAACCAGTCCCAAGATCATAGATCACCCAGATATTTCCCATCAATAATATGCAAATCAAGTTAACAATACAAAGATTGATAAGAACTTTGACTAAAAAAATCGAATAAAATTTAGAGTGGAATGAATCAAAAATTGACAAGAACATCGAATTTTATTTTATAGAGAGTGAGAGAGAATTACCTCGAAACCCTAGAAAAACCCACCTCTGAGTGCAATTGGAACAATCGAGAGAGAGAATAACAAGTTATCAACAACAGTGTTGAGTAGTTTTCAGCTAATATAAGGGGCAATTTGGTCAAGAAATGTAATAAGATAAAGAAATAAAGAAGGTAAAGGAGTAAGGACAATGCAGAAAGAAACAGAGATTGTTGCAAGTTGCAAAGATTTTTTTAGGACAATCATTTGGATCATAGTGCCATTGTTATAATCCAAATTATGGGGCCCAGTAATGTTGCGACACGTGGTGGTTATGGATGACATAATCATTTCATAGCTGGCACAAAGTAGATTATTTTGAAAAACAATTTTTTTAGGGAATTTTTTGAAAAATACAACTCCTACTAAAGGAGACAAAATATTGATATAAATAATTGTGTCAATATTTGAATTTTTTTTTTTATCTAAATACTTTTATTGTGTTTTTATTGTCTCTCTTCTTCTTTCTCTATATTATTTTTGACCAATAACATAAAACAAAAAGTATGGTGTTTCAAAAGTTGTCATAAAATTTTGTGTAAATATCATTACTCCTCCAAACAACAGGTGATCAAGTTTGCATACGTGTATTATCTATATAACATTGATCATATTTTTTTCATTAATATATAAAATGTTAGATTTTTGTCAATGAATAATTTTTAAATATCAACTTTATTATAAATTTTGCTAATAAATTAATTTAAAATATTAAAAGTCAAAATTGTATATTAACATGTGAAACAATAAACTAAATCATTTGAGACGCATGAGTAACTAGTTTGTTTAAATAATCAAGACTTTGGCTTAGAAATTTGTGCAACTATTTTTTTATTAATAGATAGACGAAATTACAATAATCAATAAAAACTTAACATTGGAAGTATTGGGGTGGGGGCCTGTAAATAAGAGAATCTAAAGGGATTGCGTATGATTTGGCAATTATGATTTGGGTAATTTAGAAAACTATAAACGGGTGCATCTTTAACAATGAGATTGCGAGGTAGGATGCGCTAGTGGAGGATATCGTGGAGGTCGTTGTTGGGAAGATTTAACATTCAAGCTTTACGAGTGAATTTAGTATCCTCGAGATTGTTTGTTGAGCGTAACACAAACCGGCATACAATGATTATATCAAAATACAAAGGCACACACCTTGCAAATAAGGCACAGACCCTAAGAATGAATCTCATTTCATTGTTAAACATAAACTATTCTAGGTATGGATGACTATCAAAGTCGTTCAAATGATTTTGTTTCAAGGAATAATTAACAATATCAACACATCATATAGCATATTCGTATTTGGAAAATGCAAATGACAACATGTAATATTAAATACTAAATATTAGATAAATAAAAACATACGCACTTAAACGTTACTATTCGTTTAGTTTCATAATATTTGTCACTTTTAAGGAATTTACACATACCAAAAAATCAAATTAATTTTGTTATTTTTTATTAAATTTTTGTATTTTTTCTATAATACCTTTAACCATTTATTATTTTATTTTATTTTTTCTCTCTTTAAAATAAATAGGTAAGAGTATTATCGACAAATCAATAATTAATTTTGCATTGAAAATTGAATGTGACAACCGACAAATAAACTGAAACAAAATTATCCTACGAAAGCGACAATTAAAAAAAGTAATATTTTGGAAATACTTACACCAACTCGATAAAAATGTTTCTAACGAAGGATCCACATTTATCATAGTAAGAACCTAAAAGTTTATTCAATGAATTCAAAGCATATTATGTAACCAAAAAAAGAATTCAAAGCATATTCTAATTAATTCAATTCAAAGACACGCACATATACCTTTCTGCTAAATTAACAATCACGTAAGTACAAACAAGTAAAGATACGCAAACCAAACTATCAATACATTCACTTCAAATGATTTTATTCTGATAGTATATACCAATACCAAAGCCACAAAACACGTCTCTGATTCTCAAATTTTGAGTCACTCCTGTTTCTGAAACCACACTTGCTGCGCAAAATACACATGAGATACAAAACATGTGAAGCATCCTCTAACCAATCTCCTAAAATCTCTCACTGTTGAAGAATTATCCATTGGTACCACCAGAGTAGGATTTTAAGTGGCGCAGCGTCTTATGACGCGGCGCTGAGATAATGAAAGATCGTTTTTGTAATGTGACGTGTGCTAGAGGCACACAAATTTTGTATCCTTAGCAATGTTCTATAAGTCGGACCAAATGATTCAATCAGTTGAACCATAAACAGACATTGTGTACGATTTAGTTATTTGAATAGTCCAATCGTGATTTTCTTCTGATTTGAATGGTTTAAAGCAGTTGATATATGATTGTTTTAAGAATAATGATGTGATAAACTTCCTTAAATATATAAACTCACCTGCATAGATTAGTTTCTTGTGATCCTGATGCTGCTACATAGTGCATAAGCTAACGAAACGATAGTCGATAGATTATATCTAAAACTATGTTTCTACAACACAAAACGCGTTCTAAAACTTGTCTATACTACTCCTGCAACAAGCTATAGACAGTATTAGCATCAACATGGAGACATTGAACAAAGCCGTACGAAAACAAGAATCAAATAAAGGGCACTGATTTAACTTCCCATGACTATCAGATTGCCATAATAAATATCCACAATATAAGAATTAAGAGTTATAATACATAAACCATGATGGACTTATAGTTGTCACAAATATGAAAAATTACCATAACTGCTATGAGTCGAATAGATAAACCATGTTTTTAGGCTTATCTACAAATATGTGATCCAACAAATTGATTGCCACCCAGCATAAGCGACTTTAACGACACTCAAAAGATGCATACAACATTCAAAATTAACAAAAAAGAAGAGAGAAAAACAATGCAGTAGGAAATAAATCAAAGTTAGAAAAGTGAATCCCCAAATCAGAATCACAATAAAAAAAAAAGTGCATAAAAGTGATTGCAAGATACTTCTACAAATTCATCAAGTCTCCATCCACACTTGACCAAAACAAATAGGATGTTGGTGTTATATGCATAATCGAGAAAAGATATGTAAAGATCTAAAGCAAACAACTATGAATAAGTTAAGTACCTAAATCGATTATGTTGGAGCTTCCGCTGAGATCAATAAAAACATTAGATTGACGAACCAGCGAAACAGAATGATGGGCGAATAAACAAATGAATCTTTGAACTCGATCAATTGTGAGATGAAACAAAGAACCTTAGATCGAATGCAAGATTAAATGAACGAAACCACAGAAGGAGCGCTATATGGATTGAAGCAAGTTCCATGAGTGTGTGATGCAATACTCATTGTTTTAATTAATGCAACGGTTCTTAGGTTTCGATTTTTCCCACTGCGTGTGATGCATTCCACTGTATATCATGTCCGTACATAACTAGAGAGACCCTTTCATTGCTACACTGAAGCCGTAGAAGGCTACATCAACCCCATTTTTACTATTTTCAATGATTCTGTTTTAATATTTCTGTTTTCCTATTATTTTGACTAGGTTTTACCGTAATTCTCTCTCTAACACGCGCGCGCGCACACATAATCTAATTTTAAGGCAGAAATAATTAGATATGGATGGATGAAGAATACAGAACTCAATTATAGGATGACAATGGCTGTGCGCTTAGAAAGTTAAAGTGTAGTAGTGATTATTGGCTTCCAAAACAATACTAATATACACTTATATGCTAAGTCCCTGTAACATTTAATGAATAAGCTAGTAAGTTTGTAAGCAAATGAAAATAAATAACGATAAATGACATGTCTTATGAAAATGCTTACCTCCTTCACACCAATTTTGATAACTCTTTCTTCCAAAACAGATAGAGGAACTTTTGATCTTTTGAGAAATGACATTCTAGAAATTGACGACATTAGACTCACAAACAAGCTATCAGTCACCATGTACATTGACGGTCCTTTAACAAATGATGATTTTGCAAAAGAGGACTTAGGATCAGCCATTTGAACTGGTACAAATTTTTCTGGAAAACCAATTTTATCGTAAGAATAATCCGCTGCTTTTGTAAGATTGAGAACACATTTCCCACTTTTGTGATCATAGTAAGTATGAAAATACTTTATAGGTAAGGTAGTTGCACCATTAGCTCAAATTGCGTCGCAATGAGAGGCTTAGTTAGTTTATCTTTGTGTCCCTGCGACATTAAATATATATCTAGACTCAAGTCACACAAGCTCTTGAATATGTTATCAATGCAGCTTAAAAAGGAGAATCCTTGAAGCATGTGTAATACCCCTCCTAAGGGGAATGTTAGAAAACTTAAAAAAAATTCAGTAAAATCATCCCCAGCTTCAACAAACAGAATTTGTTCATTTGATTTTCTTAATGTAACTTTCACTTTCACAGATATTTGCATATCGTCGTCAGACAGTAGCTCTCCAATCAGAAAATCTAAATTGTTTCTTTGGTTCAAATTATCGACAGGTTGGTTCTTCTTTAAAATAAAATCGGTGAAAGGGGCCTTCGAGATTAATGATAACTTGAGAAGATCAACTATCTATAGAAATTGAATAAGAAATAATCAATTAGAGAAAATAATCAATATTTAAAGACGATATATAGAATAGAAGATGAGAAAACATGCCTCTTTCTTGTAGATATCAACAGCTTGTACCTCAATAGCATCAATAGTATCGAATCCAAGACTAGCATGGACATGGAGACCACAATTTTGAATCCAGAGCTATCCAAGAAATTCTGGTTTTTCTTTTCTGCAATCTGCATCCTTTGGAGTTTGCGTGTATGAGGACGAGCTTTCTGCAGACAAAATTCCAGTTTCAACACCCTCTTCTTCAGGTTTTAGCAGCATGCCGTTGTTTTTCCAACATAGATTCTATTTCCTTAGTCTTGAGATCTTCCAATGAGCATACATGATCTTATTATAATCCGTAAGTTTAACTATTTCTTCACCCTTAACAACCAGTAGCTTATTCATCTTCTCTAAATTCTTAAGAGAAATATCATCCAATATTTTTCGCAGTTCACAATCCTTGTTCTCTCCGGCTTAGGCAAGAGCCTCCATACGCTCAATGCTGAATACTTCATCTCTCAGTTGTGAAATTTTTTGTCTGAAGATTCTTCTGCAAATTATCAAGCTGCTCACCTAGTCTAATTACGCGTTCTTCATGCTCTCTTAGTGAACTATTTTTCTCATCTAATTCTTTTCGAAATTATAAACATTGGAGCTGCGCTGATTGAGCTGATGCGGCACCTGAATCTTCTGCTACTCTAGTTACTACTAGCTGTGTCCTAAGATCATCCGACTCCTTTATGTGCTTCTCAGAAGAAGAGGTTGAACCCTGAAGTTGCTCGTTTTTTTTCCTTCCAATTCCATGATCTTTAAATTAGTCTCTGCGTCCTGTATTGTTAGAGTTTCTTTAGCATATGATTGTTCTTGTGAAACCAATCTACTTTGAAGCTCCTTCCATTTTGAAGCTAAAGACACAAATGTTGAGCATGGCTCGTAGACAATAAAGAGGGGCAAGGGCGGGGGAGCTGCGCTAGTGTAGCGTTGCAAACTCACAGATCATAGATCAACACTTCAAGGTCGTTGAGTTGAAAGCAATTAATGTATACATTTCATTCCCTTATTTTCACAAAAAGGGTACTGAATAGTAAATTCAAATTCAATGCATTCCTCTGAACTAGTTAGTTTTCATTTGATTACAAATTTGAATTCCAATGAAATTTCGCCTAATTTTTTTCTGGCCTCGAGTGCACCAAGTATTCACTTTCATCATAATCGTAATTAAATGGAAATAGAAAGAGAGAACCCTTGCAGTTAAGCTATGATTTGAACGTATCACCAGTTCAAAGTTCAGTACAATTTTTAGGATATACACACGGTTGATTTCATCGGCGGTCTTTTTAAGATCTTATGTGAAGATATATATCAAAACATGTATTTTCTGTATTTTTATTCTCTCAAAAATATATTGTTAAATGGTGATGAGTACAAGAAAGTAAGAATCAAAGTTTTAAATTGCTTTTATGACCATCATAATTCTTAATATTGCAAATAACCGTCCAATGCATCTAATAAATTATTGGTATTAACAAAATCACACTGCTTAAAATCACTTTCACTATGAAAACAATAAGCTTGTAACAAAAGCATTTCTATAAGCGCAAAATAACTTTATAAAGATAAGAATTCAAAAATAGAATGAAGCATGTTTACTCAAACTATTTGATGCTATTTATGATGAGCGGTGAACAGTGAATACAAAGATTATTCCCCTTTCAACTCTAATTTAACTTCAACAAGGAAAATCTAACCATCAGCTTGTTAACTTGACTGACATCTACTGTCACAAGCTTTGGTCTATCATCCTATTATTTCTTTACCAAAGTAAATGAATGTTCAGAATCACATCGAGTTTGACAAAATCACAACGATGCATTGTGATTTAGTCAAACTCGTCTAGATCCAAACATGCACTAAACGAAATAACTAGAAAACGTCTACTGAGAGCATTCTCTCATGTTTTTTTCTCGTTGAGAGAAATTAAAGTTTCAAATGCACCAACCAAAGCTTTCACCTTACCCTTTTGAGTTTCAACCAGTTTACTAGCTGTTTCCTCGATCACATTATTCAACAACATTTGTTCATCTTTCTTCCCCTTCACATCTTGATGTCTCAAGACAATTTTCTCAAGACCAGTTATAGCAACAGTTTCATCGCCATCAGTAGCATTTTCCTTCAACACTTTTCCTCCATTGAGTTTAAGCTTACTTGGACTATTTTTCTCGACTTCAGTTTCAGCCAAATTTTCAATCTCACCCTTTTGAGGTTTCTCATTCTCCTCAACTTCCAAATCCAATGTCTCCAAACTTTCCTTGTTTTCTTTTCCATTGTTTCCTGTTGGACTACTTTTCTCAATTATAGCTTCAGCCAAACTTTCAGTCTCACCCTTTTGAGATTTCGCATTCTTCTCGACTTCCAAATCCAATGTCTCCAAAGTTTCCTTGTTTTCTTTTACATTGTTTCCTGGAAAAGAATCCTCCTCAAACTCACTTGTTGCATATTCAGATTCCTCTTGATCTTCTTGTGATGAAAACTTGGATGATGACAATGATTTAGCGGGGCTTAATTCAATATCTTGGATTGCATTTTGATCATGAAAAGCATTGTCTTCATTTTCCATCTTGATGACATACAAAGTCTTTTCCTTGGCTTCACTGTAGTGTTCCTCAGGTTCATTAATTCTAGGCTTCAGATTATTCTTAACTCGCAACGCGGTTTTCAGGCTTTTATGCATATTAATACATGCAATTCTTTTTCTAGAAGATTTCGATGACGAAGAAACCCTTGGTGAAATTGCTTTGGAGGAATCTAGATTCAATGAAGTCACATGCGTTTCAGAAAACTTCGATGAAGTTCGCGTCTTCTTGATAGTGGAATTCAATGAAGTTTTGGCCATCTGAGAAGTCGATATTGGATGAGTTTTCAGCCTTTGAGAGGTTGATTTCAATAGAGGTTCCTCCTTCTTGAAATTTGGTATTGATGAAGCTCCAACCCTCTTGGAAATTGGTTTTGGAGTAGTGTCCACCTTAGAACTTGATGAAATTTCTTGCCTCCTTGTTTTGTAGGTAATGGAATTCTGCGATTTTGGAAGGAGGGGCAATCGCTTCACACCGACCAATGATGTTTTCTTCCTGTTTATCACAACTTCGTTGCCAGGTTTAACTAGCTCACCTGGTCCAGTTTTAACGACCTTTATCGTGTCTGAGACATTAGAAATCCAGACCTCAGAATCAGTTGATTTTCTGTGTTTGACCAATGACATCTTCGTTGGTTCGGAATTCATTGATACGCGAAGTTTCACACCTGACGTTACGACTTCAGCAAGGTTCTGTAGTGTACTTCTGTGAAGTTGTGTCCTTTCAGCTATCCTAGGTATGAAACTTGTTTTCTTTTCCTCAAATGCAAGCTTCATCCCATATTTGCAAAAATCATGACAGGAACCTGTTGAATCTTGAAGACAACGAGGAACAAGTTTTTCTTCATTGTTTCCAGGACTAGTTTTTGCAGAAGAGTGTCTTCTTCTTAATTCGCCGACGCGTGACATAGTTACTCCAGAAATCACTGGTACATCAATACATTCCTCGGCCATTTGATCTTCAAGAAACAATCCTGAAACCGCAGAAGAAGACACTATTCAATGGTTAATAACAGAAACTGCAATAGCAAGGCCTATTCAAAATTTCAGCACAAGAAAAACATAAGAGAGTAATTATTTAGTATCTAAATTGACCACTCTTAATGAATAATACTATTTACAAATCATAATCTTTATAAGTTGCAAAACAAAATATATGATTTTATGATCTCTAATTAAACATTTGGCTTAATTATCCATAAATGGAAATAATGTACAGAAATTAATGTATAAGAAATTCAACATCAGAATTACTTGGTTTCTCATCTGATTCATGTACATTAAATTAAACAAATTCGAATTTGAATTCAAATGATACACGTGAAACAATAAATGCAATAAGAACATACCATAAAACAGCAATCATATAAAACAAATGAAATCATAAAAAACTGATGAAAATAATAAAAATAAAAATAAAAAACTAAGAGGCTCCCTCATTCATTAATTTCAGCCACCCAATTTAAAAAATGTACTTCAATGAACAACATTCTAACTTCTAATAAACAAATTTTCTGCATGTATAGGCGTTTCAATTGTGCATCTCTAAGATTTAAGAAAATCTTTGAAGCATCGACTTAGTCGACATACATCAGACACTATACTAATACAATACATAGACATAACTAATAATTTAAGAAAATGATAAAGATTGGATATAACTATATGGGTTAGTGTTATGTCAATGTTGGATACAGACACACACAGTGTCGGTCGCAAGGTTTTTTATGGCGATTCCCAACCGCAAATGCAACCACAACATATAGCATTTTGAAGTCCCGCAACCTCAATTTCGACAGCATCAACCACATTTTCTTTCTAGTATGAAGGTTGACGGTGCAACCCTAATTGCGACCAAAATGGCAATTTAAAACCACGGTCGAGGCAACATAGAAGGAAATCAATAAAGAATAAAACAACAACTTTAAATATAAAGCATTACAATCAGATTCATTTGGTCGTTTTCATCTTAAATATGCATCTAACTCATGCTAACATATGCATAAGACAAATAATTTCATACGTTATATTCATAAAAGACAAAAAAAAACTCACCTTACACTAAATTCTTCAGCAAGCCCACATCAAAAAACTTCAAAAAAAAGGGTATACTTTGAAACCCTTTTTTCAAAACTCAATCAAAATTCCATATTTCAAAGAACTCACTAATTTCTCACAAAAATAAACAAAACCAATGTAATATCATAGTTTAAAAAAAAACACATACCTTTGTTATATAACACCACATCACAGAGAAAAAAAAATAGGGTTAGGGTTTAACAGAAAAACAAGAAAAAAGGAACAGTTTCTAGTTTCAAAATTTGAAATGAAGATTAGGGTTCAAGAGATTGTAACAGTTTTTGGTTTGGTTTGGTTTTGGTTGAGCGTGTTAGGTGTTACTACACTATAGCGCGTTTGTTATATAATCTAAAAATAAGAGAGAAATATTTTGTTATTTTTTTTGGCGGGTACAAAGATTTTCTAAATTTCCTAAAAGAAATTTGTTTTCTAAACTTGACATCTTTTCAGATTTATACTTGCTTCTTTTTTTGGTTATATTATTATACCTTTTCACTTTTATATGAGAAAAATATTAAAAAAAAATTAGATTGTTGAGATTTTTTAATGGAAACATAAAGTAGAGTATTTTTTTTAAGGGAGAAAGTAGAGTATATAAAAGAAATAAAATCCTTATAAAAAATATAATCATAGCAATATATAAAATGAGAAAATCAAGTGTTGTTATTTTAACAGATTTATGATTTATTATGTTGTAATTAGAATATTTATTTGATTTGTTAATTAACTGTTGATAATATCCATTTAAGTGATCGTAAATAGTTTTACATCCAACACTTTGCGGTTACAAAATGAGTTCACGTAGCAATATTATGAGTTCTCTCACTTTGTAGATTTTAACATTTGTATGAAAACTTTTTTTTTTTTTTAATAATATGAAACTTTATTGTAGACTTTGAATTTCAAATTTTGAAATATTGAAACGATAATTAAAATTTAACCGGATCATCAAAACTTTAAAAGTGATCAAGTGTGACACATGAAAAAGTGATCAAGTCTTTTGCTCTTCCAAACGAAATTTAATAAAAAAAAGAAACTGAAATTTCAGCATTGAGTACTTAGATTTTATTTTTTAGAGGAGCATTGAGTATTATAGATTTTCTTTTTTCAACATTAAGACAAGGATGGGCCGTTTTGATTGATTTTCATCATTTATTATTTTGATATACAATATGAATTTGTATTTGAATAAACATAACTTCGTTCAAAAGAAAAAAAACATACTCCACTTCTTGTTTGTTTGTTTGTTTTTATTTTTTTACAAGAAACGTAACATCTTGTTGATCCTCTAAATAGGCATCTTGTTGATGCTAAGTTGTCAATTTTGGTAACTTTACTGTCACTCATATTGTCCTCATTTTTTTTTCTTTTTGTCACTCAAATTGTCCTCATGTTTTTATAGTGATTATTATGAGTCTCAATTCAATTCAATCACGAAGGGTTGAGGTAGATTAAAAACAACCCCATATTCTCCTACACAGCATACGTAGAACCAAAAGCTTTCAACCTGCAGATCTCAATAGATCAGAAACAAAATAAGGGGAACAAAGGTCACTAAAGCAAAACACCAATAGACACCACCTCAACCATACCCACACAGTTGCGCGAGGTGCAGCTGGTGTGATGATCCAGAGAGAGATGACGGGCGTATAACACTGCTCAAAACCATAATGATTTGAATCTGTGTTCGAAGCTCCCTCCAAAGCTAACCATTTAACCAAAGGCATCAGAAGCTGAAGCCCAACCACCATCGTAGAAATTTCCTATCTTCGAGTCGAGGATATATGAAGATTGAAGATAAATGGTTCTTAGAAGACATAATCATATTCGAATCGTTGTAATTCAGTTTTATCCAAATCAGGAAACTCCGTCAGTGTTTTGAGTCTTTTTATTGAGAAATCATGTAAATCAACAAAGCAAGACATCAAGTGAAGGATCGAAGATGTAAATATCGAAGGTCAAAATTTAATAAGAAAATTTATTCAAGCCATTACATTAGAAAGGAATGTATAAAAACATCCTACTTTATGACAATTGGCATTGCATTTAATTATCTCCTTCGTCGCTTAACTCAATTGGGTTGTCTTCGACGGTCCCTAGGGCACCTGCTTTTGGTTGAGGACCGAAATAACAAGTCCTCTCGCTCCTCCTCAGCCTTGACTGGCTGTACACTGGTACCTTCGATTAGCTTTTTTTAACGGAACCATCACATTCGATTATGTGCCATGTCACATGCGATTTTGCTTTCTTCTTATCACTCACATTTTTCAATTGAACATCACCTTGATTCTGAGACATATCAGAGAAGGAAGAGGAGGAGGGAGTGAGAAGGAGAGAATGAGAGAAATGGTGAAGGTTGGGAGAATATTTATAGGGGAAATGCAAGTCTAGGTTTTATCTAACCATTTTGGTTGGTCAAAAACGTGTAAAAAAATGTGGTAAACCATCTTACCACCGTCTAAAAAATATGAAAAATATGGTTTTGAACTAGCGTGAGTTAACTCACGCTGCGTGAGTTAAGTTACACTGCGTGGGTCAACTCATGCTGCGTGTTGTTATAAACCGAGGCAGAACCTCATTTCCTCATTTCCTATCTCAAAACTCTCTCAAATCTCTCTCAAATTACCCAACTCCGAAATTCCTTCAACTTCAAATCAAACAACACTCCAATAACAACAACAAGTAAGTTTTCACTTAAATTATGTTGGTATGATAGATTTCTTCACTTAAACTAGAATTTTTTAGGTTTAGTGTTTTGTTAAAATTTTGATTTTTTTTGCAAGAAATGATTCAATGTTACATGTAAATGACTTATAGTTCTTAATTGTTATGATGTTTAGATGTTTGCATGTTTATGTTAGATTTTTGGGTTAAATAAGTTTTTTGTCCCTATAAATATTGTGAATTTTGATTTTAGTCCTTAAAAAATTAAACTGAATGTTTTCATCCTCATAAAAAAATTTATTTTGTTTTTGGTCCCTAATGAATATAATTTTGACATGTTTTTGAATTTTTTGAACACAATAAGAATATACAAAGGTTGAACATAATAAACGAACAT
>Ga0315915_1000593_pt1 | contig 38586 bp, 12 predicted proteins | sample MpolbnodulesMG_FD_207738 | JGI IMG/M metagenome (GOLD analysis project Ga0315915, IMG submission 207738) | Medicago polymorpha root nodule microbial communities from Los Angeles, California, United States - branched nodules | ecosystem: Host-associated > Plants > Roots > Nodule | place: USA...
AAAAGATGGAATTTTAAAAGATAAAAGTAAATAGAAAAAATAAAGATAAAGAGAGAAGAGGGTCTGAATCGGAACAAAAATGAGGTATTTTAAAATACCTCTCTGTCAAATTTTTATTCTGAAAAGTCAGATAACATTCCGTATCAGAGGGTATATGAATGTAAGACCTTAGGTCAAAAATTGGGGTATGACAATACTGCACGAGCAAAAATTTATTATAAAGTCATTTGACTAATAACTTTGGAGATAGAAAGTCCGTGTTTCACTCAATGAGAGAATGTATCAAACTTGATATACCATTAAAAACTGATCTATATATAAATGCATGACTAAGATTGCACAACATAAACTTTAAAATATGTCCCCAACACATGTACACAAAATACTTAAGTTTTAAATTTTGAAAGTGACAAGTCTTACGTTCTTTTGAAAATATAACCCCAATTCTTCGTTTATTTCATAAATAACGAACTTCCATGTATAAATGGATTAAGAAAATGCTAATAAAAGCTTACTTTTCTAGTTTTTCACTCTTTATAAAAGAGTTATAATACCGGATAACCAACCAACATATATGATATGGCTGAAAGATAGACACATAAATCTCTTCAATACTTTGAATTTGCAACTCTAATATTGTATAATAATTTTTTCAATCAATTTTAGGTCGAGGTTGTAACTTTTTCCTATAAGAATAATAAATTGTAAATATAGAATCCAATTGAAACATAAATATATCATATATCTTAATTTAGATCTTTTAAGCTTACCATTTCCATGTGTGAAGTTATTAAAATGACTTAATTTTTAAATGACAAAACCACTTCTTATTCTATAGAAATAGAAAAATGTATTTACATGTAAATTTATCATAAAGAAAAATACAAGTATTTAAAAAACAATTTCTAACATATATTCCCTTGTATGTTATCAAATTCAAATTGAAAAAATACTGATACATAGACGATTGAGTGTCACTAACTTTCTAAATTTAATACATTGATAATTTCATGTGTTCATTAAGTACAAAATCTATGTAATAGTTATCGATACAATTTACATTACATTTTTGCTACTTTGATCCATATTCTACCTTTGATAAGAACAATATTTATACCCTCCTTGTTGGCCCTATTCTCTCTCTAATTTTCCAGTTTCACCCCTTCTCTTTCTAAAACCGTTCTCTCTCTCTTCTTCCATTCACCATAACGGTTTTCATTCATTAAGTTAGAGAGAGAGTATGTAATAACAAATAACCAACCGTTAATTAATTAATATGCAACAAACCAACGGTTCAGATTCATCAACGTCATCTGAGACGACGAACAGACAACAACCACTAACATCGGTGGTTGTACCACAACAATGGATTCCAATGCAATATCCGACAGCAGGGATTGTACTGCTTGAAGATGACATCAGATATACTTCTCTACTCTTGTAACGTGAAAAACACTCAAAAAAAATTTGTCTCAAAAGTAAATGAGTTTATTAATAAAGTTGAAGTTAATATGCTAAAAAAATCATTAGAATACAAGTTAAAAGAAAAACATATAAATACAATATAATCATATTATACCTTTTAAAAATACTTAACTATTATGTTAAATATACAACAAACATACATTAATTAATTTAATGATATGATATTGCAGGTTGAAATGAGTGTTAAAAGTAGAAACATGTTATATATCTCCTATATCATATCTCTAATTTGGGTATTTAAAATCATTCAAACAATAAAATTTCATTTTTAAAACAATTTCATAATTACGACATAAACAACTAATAATAAAATAATTAACTTGGAACACATGATCCAAAATGGGAACGACATGATTTCTATTTAAAGAAACATATAATAGAATTACGATATATTCAAAACTTGTCGAAACACACAAGTTATAATTGACAATAACTTCAGGGTGTTACGTCGTTCACCATTGCAAGCTATATAATAGTTTTTATTTTGAGATAGCTCTAAACTTGCTTCTATGTCTCCAAAAATACTTTTAATAATATCTTTTGTATTATTGAACAAATAATTTTATTATTTACAACTTTTTGTTCATTTAGTTATCATATTTTCAAGAATTTATGCATTTTCCAAAAAAGAAACATTTCCAAAGATCCAACCAAAAATCTTCAATATTTCTTATAAGGTTGTTCAATGAGAAATATAACTTTATAAATTTAATACGTTGATAATTTTATGTGTTCATTAATTAGAAAGTCTTTGTAATATTTATCGAAGCAATTTGCATTACATTTTGAATTCCTTGACCCATATTTTTCTTTTGATAAATAACAATATATATACTAATAAGAGATGACATCTGATATATTTTCTCTTCTTTTGCAACGAGAAAATCCCCTCAAAAAGAATTTATCTCAAAACTATAGGAGCTTGTTAATAAAATTGGAGTTAATAAGCTAAAAAAAATCATCAGACTATAAGTTAACAAAAAAACATATAAATACAATATAATTATATTATATCTTTTAAAAGTACTTCAACTATTATCTTAAATATACAACAAATATACATTAGTTAATTTAATAGTATCGTATTAAAGTTGAAATGAGTGTTAAAAGTAAAAATGTTTTATATATCTCCTATATCATATCGCTAATTTATGTATTTAAAATCATTCAAACAATAAAACTTAATGTTTAATACAATTTCACAACTACAACATAAATAACTAATAATAAAATAATTTACTTGGAATTCATTATCCAAAATGAGATTGAATAGTTGATAAAAGTAAAATCGAACGGTTAAAATAACGTAAATAACTAATAATAAAATAATTTACTTGCAATATTGAAGACACTTGTTATCAAACTTGTCAAAGAGACATGGCGTAATGGATGAGAGGTAAGTGTGATATGAAATGTCTCTTATAACCACACGCTTATAAAATGAAAATGGAAAATGGAGGTGTTACCATATTTCTAGTTCCAAATTGTCCAATTGGCTCAAACAACGTTATGTTGTTGCCCCCGACAAAATCCTTGGCTATCCTCACTGTAGTTTGTGTCAAGTTACTCTTGTTATGATGATAAGAGATATTTTCTGCAACATAGCATGTAAGTTGGGATACTTTCAGCTCTTTATCTATCAAATTCCTCTTAAATGAAGTGAACATTATCCTTCGTTGACAAGGCTTGAATCCATTCACTAGTGACGGTATATTTCTCCTCAAATTGGCCTTCACATAACTTATGTATTCAGTATGGATAAAATCCTTAATTGTTGTAGTGTGTTTAACCTTCATAAGGCAGCATATCTTGGTCTTGGTCAAAAGAAGAAGGCATAATAAGCTTTTTGGTGCTTATCTATCTCCACGAAGTACTTTATTCCTTCGATATCTGAACTTGTACCTAACCCCTACAAAAACACATAAAACACATGAAGAGATAAATAATGTTGATCTTTGAAACAACAACAATAAGTCAAACCAAAGCCACCTTATGATACTTGATATCAAATGAATCCTCATTGCATTTTGCACACCACTCTTCATACTCTGACAAAAAAATAGAAATAATGAGGCTCTTGAGAACTTCCTGAACTATGAGTAGCCTAAGATAAAAACAATAAAACATAAAAACTAGTCGGTAAATAACTTAATTAACTAACTCAATTAACCAAGAGATAATATAGATATTAGTATTAAACTAAACTAGAGTTAATCATTGATAACTAGCATATATAGTTTACTAAGTGTTAACTTCGGACAGGATCCGCCTCTCATTATTTTATAGTGAAACTGTGCCCTCTCTGCCGTCAACACCCTTAGCCGCCTCAATCGAAAGGTAGGGTATATTGTTTATCTTCGTTTGCATCTTCTTTGTTGTTTACAACCTCTTCTTCTCAAAGATTTATTTTTCTTCACATAGTTACGATACGATGAAGCATAAGCGTCCTTATCGTCTGATGCGGTATGCTGTCCTACAATTTTAATTGAAAAAACTTTAATATTAATCTTTTTGAAGGATCATCAATATTAATTAAATATAGCATTTTTACATCATTTCATATTTATAATATACTTTAACCATTAATTTTATCAAACACTAAAATCATAAAGAACTAAAATATACCATTTATCGTATATTTATCTCTTTCACCAATTTTACTAAGGTTATGTTTGGTATAATATATTTAAAAGCTTATAGTTTATGTTTTATAAGTTCATTTGATTAAAAAAGACTCGTTTGGTAACCATCACTTTCTCACGAGCTTATAACTTATTTTACTAAATTATAGTGATTTTTTATAAGTTAATTCAACTATAATCTATTTATCTCAATTTTAACCCTATAATCTTAATTGAAAAAACTTTAATATTTTTTTTAAGGAACATCAATATTAATTAAATATATCATTTTTACATTATTTCATATTTATAATATACTTCAACCATTAACTTTATCAAACACTAAAACTATAAAGAACTAAAATCAAAACATAGATGAGAGATGAAGAACAATTGACTAGAAACCTATTGTAATGCCCCCCATCTTCACAAAATCAAGAAAATGAACTACATGTAAGTTTAAAAATAGAAGGGGAGAGAAAGCATATCAAAGTGATTTTAAGGAGTATAATCAACATCCTTTATTTGCTTTAAGGGAAACATTTTGATACAATCATACATCTTTTTAAGTAACATTTACCACAACAAATTTTTGTATTTTTTTCAGAAGAAAAAAAATTGTTACGTGATTGTGTTAATTTTTTTGCATGCTATGAAATTATGGGGTTAAGATCCCATTTATAAAAATAAATGGAAAATGCAATTTAAAGAGAGATAGACACAAAAAATAGGTGGTGGGTCCCACTATCATTAATTATTTTTGATTTTTTATGTGTTTTTATCTCTCTAAATGGAGGAAATGGAGAGCAAAATAAATGAAGAGGATCTTGACTCGAAATTATGATTAAGTTTCATGCCTATAAAGTGATATAACTATTCTAATTTAAATGTTAATAAAACTTATAACTGGAATTACAAAATTATGAAAAACGGTTGTGCAAACCATGAGAATGAAATATTGAAATGAATAAATATATTGTGTTTAATAACATTAACTAGCTTTGTTAATTCTTAAACTCGTGAATTATTGTTTGCGTGAAATTTTAACTTCTAATATCCTATTCTAATTTGATCAAAATCGCATTTATAGTTTACCCCTCGATGTATATGTTGGAACACATAATTAAAGTATTATCACACTAGTTGCACATGAATCAATAGTGATAGGAACACTTAGTTATTGTAGATAATACTTTAATTATGTGTTCAAACATATACATTGATTTCAAGAAACCGGGTTGGTTCTAAAAACCGGTCGAGTACAGCACATATTTTACCCGTGTATCATACGAGTTCATCTTTGCTCCATTTAGATGAGCTTCATTTAACCCATTTCAAGGCATAGATGTATGACACGTGGCAAAAAAAAAATCAAGGGTTGGGATTAAAATGTAAAAATAGAGACCAATCCATGGTATTCTTCTTCCGCAAATTAACTCCATCGTTACCTTTCCTCTTTCTCTCGCCGCCGATGCTGCCACTTACCTTCCATCCCAACGATGATCCCAACCACCACAGAGGTCAGTGTTGTTATAAAAAAATATCCTAGAAAGAGAACCCAATGTTTTAGGAACAAATCAATTTATGGTTTTCCAATTGGAAAATACTCAGGTAAAGTTCCCAAAGTACTGTTCACCCTGTTTTGAACGGGAATAGAAGAAAACTGCCAAGTCCAACGACGCAGTTTAGATAAAATTATGTGAGGAACATGATGCACAGTATGTAAGTATTGCCCTTTTCAATTATTTATTTTTTCTGTTTTGTTTTCTGGAAAGAGCTCCAATTTAGGCCAATTCATTCCAAGTGAATATCCAACAAGAATTCCAATTAATTTTATTCCGATCCATTCAAATTTATCAATTTCACAGTGAGGGTTTGGTTGTTTTCATTCATCCAAATTTCAATGAAACAACTTCAAGATACTTCAATCAATTTGTTGTTGGTGGTGAATTACGGCAGAGAGGGAGAGGGGAAGATGGAAGAGAGTCATGCTAGGGCGGGAGGAAAGGGGACGCCGGTGCCGACGAGGAGAAGGGTGGGGGCGGCTATGATGATGGAGAGGAAGATGGAAGGGTCTGTTGCAGAGAGAAAGAGAAGCATGTTCTTTGTTTTTACTAAATAAAGCATTATTTTCTATTATTTAATCTCAACCCTTGAATTTGTTTTTGCCACGTGTCATACATCTATGCCTTGGAATGGGTTAAATGGAGCTCATCTAAATGGAGCAAAGATGAACTCGTATCATACGGGTAAACGTCTAGTAACTATTGGTTTCAAGAAATTCAAAAATATTTTCTTCTACCATATTAATAGATAAAAAGTAAAAAAAAAAAAAAAAACTTGTCTTGAAAATTGTGCATCTACTACCTATAAACTTTAGAAATTGACTTTTTTTTACCTTGAATTTATCACTTATTTCCACTTTTAAATTTTATGAATTACACTTACACTATTTCATTCTACCATGTTAGTACTTGTTGCTTTTATGTGTAATGTATCTATTTATCGACAAATATGATTTTTAAAGCGCATAATTTATTAAATATATTTGACAACAATTGAAATAAGTGATTTATATACAAATATTTTCATTTAGAAATTATTCCTTCAAAAAGTCAAATAATTCAATTTCCATTGCATTAAATCATACTTTTTTTTATTATTAAAAACATACTATTTATGGTGCTTAAAAAGTGTCAGACACCCATAGGTTTAAAAACCTGCTCGGATCGGCCGGTTGAACCGGTCCGACCTGGAATCGATAGATACACTAGGTCGAACCATTCATTGGATCGGCTATGCAGTTAAATCGGTAAAAACCAGTAAGACTCGCTGAAAACCAGTAAAAACTGGTGACTCGACAGGTTTTTAGAACCAACCCGGTTTAACAAATTTCATTTTTTTTAAATGGAACAAATTTTTCATTCTTGATGGTCATTAATTGGATTAAATGTCATCAATTTTCCATGCTAAATTACAATAGTTTCCAATGCCATTAAGAATTTGAAAAACTAAGAGCTCGGGGGATCGAACCTTGTACATCAACATACCAAAATATAGACTTTACCACTACACCATCAACTTAATTTTGATATAAATTGGATTAGTTTCTACTATATACAGGTATATTACATTATTATAACATATATAATATTTACATAATACGCTATACTCTATAAAAAAAAATAGTTTTACAAATATTAATATACATGTTACATGTGAGTTTTTTTTAGCTTTTACGTGTTTGAGTCATCGGTTCATTCCGATCTAATCTAGTTCAATACCTATAAAAATTTAATCTTAAGGTCGAGTCATCTAGCCGAGTTATTCGGTTTAATCTGGTTCAGTCATGTTGTTCAACCATTAACTCCATGATTCGACCATTAACCTAATGACCCAGAACCCTTGTCGAGTCGATGATCGAGCCGAATTTTAAAACTATGCAGACACCAATTAACATTCCCAATTAGTTTTAATTAAAGATATGAGAAAAGTAATAATCGGGAGAATTGTGAATTATAAACTTCCTTAGAGAAATTTGTTATTCCTGAATATATTACTTGCTTCAAACACAGTCATTATTAATGCTATTATTTTTTAACGATATATTGAGTTTATATTAATCAAAAGAGACAAAGTACAACAAGTACTTACCCCACAAGTTGAGATGAAGTACAAGGGGTACTTAGATCTGACAAAAACCACCATCCAAATAAAGACTTGTAGTATTATATTTCATAACAAAATTATCTTACCTTTTTGAAAAGATCATTGCATTTCATAACATTCTCAAAATTATTCGTAAAAAAGGCAAGCACCTTAACTTTTGAAAGAAAACCATTGACAACACATTATCTTAATTGCCTCCACCAGTTCTTCTATAGTTCTGTTTAAAGAGGAAAGTATCATCATATTCCTTACTTACCAAATCTTTCTCAACACTGCATGCCAAATAAGTAACATACCTTCCGACTCCCTCTACAACTTACAAATTGTCAAGAAGTAATAATAAATCTTTCTAAAAGAGTCGTCACAGACCTCGAAAGAATAACAACTGTCCCAAATCTCTTGAAAATTTGATATCAAAACCGCTCATACAAATTTACATTTACAAGAGATATGTTCCTTCAATTTCCCAACTACTACTTCTTGTGAATTGGCAGAATACAAGTACTGATATGTGGAGAGTCTACACTTTTCTATGTTTTACTCATTCAAATTCTAGAAGCTGAACCTGTATTTTGTCTGTTTGTTTTATAGAATTTGAAACAAGCTAACATACTGAAAGGTTTTGTACATTTCAGATTCTATAAACCAAAATGTAGTTAAATTTTTCGATTTCTCGAATCTGAATCAGCCAAGCAAAAGATTTTATACGGTGTACAACACAACGACAATCTTTGTGGTCCACAACAAACAAAAACTTGTAAAAATTGGTGTCTTTGTGGTCCACTGCAAAACAATGAACACTTGTCCAATCGAACTGAACTCTACCCTAATTATAGTTTACTACAACAAGGGGAAATCTAATATGTTTAGGATCAATGTTGATGTTACAATGCATGATGCAAAGAATCCAAGTTAACGGTCTTATCAACCATAATGACACAAGAATTGTTCAATGTTGGATATCATCGTTCGACGATCAACTCAGATGGATGCACTCAACTCACTTAATTGAAACTTTATAACGATGATGTAAAAACCATGCTATCTATATATGTGATCGACTCAGATGGATGCACTCGGTTCACTTAATTGAAACTTCAGGACAATGATGTGAAAACCATGTTATCTATATCTGGTAAATGTAGTTCCAATGGCTCAATCGAGATAGACGCCACATTGTTTAGATCTATTTATGCCATTCAAACAAGTTTGATATATCCTAAGACTTGGAAAGAAATCATGATATACGAAGAAATCATGGCGTGAATGGATGAATATAATTAAGAAATTAGTTTGACTCATCCATGATTTTATTTGTGTTTAATTTATGTTGCTATTCTTGTTAAATTATTTTGTTGCTATTGAAATTTTTATCTAATGTGTTAATTAATCGAATCACCTCTTTGGTTACCTTCATCCAAAAGAAATATAATTTTAAGTGAAGTATCTTTATACACTTCTACCGATGCATGTCTAAAATTGAATCATATACACTTGTACTTTATTTTAACAACATTGTCTCATTTTTTTACCCTTCATCTTTTTTAGGATATTATAAAATAAAAGTTTGTTTTTCTCAAAAAATAAAAAATAAAAAATTCATAATTTACTGATCTGAATTGGACGGGTTATATACAAACAGTGTCGTTCGCAGGCAGAGTTCCACTTAAACCCAGAATCACAGCAGTCTAAATTGAAGTTAATTTTAACAGAACCCTAACTTCCCCGCCCGCTCTGCTTTCTGCCGGCGAAGATGACGACTCGAATTGCTCCCGGTGTGGGTGCAAATCTGCTCGGCCAACATTCGGCGGAGAGAAACCAAGATGCTACTGCTTACGTCGGTAATCTCGACCCTCAGATTTCTGAGGAATTATTGTGGGAGCTTTTTGTTCAAGCTGGTCCCGTTGGTAATATCTCTTTACTTATTCATTTTATTTTATTTCAGGGTTATTCAATTTTTCAACACATTTAAGCTTAAGCTTATTCTTCTTCTTCTTTGTTTGATTCAGTTAATGTGTATGTTCCTAAGGATAGAGTCACTAATCAACATCAAGGTTATGGATTTGTCGAATTCCGCAGCGAAGAAGATGCTGACTATGTATGTTTGTTTTTCTATTATTTATCTTCAACCAAATCAACATTTAACCTAATTGTTTGCTTCTTCTGTTGCAGGCTATTAAAGTACTTAACATGATTAAACTTTATGGAAAACCAATTCGTGTAAATAAGGTATGTTCCCCTTTTCCTACTTACCTGTGCTACTGTTTGAGAGAGCTTATGGAAATAGATTATAATGTCAATAACCACTTATATCATATGTATAAACGCTCGCTTAATTAAGATGTTTATCCAACTAGGGCTCAAAGCTGTTGCTGTTCATATTCTTGATTCCATTGCATTCTATTCTATTCTATTTTATGTATTGATAGAGATATAGCTTAGTCATTTTATTAATTGTATGCATATTGTATTTGTTGTCAATTAGAAGTTGGTTGATGCAGTTACATAACTACCGAGCTGTTACATTTTTTCTAGGGCTTGTATTTGCATGCTCTCTGAAGATTAATCAATCGGATTCGTAACATTCATAATTTGAACCCTAGTTTTCTCATTTCTTTTTTTGTATCAACTCTAACAAAGATAAATAATAAAACAAAGTCAGTATTGAATTGATTCATGATACCCAAGAATCTCCATTACTATTGCTCCTTGGAGGGAATAAAAGGTCTTGTATCTGGGAATAAATCTTAGAGATTCTAAGATGGGATTATCTTTTTGTGTCATTTTTCTCGTAATAAAAACAGATATCCTCATTCCACGTAGAATGGAATCATTGTTATTGTACACCATTTTTGTGTGGACCAAGTTCTAACCACCAAGTATTATACCAATATTCATCTTTTATTTTCCCAATCCTTATTGTATGTCATTCCAAGATGTCGCTCTTACAATTGAGTATCCCTTACTGATCACATAGAAATTAATTTTTCATGCTTACAATATGTATACTTATCTTATACCGTTGTCTGTCACTTGGAGAATGAGATATTTCAGTGTCTATGCTACTTGATTATAAAGAGTATTGATCTGCGATTTCTTTGGTTTTAGGCATCCCAAGATAAAAAGAGCTTGGATGTCGGGGCAAACCTTTTCATCGGCAATCTGGATCCTGTAAGTCACCAAATATGCAAGTTTTTCATTTAATTTTAAATAGATTAAAATGTTCTAGGCTTTGAGATCAAATTTAACAAGACTTTTAATGTTTCTGTTGCAGGATGTAGATGAGAAGCTCTTGTATGATACTTTCAGTGCATTTGGAGTTATTGTTACTAATCCCAAGGTTTTACTCTTCTAATTTCTTTCATCTTACCTGATAGTGTTGTTTTTGTTTCATTTAAGTAAAAGTATCCAGCTAGCAGCAATGGCTAATGCTTTTCATACATCACCATACACACTATTTTACACCGTGGCCATGAATATTTTGTGATTGAAGAAGATTTAGTAAGAAACCCTTGTTGGTTGTCTGAGAATACAGAATTTAAATAATATAGGCTAACTGAACCTGCCCTAATAGTTGGAGGAAAAATGAAAGAATGAGGAAATTATTCCGAACCTAAAATTGGTTTTCCTATTAGCTATCTGAGAACTAAATATTGAGACTTTGGATTATCTGGACACATCGTGAAATGGTTCACAAATGTTTTGTTGCCCGATACAATATTACAATTTGAAAATTACAATCAAATCAAATCACAACATTTACCGAGCTAGTCACGTTTAATGCTTATTCTTATCACTGAATTCTCTCCAACACTTACCCGCTCAGACTGGTAGTCGATATTAATCATTCTTGGCTGGCCCGTCCAAAAAATCAAACCCTAGGTCTCAACAAGGTTTTCAAGAGTATGTCCACTTTCTGATTTCCCTTGAAGACTTGTAAGCAGCAATTAGGTAGTGTCGGGCCTTTTAAGTATCAAATATATCATTTTTTTCGGTCGCTGTTCTACTGAACAGTCATCCTTCTTTAGTAAGCCTTGTTCTTGGAGATTGCTGTAGTCCATCCATATAGGTAGTTCCTGGGTTTGCAACTTTCTTAACTCTCCCATTTATGGCAATTGCTATATTTTGAACAAAGAGCCTTTATAATTGAATCCTCATTACCGATTTTCTAAAATACAGAGTTTCCATGATATAGGCTGTAGTGTAGCTTCTTAAATCGTAGGAAATAATGAGGATATCACTCCTAACCACAGGAGTTAACAATCATACAATTGAGAGGGACTAGGGAGATTTAACCACCACCACCACCACCACCACCAGAAACGAAATATTCAATTGTTCACGTTCACAAAGACCAACCGTCGTTAGTTATTAGGGAGGATGCTTGTGGTGTTAGCTTCTCCTTCATGCCGTTCGTTAGTTTGTAATCATCTTTTATTAATAAAAACTAGTTGCTACAAATATCTAAGTTTAGAGTTTAAGGATATATACATCTTGTCTTGAAAAGGGGAATCGTTTCTTTACTTGTTCATTCTCATATGCCAACACTCAGGAGAGTACATTGAAATCAGGAGTTTGCTCTTGGGAAATGATAGAGACCCGAGTATGAAGAATAAGGGAAAAGGGTTATTATGTAATAAATAGTATTAGTGAGGTGTTAAGTAATTAGTAGGGTGTCTAAGTAATAGAAATATCTTTATTATGTTGTTGATAGTGGCTATTGTCCTTGCAACCTTACCAACCTTCCCTGTAGTTTCGATAATTTTGTATTAAAGAAGGATGCCATCTTATGTCAAGATATTTAAATTCATTTCCCCACTCACCGCTAAGATTTATTTTTCCAATAACAGTGAGACTATAACTCATTCAGAAACCGAACTGGAAAAGTAATTTTTAGCTTAGCTCTTGCTTCTTAGGAGCTAACAAATATGTAATCTCAATCGTCTGAATTGGTTGCAAATAGTCATTTTGGAAACTGATTTCCGTTGCCTTGTGTTGGCAGTTTTCTCCTTAAGACGTGATATCCTTAACCTTTCCTCATTAATTAAATGTTAAAATTTTTCAAATCGGTACCATATATGATATATCACATTAGATATAATTATTGTGCCTACAAATAATAATTAAATATTTATAAAGCAATTTTCCCAAATTTGTAAAGTTTGAAGTAAGGTTTCACAGAAATTAAAATTTTCCACTGCATCAGTCAGGTCCCTATCTACCATGGAAGCTGAGGCCACTGCCACAGTTTCCCTCTTCATTGGGGAAATAACGCCTAACCCAAAGTAGCCAACAATCCGGATACAATTAGGAGATTACAATCAATTTGCGATATTTATAGCAATTACATTAAAAGTTACTTACCGCTGATGTTCTCTCTACATGTTTGTTTGAAAAGGTTCAGTCTAGTTCAAGCGGATGACTGCATTTTGAGTACTTTTCCACATTTTTAAGCTTTATATGCTCTGATTATTTGTAGTATGACAAAATATATGTATCCTCGGATAACACATCTATAATTATCTTCCCCATTAAATAACACCTGAGACAGGTCCACAAGTTAGTTTAGGTTAAGTACTTTATCTGATGGATGGGTTATACTATGTTGGACGGTTCCACTTTCAATTTTAATTGTATTCATGTTCGTACTCTTAAATTATCCCATTTATTTGCATGTATATGTGCAAATTGCTACGAATTCTATCTCGTATTTATGTTCATACTCCTTCAGTTGTATTAACCATCCATCCATTGAGGGCTAAATTTTACGCGTCAAAATTTAGCATATGATCTGATGTTCAAGGCATTTCACTGCAGATCATGAGAGATCCTGACACGGGGAATTCCCGAGGCTTTGGCTTCATTAGCTACGATTCATTTGAGGCATCTGATTCAGCTATTGAGGTATGGCTTCTATTGGTGTTTGTATCATATGTAAAAATGCGTGAGATCAAACTTTCATTCTTTTGTTATTCTCATATTCTGTTATTCAGCATTCATGGATTATAAATTTAAGTTTACTCATAGGAGTATATAACACTTGATAACAAACAAAATAGATGGATGGATAGGTTACCTTGTATCTACTATCTAATCATAGACTCGTTTGGGCTGTAAGACCCTGTATTATAAATACACATAGTCATCCAGAAGTCCTAGCTCAACTGGCAAAATGCCGAAATTGTTAGGCCGGATGCCATGACCGGGGTTCGAACCCACCACTTGTGTGTGTGAGTTTATAATGGCTTTGCCATTTCGTCTATCTACCAAAAAAAAAAAAAAATACACATAGTCAAACATTTAAAATTATTTCCGTACCCATCAAGTTTTATATTTGACTTCATTTCGAGTGTTTCATGATTCTGTGGCATCATTTGATCAATGACAACTTTCTTATATTTCTTGTCTTCTCTAAGTCAAATGAATTCATGCTGCAGAAAAGGGATTTGAAAATTGGGAAAAATGTAGAGATTATTGTTTGTCTCACACCATGAAACATCAATTAGAAAAGTAGGAGTTGAATATTTGTCCTTTTTCCTTAGTATGACTTGGTTTATTCACCTTGTTCTTTTAATATTCCATATTAGATGTATGGAGTAGATAAAATCAAACAGAGCATTAAATTAGGGAATATGATGCTTAATTCATAATTTGAAGTGGAAAACACAACCATATAGAAGGAAGTGAATATTCCCTCATCACTGATAATGAATTATTTCTATATTTCACAGGCAATGAATGGACAGTATCTTTGCAATCGTCAAATTACAGTGTCATATGCTTATAAGAAAGATACTAAAGGCGAAAGGCACGGTACTCCCGCAGGTGAGCCCTTTTCTTGCCACTTTTTTTATGGGATCAATTAAATCCTTTTGTTTCTGTACTATCTTTAGTTATCTTCTCATATTTCCTTTGATGCAGAAAGAGTTTTGGCTGCAAGTAATCCGACGGCACAGAAGAGCAGGCCTCATACTTTATTTGCAAGTGGGCCACCATCACTTCCCAATGCTCCTCAGGCTAATGGTACCATTCCAGCTCCAGTGCCACCCCGCCCCTTCGCTAATGGTGTTGCCCCCCCTCCTATTCATGTCATCCAACCACCACCTCCACAAGCCCCAGCCTTTCAGCCTATGCAGATGCCACCACCTGGACAACAAGCATGGCATCAACAACAGCAAGGTCAACCAATGATGCAACAGGGAATGCCTCCTCCAATGCAACAGTTCAGGCCACCTCACTCGATGCAGATGCCGCCGCCACCTCACTCGATGCAGATGCCGCCGCCACCACCTCCACAAGGTATGCAGGGACCTCCAAGGCCTCTTCCACCGCCATCAGTAATGGCAGGCCAGCAACAAGTTTGGCGACCACCGCCACCACCTCAGCAACAGGGTGGACATCCTATGGGATATCCTCAGAACTCAATGCCACCACCGCCACCTCCCAATCACCATGGAATGCGACCACCTTCAGGTTAAAAAAATTCAATTCTTACGAGAATGTTCCTGACCACCATCTGGAATTTTGCCTGTTTATTGTTAGTTTGGTGCGTTATATTTCTAACTTCAAGTGGTGCGGATCGATTGTAATATTAACGTACATGATAGTTAAAATCATGCCCAACAAAATAGACAATTTGAGTTTTAGGTTTACAGCATGATATCCTTATTTTACTGTCTTATTACAACTTTCATCACATTTTTTCAACAAACATATGTTTACTCTTTCTATATAGGTCCAAATAGTTTTAACATTTGAACGGAGATAAAGTTTTGTATTTAGGTCCTAAATAATATCAAGAAAAAAAGTAGAATAGTTTGACATTTTAAAAAAAATGAAATAAAATTCTAGGATATCCGTGATATCTTGTCAAAGGGCACTTTTCTGACTTGATCATGTGATATCTGCAAAATGGAGTATAACTTCCAATCTAGGGAGCATAACTGCATTTTTTTCTTTCTATAAATAGAGATCGTGGTAGATATATCATATATGTTGACACCTATTGGATGACCCCAAAACTTCTGGACAATATAATAACAACAAAGAGTAAAGAGTGAGATCATCATCCACACTCTTATAAGTTCCACCTTAAATAAAAAAATAATAACAATAACAAATCAGTAATAAAGAGTTCCCAACTCAAATAAAAAAATAACAAGAACTTAGAACAATCAACAAATCAGAAAATCTCAAGAATCTCTAAAACGAAATTATTACAAAGTGGACAATTTCCCTTAGAAACCAGAAGCTCCCTTGAACACATCCTACAAAAACTATGGCCACAAGCTGCCAAAGCAGTACCCTTATGCTTCACCATGCAAATAGAACAAGTGTGTTCCAATGCACTTTCCCCATCTTCAACATCTTCACCTTCGTCATAATCAGCATCAGAAAAATCTTCCTCATCACTTAATATATACCTTGACCCTTCCAGCCCCATCTCTCTATCAGTCTCCCCTAACAAATCCATCAACGACATTGTCGGAGGTCCTGTTGCAGCCTCGGCCTCAGCCTCCGCTGCAGCTTCTGCTGCTTCTTGTGCCGCCACTGCTTCTCTCGCCGATAATGCCCTCCCCGTCTCTGGATGCTTGGCATCATCGTCTGATTCCTCATCGCCAAAGCTGTCTCGAAAAGTCACTACACGCCCTTTTCGGAATGGATCCGACGACACACTACTGGAATTCTTGCGTGATAGTTGTGGCCGGAGATTTCCTACACTAGTATTCTCAGAGGAATCTGTCGTGAACCGAGTTGAGCTCCCACGAGTGAATTTTGGCCTGCTAGCTGGAGCATTGGATTCATCTGATGGATCGAGGTCATCTACTTGGTGTGTTGACATGTCTGAGTCGTGATGAGTTTGGACTCGAACTGAGTTGCGACGACCAAATTGTGAAAAGCTTCTGCTGTTTGGATTTTGGATAGGGATGTCTGATGTTGGAATGGGAATTGATGATGTCCAAGCAGAGCCAGCACGCTTTAGCCGAAGCTTGTCTTTAAAGGCTTTCCAAGATCTTCCATATCAATGAAAATGAAGTAGTAGTGAGCTTATTATTTGATAATCTTAAACTTTTTAAACTAACATTATTGTTTCCATAAAATAAAATTGATCAATAAACCATGTAAAAAGAAAATACAGAAATTATGCCATTGTGAGTTTTAGTTTGTCATTATACAATAATTAGTTAGTTACTCTACAAGGGAAAAAACCACTTCTTTTTAGAGGAAGGAAAAAGAATTTTTTATTTTTTTATTTTTTATATATATGTCAAAAAATTGTGTTATTAGTTATTATTAAATTATTATAGCTACCTGCGATCTTTTTTGTTACTTTCGTCGTCTTTGATGATGTCTATGAGGGTTCGACTTTTAGGGGGTGGTTGCCTTGGCGTTGTCGAGCTTGGCGGTGTAGAGCCGGGTCTTTGTTGATTCACTAAGATGTCGTCAAGAGACAAGCCCGCTAGCTTCTCTCGCTTGCTCTCCGCAGCTGACATTTCTTCATAAAATGTTCTTCCCCAACGACCTTCCATATTCAAAACACACACAACAAAGTCAGAACGTAGCTATGAATTATAGCACTAACATAAAAAGTTAGGTTTAATTGCACTTATGGTCTTTTATTTCATCAAATTTACGAAAATAATTTCCTTCCGTTAAAATCAAACTTTTGTCTTTCTATTTTCACATTTATTGTAATTTTAATCCTAATCCATTATTTTTGCAAAACAAAAGGTTGATTTTTGACTCCAAAAAATTATTAATTGGCTTAAAGTTGTATCTAAAGAAAAATATCACTGATGAGATCAAAATCCACATTTTTTGGGTAAAATTATAAGTTGGGACCAAAAATACAATAAATGTGAAAATAGAGGGGGTAAAAGTTTGATTTTATAAGGGGTTTATTTTTGTAAATTTAATAAAATAGGGGATCAATAATGCAAATAAGCATAAATTTAGATAAAAATTCAAAGGTACAACATATATATATGACTGGTATGAGGGATATAGTTCTATGGTGCACAGTGTTGCAGTGATGCACCATATATACCAATTTGTCTCTATGGATCAATAAGTTTCATAATGGAATTAAGTGAGATGTGTTAAAAACTTGAAATTTATTAATTCAAGACGGTACAATACTATTTTGTTTTATTTCAGCACCACAAAATTAAACATTGCATGAGTTCTTTTACTTTTATTCATGAGTTATTTTTTTTTTCTTTTGGGTGAGAGCCTTCGTTAGAAAACACAAAACAAGAAAGAAACAAAAAAAAAGATGAAGAAGTTAGGAAGCCTTGGATCAATGTTTTTGATTTAGTTCTGGAAAAAAACAAGAAAAAGCAATAAGAAAAAAAATCATATAGTGAGAAAGTAATTAGAGAAAGAAATGGTGAATTTAATAGAAAGAAGAATTGAAATCATGGCTAATGAAGAGTGCTCACATTCATAATAGAAGGATATAAGAAGTGTTAGCTAAATGAGTTTGTTACCTTCTATTCTTCTTCAAATCATATTGGATTATGAATTTGCTAATTGAAATTAGTGGTCAATGTTGACAAATCAAGATGGGATATAAAGAGAAAATTTGGAGATTGTAGAAGAGATGGTTGAATTTTTGCCAACATAACGAATTTTAAGGGGAAACACATCTCTCCCATGTTTGCGGAGAGAGCTTGTAATGCATTGTAGTAGCACAATTGACCAAGCCACTGCCATGCAAAAATGCAATGGTAGATAGAACTTAGAACCACAAATGTTAATCGATTAATTAGAAAAACAATAAATGATTTAATAATTGAAAAAAAAAAAAACAAATAAAATGAAATGAAAGTTACATTTATAAAATTATTTCTCTCTAGTAGAAAGAGAGACATTCTTTTTCGTGTGAATTTTTTTAATATTTTATTATAAGTAGGGATGGGAATAAGGTAGACCGAGTTAGGCTTTGCATGGCTTAAGCCTGACCTGCCATATTTTTTAAAGGCTAAGCCTGGCTTGCGGCCTGTAATAGGCCAACTTTTTAGACCTGAGTCTGGTCTTCTGAAAGTCTGATACGGTCTGTTAGCCTATTTAAAAACATACATCTTATGAACATCTTTAAATAAGCAATGTGATCTAAGTTTAAATGGACTAACGAACTAATAGTTCAATTAGATTAAACTCTCTTTTGATAATCAACACGAGGTTTTAGGGAATTCGACTATATATTGTATCATATTTTTATTCTAGTTTATAATAATACATTTATATATGCAAAAAAATTAATGTATACTAATAAAGCTTAAATTATTGAAAAAGTTTACAAATTTCTATTTTAATTCAAAGTACAAAATATAATATAATAATAAATAATATTATTCATATTACTTAAATAGATCAGCCTAATAGACTTAAGAGCCTTTTTGAGAGGCCTGTAGTTAACCTTTTAAGCTAAATAGGCTTAAAAAAAGCTTAGGCCTTCTCTATTTAAGAAAAAAGTCTGGTTTGACCTACCTATCGTAGGCTAGGCCGAAAGCCATGTAGGTCGGTCTGTCCTATTCACATCCCTAATTATAAAACATGAATGATGCATGTTTTAATTTTTGGAAGAATTTATGCATGGTTGGTTGATTATTATATCATTGACAATACGTTATGGTAATTACAACTTCAAAATTTTGTCATATACAACTTAACTAGACACAATTTGTAAATTCACAGCACTTTTTCTCAGCTTTGTACTTTTTTAAAAAAGTTTTATTCCAATTTTGTCGTGACCTCCCTAAATTAAAAGTCAGGCTCATCCCTTCTTTTTGCTCTATTGACCTCGAACACAGGTTACCTTGGATACGAAGATACTAATGATTTTCACATTAAAAGGAGAGCAACTTTTACTTCTTATTGTAAATTGCAATCCAATGTATCTACACAGAAAAGCGCAGATTTATTTCTTGAGAGGTTAAAATTTATTTAAGAGGTTGACCTCTTTCGATATAGGATAGTATTTCGTACACATTGGACATTGTTCAAGCCTGTGATCAGATGGTTAAGAGACCTAGTTAATCATTTTTCATTTGTATCACACTATGTTTATCAAGCTATACTTTTACATGGTTATAGCTATTTTGTTTTAATACTCTTGAAAAAGCTCATTTTCTGATATTTTTCAATACTAAAAAGGGTGTCTATACAGATCTAATCTAAATGTAGACCTTAATTACTATTGTTGGTAAATTTTAATATAAATAGTATATTTGTTCTCTATTTTTTGTTATAATTGGTATGAAATTTACTTTTTACTAAAAAGCAAGATAGAAGAAGGGCAACTATAAAACTTAGGTCATTGAGAGAGTATCAAAAGGAGAGAAGAGTGACTTCATCGATTTTCTTCACCTAATGTTGGTCGTTGTTTTGCCTCTTATAACATGCTGAATGAGTATTTTATGTTAATCTTTCATCTCATAAACTCCTTCATTTGTAAATCACATGTCATGTGCCCATTAAATTCCTCAAATTCGGTTATTGACACCTTGTCTAGATTATCTTTTGCATTCATATAACATTGACATAATAATGCTAAGGGAAGTTGCTGGTGTGTATCATATTGTAGGATTGAAGTTAAGCCTACATGTCATTCTAGAGATGGGGCTGAACTTAATCAACGTAGTTGATAGACTTATTCATTAATCGGTGTATTGTGGTTGATAATTAAGTTAGTTTATGTGCATTTCATTATGCTATGTGTCTAGATCTATGTAGTACTATGTGAGCATATAAAAAATATCTTCGGTGTTCGTGAACCCCATGACTTGTTGTAGTACCAACTAAACCAAAAAAAGAAAAAAAAGATCCCGTTATCTCTTGAGGCTTGTCTGGCTCTAGCCCAACAAATTACCAACTAAAGGCTAAAGCAATAGAATGATACAATGGAAAGGCATGATGAGAAATGGAAAATTAATTCATCAAGTTCAACACAAGCTGGCTTGCAGTAAAGTAGCAATGCGTGGGCAGCTTAAAGAAGTAATGAATTTGAAACACGAGGCCAAAGACACGGGACCATTCTCATAACTATTATGTGTACAACATTAAACCCCAAAACCACCTACTTTCTTATCCATGAATAAATACTCTATTTATATGCATAATGCTAGCATGTATCTTCCGAATACACTCTAAAGGACTATAAGGCTGACACAAGAGTCAAGCAATTCAAGTTAGGGTTTATGATCTTAAAATTTTGGATAAAAAGGTCTCAAAAAATATCAATTTAGTTATAAATGTATAATATAAGAATTAAATCGTAGATGTTTTTCCAACTTAGTTGGTCAGGATAAGTGTCTCATTTCTTACTTGTTCTAGGTTCAACTCTTAAACTCAAAAAAATTGACTTTTTTTATTTTATTTCAAAAGGCATAATTATAAGGGTTAAATATGTTTTTGGTCCCTACATTTTGTCCTCCTTTGACAAATAGTCCTTACATTTCAATAAATGTTTTTAAAATCCCTAAATTTTTCCTACGTTAGCACAAATAGTCCCTACTGTCAAATAATTAATGAGAAGCTGACGTGGCAGCTAGTGGACCCCATTCTTTTAAGGGTTAAATATGTTTTTGGTCCTTATATTTTGCGTGACTTTGAAGAATAGTCCTTACATTTCAATAAATGATTTTAAAATCCCTACATTTTTCCACCGCTAACAAAATTGGTCCTTGTCATCCATTTTCGCTGACCGGACAAACGGAACATGCCACATAGATGCCATCAAAGACATTTTAGTAATTTCCAATAAAGTGCAGGGGGATAATTGATTTTTCAACTGAACATTCTCTCTCATCTTCATCCTCTCTCCACGTTTTCTCTTTTTCTCCGCAACCACCATCAACCTCACACACCCATCCTCAACCATCACCGTCCTCTCCACCACCAATTTGCTCATATTTGTTCTCTCTCTCTTGTCGCTGCTGGCGACATCCTTTTCTCCCTCACACTGTGAGGACCAGATCGCAGTTAAAGTTGGAATTTTTGTGAGTAAAGTTTTTGGTAAAGGTGAATTATGCCCCTGTACTTTATTGGAAATTACTAAAATATCCTTGGTGGCATCTATGTGGCATGTTCAGTTTGTCTGGTCAGTGAAAATAGACGACAAGGACCAATATTGTTAACGGTGGAAAAACGTAGGGATTTTAAAAACATTTATTGAAATGTAAGGACTATTTTTCAAAGTCACGCAAAATATGAGGACTAAAAACATATTTAACCCTTAAAAAAATGGGGTCCACTAGCTGTCACGTCAGCTCGTTAATTATTTGACAGCAGGGACTATTTGTGCTAACGGAGGAAAAATGTAGGGATTTTAAAAACATTTATTGAAATGTAAGGACTATTTATCAAATGAGGGCAAAATGTAGGGACCAAAAACATATTTAACCTTAATTATAAAATTTGTTTTATGTCTCTAAACATATCGATTCAGTCCTGAGGAACTATACATAGTCGACAGAGACCATACCCCAAATTTAGGTTTGGGTTTGACAAGGGGAAAGGCCTCGAAACCCTAAAAGATGGACATTATTTATAGAAGAGTATACAATATGCATTTCCCAAATACTAAGTTACCATTATGGCGGAAACGGGCTAGGCCGGGCCGGGCTTTGTAAGACCTAAGTCTGACATACTTTAAAAATTATAGGCCCGAGTCTGATTTATTATCCGTCATAGGTTCATTTTTAAGGTCTAACCTAACCTTTTTTAAAGGTCTGATGAAGCCTGAAAGCCTATTTAAAACTAAAGAAAGAATATTCGAAATAGACCATACCCCAAATTTAGGTTTGGGTTTGACAAGGGGAAAGGTCTCGAAACCCAAAAAAATGGACGTTATTTATAGAAGACTATATATCATATGCATTTCCCAAATATTAAGTTACCATTAGGGATGAAAATGGGGTAGGCCGAGCCGAGCTTTGTAAGGCCTAAGCCTAGATTATAGGCTTGAGCCTGACCCATTACCCGTCATAGGTTCACTTTCAAGGTTTGATTTGACCTTTTAAAGATCTGATAAAGCTTGAAAGCCTATTTAAAAGTCTAATTTACACTAAGACCTAACAACACGTATAAGACTACTACTAAATAGGCCAAAACTTATAAAGACCTAAAACACATGAATATATATGCTATTAAATAACTAAATCTTACGAATGTTTAATCACATTAATATATCTACTACTAAATAACCAACTCATATGAAGGCGTGAGTTTATGAAAGAAAAAACTTTAACAATATCAATAATGGAAGATATTTTATATTTAAAAAACTTAATGGGCCGGTCTGACAGACTTAATAGGCTTTTTTGTAAGCCTTAGTCTAACCTGTGTTATTAAATATGCTTTATAAAAAGCTAGAGTCTGTCATTTTTATTAAACGAGTTGGGCCGAATTAAACTTTAAATAAGCTAAGTCGTAAGCCCCTGTTAGACAGCCTGACATATTCTCACCCTTAGTTATCGTCCACAATTAAGCCAATTAATGAGACGCTTGATTTGTGTCGGACGTCGGTGACCTAAATGCTAAACTTTTGTTAATTTATGAGACCTTGATTTGTATTCAAACACAAATTATATTACATATAACATATTCGCTTTTAGACACTAATCAATTAATCGGAAGGGTCATGTTAACCAGTGCCCCGGGGGCCCTGGTTAAGGAAGCCAAAATAGACACTTTTTAAACTTTTAATGCATTGATTACACAACTTTCAATGCAAATATTACTATATTTGCTTCCTTAACAAGTGCCCCCAGAACACTAGTTAACATTTTCTTAATCGAAAAAACAAAGTAATTTTACAAATTTATTAATTAAAAAGTAAACAAAGTACTCCATCTGTCTCTAAATAATAGTCGTTTAAGGTTTATGCACGATTGTTAAGGAAATGATTAATTGTGTTGATTTTGATGGTAACGTTAGTATCATTTACTAAACCACCTTTATTAATTGTGGTTAGTGGAGTAGTTAAATTAGTTGGAATTTAATAAATAAGGGTATAATAATGGAAAAAAAATAATAAATGTTGCATTGGTATTGTAAAGTGACAATTATTTTGAGAAAAAGAAAAATGGGTAAAGAGACAATAATTGTGAGACGGGGGAGTATGTTTGGTTCAGCTTTGGATAGAATTGATTATGATAGAATTAATTTTGATATAATTGATTATGATAGAATTGATTTATGTTTGGATTCAACAATGTAGAATTGATTAAATAGAATGAATGTTGTTTAGATAGTTTTGAACAAAATTGCTTTTGAATGTATAATTACTAAAATGAGCATAGCTAAATATAAATAAATGGACATAGTTGAATGTATATGTAGATCAATACTAAATGTAGATATATTATTCAATTTAAATAATTTTTTTGTATTTTAATTTAAAATATAATAAATATGATCATTAAACCAATTTTTTCCTTACAAAATATTTGTTCTATGTATTTTATATTTTTTGATAAAATATATTAAATTAAATAATAATAGAGATGGTTGCAAAAAATGATAAAATATAGCGTAAAAGAAAAAATACAAAAAAACCGTAAATTAAAATAAAAAACTTAGTAACTTATGACCATAAATATTTTCTGGAGCTAATTTGGTTCGTTAATTTTTTTTTAATTAAATTTGGTTCATCAAATTAAATACAAACCAAAAAGAAGGAGAATTGATGAAGGACAATAAAGGAAAATAATAAGTTGTAGTAATTAAAATATAAAATTTAACGGAGAATTGATTCTAGTTAACTCAAAAGGTAGGAATTGTAACTTCAACCAGAATTGATTTTGGAAAAGAGAATTGCTTTTGTAAACCAGACATGTGACCAATTGCTTTTTTCAATTCTGAGGATGTAGAATTGATTCTGGACTAAGAAGAAGTTGAACCAAACAAGCACGAAGTACTATTGCTATTTAAACAATCATCAACCTTTCCATTTTGGTATTCAAAATCTATTTTACCGTTTGAATTCTCCTCGATCAAAGCAATTCGCCTTTTCAAGGAAGACGGCAGTGTTTATAACCATGCTTAGGGCATCTTTTTTTGTGAGCTGTAGATAGCTGTAAGTGTAAATTATTGTGGACATGATTTCCCTCTACAGAAAAATCTCTTTAGCTTTACTGCTTTTGAATCCAAACATGGCATATGCATTGCATTGCGTTGGGATCAAACTTTCTCGATTGAGGGGTTAAAACCCCGCAAAACCCTCAAAGTGAAAGGGAAGTCTGCTCCACATTTTTATGTCACAGCTGGCTCCAATAAGTATAACTATTACTTCTACCAATGTGACTGTGACGTAACTTCTTTTTCATCATCATTTTATTCTCACTTTCTAGTAACAAAACTTTGCCTTTTGAGTTGTGAGGTTTTAAGAGTTCCATGTCCAAACAGATCATATACTAGTACAACTTTTTTAGATGATTATTTTTGAAAAAAAATTCAGTACATCAATTTTATAAATAAAAAATATTATTTCAAAATTAATTTTTAATTTTTTGAAAAAATAAGTTGGTATAATTTCTAAAACAGAATTTTTGCAATGAGTTCTTTAACATATATCTAGATTAAATTAATTGAAAACTTTAATTAATGTGCATGCATGACATGCATAGCCAGCTTTTTTTTGTTGCGACTAAGAGTGGCAACAATCATAGACTCACATTATAGATTAGTAGTATAGTTCAAGCCTCTTAAGACTAATCCATATATAGCAATCTAGAAAGAATTTGTAAACACATGCAACTAACATCTGATCCACTGCAAAAAGAAATTAAACATAAAAATCACATTATTTGCACAACATAATAAATAAGGTACAAACAAGAGTTTCACATTCATTCATATTCTATATAATATTAAAGATTAAAAAAATAGTAACCTCTAATCCTCGTATATACATAAAAATCTCATAAATTCACATTAGTGTACATGGTTAACTAATAATTACTTATACCAGCTTTGACTCATGTTGCAAAAGAAATGCCCCACATCTTAGCATCAAACGTAAACTTGTCGTTTACACACGTGTATCATCATGAACCGTTAGATCTCATCATCACTAAGATGATCACTGACCACACAAATCAGATATTTTTTCCCCTCCGTACAAAAAAATCAAACCTACTCAACCACTACCGACACACGATAAACCACAATACACCAGTCCGTACACAACCATTTCCCTTTTCTACTTCGCTAATCTGCTACAATCAGCTTTACCAAACCCCACCCTACGCCTCACAAGATCAAATTCCACCCATAGATTCTGTTGATGGAAATTCCCAATAATATTACTTGCAGCACCTAATTTATCGGAACTTCCAATCCCAATACAGTGGACCCCACCACCCACGTCCGCAAGTACTCTTTCTTTTGGAATCACAACCTCCACACCTCTTTCAAATTCAAACACCATCTCACCTATCAGCCGTCCGATCTCAACTGCTTTTACACTGTCAAAACACATGTCAGCTACTCCACCGTACACGTAACCCTTCTTTAGTCTGGGCCCCACAGCTCTAACTACTTGATCCCGCACTTTATCATAAGCTTCACTAACTAAATAAGTGAATTCTGATCCGGAATCAATCATGGTTTGACCTGACCCGCCAGCGTCCGCACGGAAAACTGCCGGTGAGATGTTTAATTTTTTGCCGGCAATTCTTATCCCGACCATTGGGATTGTATAAGCCAAGGGGTCAAAATTCGGCATGCGTTGACGTGAAGAAGTCATCATGCCGACATACTTAAACCCCTTGGAACTCGGGTTGTTACCGAGATAAAACGATCCGGTTGGAGTAAAACCGGGTCGAGTTTGACGTGGAGGTACACAATAGGAGAATTTAGTAATTTTGGATTGTTTAGCAAAGGATAAACGACCAAGATTCATTCCTAAAATACCCCTAGGGTCAGTAGATTCTGTAGCACAGCCCAAGATTAAAGGAGGGGTAGAAACGGAACGTGAAAATGTGAATTTTTCTCTGACGAGATTACCCTCAGCATAAGTGCCGTCTGCGTAAAAATAGGAATAGTGGCAGAGACGGTTTTGGTCACAAGAAGTTGGGAGGGTAAAATCGGGAATTCGTGGTTTACAGAGAGGGTGAGTACAAGGGAGGATAGAGAAAGTTGAAGAGAGAGAAGGATCAAAGGATGCTGTTGGAGGTTGTTTTTTGTGACACTGAATCCATGAAAGTTGGCTACCTGTGTCCAACACCATTGGTTGAGTCTGAGGTGGTGTTCCAATGGGGAGGTTAATGATAAGAGCCATTGAATATTTGAATGAGAATTTGTAGTTATAAGAAGGTGTTGTTGTTGTTTTGTTTTGTGGGTTGTTTGGTTTTTTTGTAGTTGAAAATAGTTGAGATGTGTATAGCATTTTTGTGGTTGTGTCGTTGGAAAGAGAGAGTGATGTTAAAGGAAAAGATAGTGAGAGTGTGTTTGTTTTTGTTTTAGTTGAGTTTGTTTGTTGAGAAGGGTTGATAGAGAAGAAGAGAACAAAGAGAAAGATATACATTTTGTTTTTGTTGTTGTTGCAATGTTGGAACAATAACATGGTTATTATAGAGAGAGAATGAGTGTGTTTTTTTTGAAGTGGTTAAGGTTTTGGTTGTGTTTTTTTGAGGGGTTGAGGTTTTGGTTGTGTTGTGTTGGGCTGTGATTTATATAAGGGAAAAAGTAAGTAGGAAAAAAAGTGGAGTGGAATGGGGAGGAAAGAAAAGAGAGGAAGGAAACAAAAGAAGACGCGTTTTGTTCGGTTGGGGGGTGGGGTGGGGGGGATCATATTATTCTTTAGCAAAGACATAAACACAGATCTCTACACATCTTGTGATCATACCTTATTCAATTTGGAAGGTGTGTCTTAGTTAATGATTTTGTAATTTCATTTATGTGAATGGCCATGTGTCGTATGATTCTGTCCCTTTCTTCACAGCTTGCTACCCTACTTCATTCCGGTCAAAATTACATCGGCGGTCCTTTAAGTTTGACCTTTAAATCATCTATGTTTTTTTTTTTGAATCGGCAAATATTATTAAACGTCATCCCCGCAAGACGTAAGGTATGAACGAAATAAGATACAAATGGTGCCGCATATAGACGGTACACTATAACCACCTAAAAACACCCTGAAAATAAACCCACTAAAATACATCACCTATGTGAACCACAAATTTTATTTCACAGTTAGAACGAAACAACTTTCGGATATGCATTCATCATACATCAAACTATAGATAAACAACTCAATATTTTTGGTTTGTTGATTTGAAATATTGCTCTATTGTTGCAAAATATTAGGTACTTTGATTATTAGGTTTTTAGAATTAGTGAATTAGGAATTTAAATTTAAAATTAAGAAATTTTAATTTAAGAAAGTTAATGAGAGCGAAAATTGATGGATTTGACTTTTTTTTTTTGTGGTATCCGGGGTTCGAATCCCAAACTTTGAATAAATTATGCATTATTCTTATCAACGGAGCTAAGCTTATGAATACAGATTTGACATGTCGATGTGAATCATTTCAAAATTAAGTTATCACGCGTTTTTTTTAACCAAACTTGTTAAAAAGATAATCAATGCAATCCAAAAGTAACAAAGGGCGCTGATTAAAAAAATTAAGACTAATCCATGAAAATTGTCAAACTTAAAGGACCATATACATGATTTTTTCTTTTATTATACTATCATGTTTTGTTGTGTTTTTCATATAGTAGCGATGAAACCGAACCCTAATACTTTAAAGTTAAGTATTGCAAGTTTAACTGATGTCCCAACTTATCTAATACTCCCTCCATTTCTAAACATAAGCAAAATTCAATTTTTAGATTCATTCATTTAATGATGTATGTAATTCATAATATGGACCACATACATCATTAAATGAATGAAGTTAAAAAGTCAATTTTACTTATGTTTAAAAACGGATGTAGTATCTCTTTATTTGTTATTATCTGAACTCACGAGACCATATTTTTTTCATTTATACACTTCATATGTAAATGAATATATAGTACTGCATTGAAAGGAGTAAATAAAGATTTTTTTTCTTTGAAATTTTAATCATCACTCAAACCATGTCTTTTATTTTTATAATACCATTAGCAATTTAGTTCTTGAAATTGTAACAAGTTGATCAAAAAGGTCATTTTTTTACCCATAAACAATGACTTCATTTTATCAATATTAAAGGAGTAAATACATGTAGACATATAAAGGTTGAGGGCTGGCTACTATTACTAATATATGAACTATCACATTGACTTTCTTCTTAGAGAACTTAACATGAGAATTGTTAGACTGATAGTTACAGTTTCAGGAATGAAATTGCATATAGAAACAATTTAATAAATTTAAAACTTTAATTTGGAATATGTACGTGTTCGGTTTCAAATGGAAATGTTTGTTGCTTGACATGTTCAGTCTTTTGTCAAATTTCTAAACACTAGAGGAAATACAATGTATCTACACATGCTTTTTATCAGTTAGCAACGGCGTTGCATTTAATATTGTCTTTGAATAAATCTTTTTTTTTTGTCAAGAGAATAAATCATATATATTTGTTGCTGCATCAATTGCTCATACATGTAAGTGTAATATATAAAATTTGATGTGGTTATGTTGTCTATTTTGTATAGATTAATATATTCTGCTGATGGATTTTTCCTATCACTAAAAGACATTTTTTTGGTTATATAGTAATAAAATTGTAGACCCTGATCACCCTATTATTGCCTTTACAAAACTCACAAATTACAAATAACTAATATATATATAATTGTATATGCAGGTGGAAATTTGAAGAGAGTCTAAGTAATAATAAAATAAAATTATAAAGGAAAAAACTTACAATGAAAAAAAAAAGATAAAGCATGTTTAATCAATTTGAAAAAAAAAATCATTTATTTTATATTAATAGTTTTAAAAACAAATCTCATTTTTTATATTTTAAAGTAAAATAAGGTGAACTTTTTTTTTTGTTATCATTTGGTTCGTCTAGGAACAGACCCTAGTAATCTAGAGTTCAGTCGGAAGGCAAGTGAAACTTGACCAATAATTATTACATATAAGAATCGAACTTGGGTTCTCTTGAATGATTTGAAAAATAAGGTGAACTTTTATAATTATTGTTTGGGTAAATTGAAAGTTACCACGTTACATAAAGAAATTGAGGTAAAAAGTAATTTATAAACAACCAACAATAAATTGATCAAAGTGACAAGGGACTTGGGACCTTTAAGCAAGTGATCACGGGTTTGACTTCTAGTTTTTACGTATGAAAAAAATCCACTAGAAGGGGAAACCCAACTGTCTAACTGATTATCCGACAAAGATTAATCAATGATAAGCCGAAGTGAAAAATTCATTCCAATATCACAACAACCCATAAAACAACATTCAAACATCCTCAAACAAACTAGACGTCTTTTTATAAAAGTAAAACTCCGAAGGGGCACACAATATTTAAAGTGGACTACAATTCATCGAAAAATACAGTGTGTAGACTTGATGTCCGAATAATCTATTAATAAAAATATAAAATTGTAAAATCATATTCAGCCTAAAGTTATTATGTCCTTATCCATAAATTAAGATAATGAGTAGAAGATAGACAAATCACATGGCATGTAAAACAAATAGACTTGTTTTTTTACCAAACAATAGACTTTTGTTAATTAGCGACAATGACATATACTGCCACATTATTATTTCAGACCTTTGTCCATGGTACAAATACAATATATTACGAGGATTATTAAGGATACATTGATTCATTTTGATTTTAGGTTAAAAAATGAGAATGAATGACCCATGATCCATCTCACATTGTAAAAGTGGGAGCATATATTAGTGCATGCGCGTAGGTATATATACAATACATTGTCGTGAAATCCAATGACAATGGGTTAGTAAGATTTTGGTGAAACCTTTAGACTAGAGAGTGTGATTTGGTTAGGTGCAAGTGGGAGATTGTTTGATGTTGTAATGTAGTCAACTACTCTACACAGCTGGTGCCAAGCTTGAAAGAAGAAGAAGAAGCCGTAATAGACCATTTATTTATCATTGGGGATGTTCAAAACTGGTGGAAAATGACATAAATTCGAGTGGTAACCCCACAGCCATAGATTTTTCAATTTGGTCTCTGGTCAAATAAGCGCACGGTCTAGAAAACAACCGTAGTTTCTTACTTTCAAATTTCAATTATTACTCATTTGTTACTTTTTACTAGGTTACATATATCTAACATCTCAAACGACTTTAAAGGTTTTCGACGGATCTCACAAACTAATATAGATTTTTCAGCTTGTTTTATTCCCACTCGCATGTTTTCTGTGATAGTTTGTAACGACCCAATTTCAGGTCATGACCATATATACTTTTGGCCTATATTGTTTAATCAAATTTTGATCTTAGTCTTTAAGCAAAAGAATGTTCTCGTTTTACTCTTATAATATTATATTCCATTACTTTTGATCTTTAATTTTTACTTGACATTTAAAAACGTTGACGTGGTTAGAATCTCGTGAATGAACCTCTACCGTTCATGTAAGTGACTTGACTCGTCATTTTTTAATTTGATTCATCGATAAAAAGGTTAAAAGAAGACATTTGACAAGGGACCAAAATCATTCAAAAACAGGGATAGGGACTAAGAATTTTTCCAGAATTTTAAACTATTGGGAATGAAGAACACATGGTAAACAATTTTTTGTATTTTATTCTATTTCAATTTGTTATGTTCCAATTTTTGGGTTTATCATTTTCATGATAAAGTTTCAATTTTCGTGCTTTTGAGTTTGAATTTTTCTGGATTTTTAGGTTTAACAATGAAGAGGATGAACATGGTCTTGAAAAGATGAACAAAAATGTTTTTTATTTCAAATTTAGTCCTCTTCCTTTTTTTAAATGATTTTGATTTTTGTCCCTAAACAATAGTCTTCTTTTTTTATTGATGAGTTCGATAAAAAAAAAATGGAGTCAATATCATTTACACATCATCATTTTTGAATGACATAAAAACAAAGGACCAAAAGTAGGGAAATTTGATATTACATGGATAAAATGAGAGGGCTTTGTTCCGGCGACCCTTAGTGGGAAGAAGATTCGGGGTGTTGGAATTGGTGGTGGAAGGTGAGGAGAAGAAGAAATGTTGAAGCATGAACGAAGAAGGGTTGGAACATGAACAAAGTGAAACGCAAAAAAAAAAAAAGACGGGACGTGTACTTGTCTTAAGAATTGACACATGACTCACTTAACCCATCTTTTAATCTCATTTGTCAGCCCCACATCTTAATTTAATGACTATCATTTATTTATTTCATTCTCACATAGAAATGATACTCTCACTTTATATGTCATAGAGAGAGGGGTCAAATTACACTAAACTAACATTACACCAATGTTAAACCTCTCAATGTTTTACTATATACATATTTTCTAAATTTGATTGTTGAGTGAAAGTTTATATCATGTAAAATCATTTGTTACACTATTGCATCAAAATTAACGTCTTAATTAAACACTTTTCTAGTAATTAAAAAAAACTTAACGTTAGCAGCTTGATGCATCTCAATATTGTATCAAATGATTTTAGATTTATTCAAAAATATCTATAAAAATGTTAACATGAATGTTTATTTCAACCGGTTTAAAACATATTAATTTAAGCTGGGTTGGAAGCACGTGTAATCAGTTTCACATGGAGTATTTAAGTCTGTTATGAAACTGGCTCAAAAATACCTTCAAAATGTTGAATGTTAATTGAAATTTGTTCAGTTAGTTTCGATTAGTAATGTTGAGAATTTTGTAACATGATCCAATCCATAGTGTTGTTTGTATCGACCCATAATGGTTAGTTTAACTGTTACGCAACTTTTAAGGAAGTTAGTTGGTTAGTTGCATATGTGTTGTATAAATGATTGTAATGTTCACCCTTTCATTAATCAATGAATATAGAATACGATCAAATTATATCTCTCTTCTTTTCTCTCCCAATTTCTCTAAAATCTCTCCCAATCTTGATTGCTTGAATCTCAAGCAAACTTTGCTACGCTAATGGATATTTATATTCATTAACTTTTCATTCATGTTTGCATTTTCATTTCAACTATTTAAAATTATCTGTTGAATACGTAAACAAATTTCTTTTTTTTAGGTGAGAACATGTAAACAAGTTACGGTGTATAAGTATATGTAAATACACCTTAAAAAAAAAATGTAAATACAATTACTCAATAAAAGAAAGTATATTGGACTATATATTTAAGGTGTGTGACATACGACATGCATGTTCTGACTCTGCAAGGATGCAATCGTCTATTTTTATCATCTGAAATTGATGAGCTAGCAACAAATTTTTGTCTCGAATTTAAATCCCATAGTTTAGTATAAACCATTTGCTTATTTTGTTCTATTTATAAGGTTTTTGTTTTACTTGCATTTTAAATATACAATATATTAACAGCTCACACATCATGTTTCCTAACTTGAATGCATGCGTTTGAAAATCTGTCCGACAAACTTGTATATATATCTAACATTTTGTAACTACTCTTTTTTGGAACATAGTGTTCGTAAAAGACAACCAAATAGGTTGTTTTGATTGCTACATTAAGCTAATCGAGCTAAAGGGTAACTATTTTTTTTAGAGGACTATATTATATGCATGAACCGTATATCCTAACTTCTCTGAGTAGGTTGCATGATTTTTTTTTTTTTTTAGTATATGTTAGGTTACTTGTATAGAAGATGTTAATATGAAATAGACATTTAAGTAGCTTACTAGACTTTTTAAAATGTTAAGTTCAGGCATATAAATAAACTTAGAGTTATGCTATGGTACACGATAATTTACATGCACGAAGCCCACGACATAACACATGACATTGTTTAAATAACCTTAATTAAACTAAATGGACAAATATGTAATTGTGGCTAGCTGCAATACACAGTCGTGTGGTTTGCACGACAAATCTGTGTCGTGCTTTTTAGCATTTTTGATAAACTTATGACAGTTAATAGACTAAACTTGAGCTTTGAATTTTTGAACAACTCATACCTAAAATTTGCAAAGTCTAACTCGGTCTAATTGATTCTCACATTGTGTTTTATTAAGGTATCATTTTTCATTTACTAAAACCATTAAATTTCAGTCGGTGACTATAACCTAGTTGGTAAAGACATTGTAATATCCTCTATTGATGTTCAAATCCAAATTTTTCCATTTATTGATCACCTTAAAGGATGAAATTCCAATCATTAAACTAATTAACAAAAATAACTTCAAATTTGATCAATGCCATTTCTTGTTGAATGCCACGTCCTTCTAATGCATATAGGAATCAGGTATATCAGATAAAAATAAAACAGTGGCCCACACAACCGTGTTGGCCATATTATAGTTGATATTGGACCTCTTTCTCACATGCTAACAAAGGGTGTCATGAAAACACATAAAGTCATCTAGTCAAATTGGTTCATGTTTGAAGTATTTCATAAGTTAGCCAAGATTGGATGGTAGTTAATTGATCGTTATATATACTTGGATCACATTATTTCAAGATTCTTAGACCATGATCTTCAACTATGGTGGACTGGGGTCAATCAATGTCCTTTAACTTCTTGAAGATATTTATACAGTCACATATGATTTGATCTGACACCTAATCTGTCAGTATTTAATATATATGAACCTCAAGGTAAACAAAACTTGGTCATGACTTAATATTTATTAACATAGTATGTTTTTTTTACTCCAACATATAGTTTTTGTTTGAAAAACATCAAAATCACACTACACAGTCACAGTAGATTAGAAACTATACATTGAAATAAATCACAAATAACAGTGATTTTTTTTACCGAACACAAACTTCTCTCAAACCTAATGATCCCAATCCAACCACTCTTCAAAACAAATATATCTCACAACACTCCATGACAATAGTACCGTTGGATCACGAGGGGACCGATCACATCGAGGCTAGAACAACTACACTTGCAAGAGAGACGCCACACTCTTACCCAAAACCTTAAAGCTATGGGTTTATAGGTCCTCTTACTTATAAGGTGTTCAACCTTTACTCTTTTATCCGATGTGGGACATATAACTCACACTTGTACACAACAACACTCCCCCTCAAGTGTGAGTCCATCAATTCATCATGCTCTCCCTTCAAGCGGAACTCTTACTTGCTTTTATGTACCACCATTGCTGCTTTCTGCGCAAACGGACCGGCTGCCTCGGTCGTACCCTTCGTCGAACGGGGCTCTGATACCACTGTTGGGTCACTGGGGGGAGCCTGGGGGACCTCCACATCGAGGCTAGAACAACCACACAAACAAGAGAGACGCCACACTCTTACCCAAAACCTTAAGGCATTGGGTTTATGGATCCTCTTACTTATAAGGTGTTCAACCCTTACTCTTTTATCTGATGTGGGACATAAACCTCACACTTGCACACAACAAGTACTTCATCCGGTTCTTATTATAAGAAACAATTGGTTTTTTAGATTCATTGAGTAATTAACGTATCTCGTTATAAATATAAACTATATACATCACTTACACAAGCATCTAAAAAGTCAATTGTTTATTATAATAAAGATATGAGAAGAAAATGAGATATAAATTTAAAGTGTATTCGACTAGCACAATTGTATCTTATAGCAAAGAACTTGAACCGCTATATATAGTTTTAGTTTATGAAGCACTGGTATGGAAATGGACACTAGATACGACACAGACACCGACATGTTAACACCCTTAATAGTTTAAAATAACCCACATAATTCAGTGTAATCATATATGTCAATGCGCTCCGATGAATGTTCTTGCTTCATAGCTTTTAGTCTCCCTCTTTTTCTGATATGATAATTGTCACAAGACATTTTATTCCATTCAACTCCAACATGGACATTAAGGTGGCAATCAAAATTGAATAAAATGGTACCACCAGATGAAAATTGGCATGTGAATCCAGCTAACTTGAATAATTATAATGTTGTACCATAAATATTTTCAAGTCTTGAGTGGGCTGCTGTAGAAGCAATAACCATCATAGGACCCTAGTTCATCACTATGGGGTCCCAAAGAAGCCTCAGGTGGCACTAGTTGTTGTTAGAGTCTCCATGTGCATTGTTCCATATCTTCCTCAAAGCACAGTAGCACTTTACCTAAAGGGTACATGGACTTGTTCCCCCACTCCCTTCATTTCCTTTTCTTGTTGGGATTTAATTTGGGCCACTTTAAAACAATGTAGAAAGTGTACCATAGAATGAAGTGTTCCACCCATATAAGTAAGTAGAAAATATAATGCACTACTCATACATAATAGTCTAAATAGGAGGAAAATGAATAAAGATCGATTGGACCCTTATTTCACTAAAAAAGTTATAAAGTGACATGAATTTTGAAAATTTACTCGAGCAAGAAATTATTCTAGTCGGTTTATGTGATTGGAAAATTAGGGGACGGTGGAAATGGAAAGAAAAAAAAGGACATAATTGATAATTGAAGTGAATTAACAAGAATATAAATCCATGTTCTTTTTACCTTTGTGTGTAATTTTTTAAAGGGAAAATGTTAACAAGTGAAAATGTTTTCCCATGCATGTGTCATCCCTAATTGTAGCATTTTATCTTCTTTTTTTTTTCATCATAATTGTTCAATTCAAATGTTTTCCATCTTCATATTAAGAAGTTAATATGAATACATATTTTTTTCTTTATTATAGTTACATTTTTTTGTAGGCAAATACAATGAAAACATTGATACATTGTAGCCTTAACCATCAACGGAGAACCTCCATCAAAAAAATAACACGTAATCTCTTTTCATCTGAAGAATGTATGTATGATGATGGCTTTGTCTTTAAAACAAAACATTATAGAATGTCTCCATACTTCTCTCATGTCATTGTTGGGAAAAGAGGTGGTGGTGGCCATTGGGGGTGGGATGAAGGGATAGGAGATTCTGGGAGAGAAAAAAATTAGGGGACGGTGGAAATGAAGAAAAAAAAAATACAAAAGACAAAAATGAGTAGTCAAAGTTAGTAAAATTGCTTTTATACCCTTACATCTAATCCACTCACCTCTATAAAATTAAAATAGACCAAAATATATTTTTTCACATTTTTTAGACAGAGACCATTTTTTGTCTCGACAGTATATATGAGATAAATTCTTTCAACAAAAAAAAGTATATATGAGATAAAGTTTGTCCTTTCACATTAAAAAATATAACTTTTAGACTATGCAAAAAAAAAACCCACTATTTTAGTCGTTAAATGAAAATATGTATAAAAAATTGGTTGTTTGGCTAATGGGTAAGGTTTGCATTCATGATGTTAGTTCACCGTATCACCATGTTGCCTACGTGTAATGAAATCGATTTATGGGACAAAAATAATACCTAACCATAAATTAAAAAAGGACAATTTAGTCTATATGCTCAATTAAATTAAATCCCTAAATTGTAGCTTCCTCCTAAAAAACAAATGAAGCTTCCTTCATTGAAGCACCTTTAACACGAGTTGTAATGGAAACTAGTAGTTTCCGACAAGAAAATTGAAGAACAATTTATGGTAGAATTTATGACTTTAATCTTGTGGTTATACAGACTTTGCTTTGAAAGAAATCTGACAGCATTTGAGTTGGAGAGTTGATCACTTGATTGATACTCTTTTCAGTTATTATTATAAGATATTTTTATTGATTAATTGATATATTTGATCAATATTATAAGTTATGATGTATTAATAGATCAAATATGTTAGTTATTAAATAAATTTTTAAAAAAATATTTACTTATAATAATAATAATGATCGGATGAAGTATTATTAGCTTCATGAAAGGGAAGAAAAAAAGTGTTAGGATATGAAAATTTTCGTTAGATTTTAACCCCAAAATTGTTGAATTTTGTTTGACCAAAATTTGCAACATAGAAAATACTTGTATAGTATGCAATATGAACCTCGATTTCAAGTTCTTGATTGTATTAGACTATAGGAGAGGAATATGAAAGATAAAAATAAGAATTCTGATCTTCTTCCAGCACATTTTGCTCGCGCCCAACTGAATTTTCAGTTATACCCTTGTGTGATCTAAGTCACGTGGCGTGATTGAACTCACGCACCTTATAAGTTCTGTGTGACTTAAGTCACGCACCACTGGTCTGTGCGCGAGTTAACTCACGCAAGTTGGTCGGTGGTCTGTCCTCATGAAGACACGTTTTTGTGGACGGTGGTCACCTTTTCAACCTTCAATCTACACGTTTTTTACAACATTTACATGTTTTTTTGACCACATTTATGGTAGTTATAACCTATAGTACAATTCCCACCTATAAATACCCCTCCCTATTTCCTCACACCATATCACTTTCACTCCCTCCTCACTCTCTCCCTCTATTTCTCTTTTTTTTTCTTTCTTTTCAATAGTCTCTAGTCACTTGCAGTAAATGATGGTCAGTTTTGAGGTAAATGGTGAGTAGACAATATGGGGGGAATGATCAACCCTTGGGATAAAATTAAATTGGCTTATTTTTACCCCCAAAACTTTTTACCGTGGGTAAAAAGAATCTTCTTGGAGTATAAAAAAAATCAGATTTAGATTTAGCCCAAGGGTTGATGATGTATTTTTCCCAAGGAGCTTGATCACTATTTATCCCAAGAGGGTAAAAAGAAAATAAGTAGATTTAGTGAATTCGAATAAATGTATCAATTATTGTATGAATTCTATTAATAAAATGAGATGTTGTTATATGTATTAATTTTGTTCATTTCTTTTTAT